>ERZ776926.296-NODE-296-length-1030-cov-0.723077_pt1 | contig 1030 bp, 1 predicted proteins | sample MGYA00514203_ERZ776926 | MGnify/ENA primary metagenome ERZ776926 (study PRJEB29299, sample SAMN09788444) | Acinetobacter baumannii | host: Murine | place: USA:Boston | collected 2018 | study: EMG produced TPA metagenomics assembly of the WGS of Acinetobacter baumannii... | reverse complement strand
ATTTATAAAGTACTAGAGACCTAACACCCAGTCCATCATCTTTGTTAATTAAACAGAACCTCTGTCATCTATCCTTAGGTAAAGCCACGTTCTGCACCTGGCTATCACCGGGCTTTAGATACAATGCCATCTGAAAAACATCCTCTCAAATCTGTTCCTCTTAAAGTAAAAAGCCTCAGTTCTCTAGGAGACTATGTAGTTTTTCAACCCCATCAGAAATTCAAGAACCACTGATATTAACTGAAAATATATAGGAAGCCTAAAACAGCTTCCAAAACTTAGCCAATTTATAGAGACAACTGATCACCTGGATAGTCCCTTACTTCAACACATTGGAGCATCGGTATTCAGCCTACTGGCCAGGGTCATCTGACAGACTTAGAGAAACAGGAATATTAAGGACTAGCCTACTCTGTCTCGGCATAATCAAGCTGTGTTAACCTGTAATTGTGTCCTTTCTTTGGACAGTATTATGTCTGTAGATGAAATGAGGCAATTCTTGCCTAGTGGCTGTCTCACCACAACTGGAGTAACTCAAAGATGTTCAAGACAGGGAAAGCTGTCAGGAGCAGACTAGTCTCAACAACAAGTGAATAAATAACATTAAATGTCACATTCTGTGGACTTCTGATGTTTTTGAAAACCAACTATCTATGTGAAGTAATCTAGACAGTTGTCTGTTAACTACTCTCAGCCATTTCTAATGAAAATAACAGAAAACACCCTAACAATAAACTCAAAACCATGGATTTGCTATTTGGCCCTTATCTCACAGGCTTAAACCTCTCAGATCAGTTTATAATAGCATTTATAGAAGGAATAGGTCCAAGCCTTGTACTTATAAAATTTTCTGTATCAATAGAAGAAATTTATACCAATGAAACCTTGATTCTGTGTCAAAATAAATTCTGTACCAAAATAAGAAATTATGACTTCAACTTAGTAACTATTGTAAAGATTTCTACCAAATGAGATTATGGCTACACAATCAATTCTAGCTATATCCTCTTTACAAATTCTGATCATTTAA
>ERZ776926.265-NODE-265-length-1101-cov-4.186424_pt1 | contig 1101 bp, 1 predicted proteins | sample MGYA00514203_ERZ776926 | MGnify/ENA primary metagenome ERZ776926 (study PRJEB29299, sample SAMN09788444) | Acinetobacter baumannii | host: Murine | place: USA:Boston | collected 2018 | study: EMG produced TPA metagenomics assembly of the WGS of Acinetobacter baumannii... | reverse complement strand
CCTCCCCACCCACCTGTCTCCACGTGGATGTCCCCAACTCCCACCCCACCTGACCTCTAAACTCCCTGGGGCCTCCAGTCTCTTGAGGGTTAGGTGCATCATCTCTGAATGAACACAGACCCAGAAGTCCTCTACTGTATGTGTGTTGGGGGCCTCATATCAGCTGGTGTATGCTGTCTGTTTGGTGGTCCAGTGTTTGAGAGATCTCAGGGGTCCAGATTAATTGAGACTGCTGGTCCTCCTACAGGATCGCCCTTCTCCTCAGCTTCTTTCAGCCTTCCCTAATTCAACAACAGGGGTCAGCTGCTTCTGTCCATTGGTTGGGTGCAAATATCTGCATCTGACTCTTTCAGCTGCTTGTTGGGTCTTTCAGAGGGCAGTCATGATAGGTCCCTTTTTGTGAGTGCTCCATAGCCTCAGTAATAGTGTCAGGCCTTGGGACCTCCCCTTGAGCTGGATCCCACTTTGGGCCTGTCGCTGGACCTTCTTTTCCTCAGGCTCCTCTCCATTTCCATCCCTGTAATTCTTTCAGACAGGAACAATTATGGGTCAGAGATGTGACTGTGGGATGGCAACCCCATCCCTCACTTGATGTCCTGTCTTCCTGCTGGAGGTGGGCTCTATAAGTTCCCTCTCCCTACTGTTGGGCATTTCATCTAAGGTCCCTCCCTTTGAGTCCTGAGAGTCTCTCACCTCCCAGGTCTCTGGTGCATTCTGGAGGGTCCCCCCAACCTCCTATTTCCTGAGGTTGCCTGTTTCCATTCTTTCTGCTGGCCCTCAGGGCTTCAGTCCTTTTCCCTCACCCAATACCAGATCAGGTTCCCCTCCCCCTCCATCCCTCTCCCCCCCATCCACTTTCCCTCCCAGGTCCCTCCCTCCCTCCCCACTTGTGATTGCTTTCTTCTCTCTCCCAAGTGGGACTGAGGCATCCTCACTTGGGCACTTCAGCTTGTTGAGCTTTTTGAGTTCTGTGGACTGTATCTTGGGTATTCTGTACTTTTTTTTTTTTTTTTTGGCTAATATCCACATATTAGTGAGTACATACCAAGCATGTCCTTTTAGGTATGAGTTACCTCACTCAGGATGATATTTTCTAGTTCC
>ERZ776926.232-NODE-232-length-1277-cov-2.089198_pt1 | contig 1277 bp, 3 predicted proteins | sample MGYA00514203_ERZ776926 | MGnify/ENA primary metagenome ERZ776926 (study PRJEB29299, sample SAMN09788444) | Acinetobacter baumannii | host: Murine | place: USA:Boston | collected 2018 | study: EMG produced TPA metagenomics assembly of the WGS of Acinetobacter baumannii... | reverse complement strand
GTTATCAGGTTTTAATGCATGTTCTTATACAGATACCAATTTGAGTTCCCTCATAGAGCAATATTTGCCTATCTTCGTTTCAGCTGCTATTTTTTCGCTAATTGTCCGCTATTTGGCCAAGTGGGTTTTTGAAAAAAGTGTGACACCTGACATGAAGAAAGATCACTCAATTAGTTGGCATGCAGATAGTTGGATAAATCCTTTTTTAGATCCAATCGTAGCAAGTTATAATCATCGATTCTCCAAGCTCGATCATATTGAAGTAGAGTTCGGTCTTCGATATTCGTTTTGTAAGTTTTCGGTTGGTATGTTAGCTGCTGTTCCTTTGGAGTAGAGGAGGGAAATTATGGCGATTGCACCAGGCAATATCCGGCGTGCTGCAACATTGGACCCGCTTCGACAACAACGACTTGGAGAAATATTATCCAATTCCACTGATAAGACATTTACTGACTTTGTTCAAAAGTGGATCGATCAAGAGTATGTACTGTTCACGCAATGGAACAAGAAAATCAAGTAAAGGAGGAAAGATAATTTTATAAGGAGTGTGAGGAAAAAGATTGATTGTAAAGGAAAAACTGCAAATTTGTATTATAAAGGATGGGAAAATAAGTCGAAAAGTTCTGGAAGATTTTGAGCGTATATTTTTACAGCGCTATATGAAATCTAGTGGCTGGACAGTATCAAGAGCTGCTTTTGCAAGGTGTAATGACATTATGATCTGGTGAAAAAAAGAGGGAAACAAAGTATTTCAGGATTTATTACCAAGTAGTGGAATAAGCACTGAAATACTTTCGCTTATTGAAAATATTAATCTGTGGCTCGATATAGAAGTTTCAATCGTTGTGAAAACGAATATTCAATACTTTATTAAATGAATTACTGAGAGAAGTATAATAAAACTGCAGAATTTATTGTATACGAAGTGAATAAAATAAATAGAGAAAAGAGGAAAATTTAAAATGGAAATTGTTCAGCTTATTGAAGTGGAAGGGAACATTTTGACTTTTGAAGATGACCAAGGACGAAAAATCGTCTTTCCAGTTGATAAAAAGTTAGCTGAAGAGTACAAAAAAAATCTTAGTGATCAAGCCGAAGACCCGGAACCCTTGCTTTTTGAACGGTCTCAAATGGAATTATTGCGGAGGTAAGCGGGATGGTATACAAGAAGAAACAATATAAAAAGCGTAGTACCAAAGAAATCCAAGAGGAAGTAAACAATTTAGTTACTAAAGGTCTGGAAGCAATCAAGCAATATAGTGTAGATCCAAAAGATC
>ERZ776926.226-NODE-226-length-1302-cov-1.114675_pt1 | contig 1302 bp, 2 predicted proteins | sample MGYA00514203_ERZ776926 | MGnify/ENA primary metagenome ERZ776926 (study PRJEB29299, sample SAMN09788444) | Acinetobacter baumannii | host: Murine | place: USA:Boston | collected 2018 | study: EMG produced TPA metagenomics assembly of the WGS of Acinetobacter baumannii... | reverse complement strand
AGTTGCTATGGCTTTTAAAGATTACATGCCATGGCTTTACAAGATTTAGTTAAGGAGGCACAGAAGGTGTATCCCAAGGGAAAATAAGAGGAAAAGAAGACAGGAGAGGAATTTAAGCAGGATTTTGGCCTCAGTAGTAGGGGAACGTAAAGAAAGGAACAGGCCAGAGAATAGACAGACAGGGTACCTGGGCAACAAGGAACCCAGACCTGAAGGAAGAAGATCTGTCCAGAAGATTTTAGAGAAGGACCAATGTGCCTATTGCAAGGAAAGAGGACATTGGGCACAGGAATGTCCAAAGAAGGGAAGGGCCCCTAAGGCCCTGACTCTGAAAGATGATGAATAGGGGAGACAAGGCTCGGACCCCCTCCCCGAGCCTAGGGTAACCCTGATGGTGAAAGAGACTCCCATGGACTTTTTAATTGACACAGGGGCAGAACATTCTGTGTTGAAACATCCACTGAGAAAATTAAAAAAATAAAAGAACCATAGTGATTGGAGCCACTGGTCAGAAACAATAACCCTGGACCACTGTGCACATTTTATATCTAGGGAAAGGCTAAGTGAGTCATTCCTTCTTGGTCATTCATGAGTGTCCCACACCGCTTCTAGGAAGAGATCTTCTGACTAAATTAAAGGCCCAGATCAGATTTACCTAAGAAGGGCCGAGGGTAACTTGGGAATCTCCCACCTCCGTAGTCTTAGCCCTGCAGCTTGAGGAAGAATACCGATTGCATGAAGGCATAAAGCAAACAGAGGTGCCAGACCTAAAAGACTGGTTGACTGCTTTCCCTAGAGCATGGGCAGAGACTGGAGGCATGGGAATGGCTGTCAGAGTTCCCCCTGTGGTTGTGGGACTGAAGACAGATGCAACCCCTATAGGAGTGCGCCAATATCCAATGAGCCGTGAAGCAAGAGATGGAATCAGGCCACATATTCAGAGACTATTACAATTAGGTATTTTGGTACCTTGCCAGTCACCCTGGAATACTCCTTTACTGCCGGTAAAGAAACCTGGCACGAGTGACTACCGACCAGTCCAAGACCTGAGAGAGGTCAATAAGAGGGCCCAAGATATTCACCCAACTGTTCCTAATCCCTATAACCTCCTCAGCTCACTCCCTCTGGAGTGAAAATGGTACACAGTACTTGATTTAAAAGATGCTTTCTTTTGCCTGAAGTTACATCCCTCCAGCCAGCCCATATTCGTCTTTGAGTGGAGAGATCCTGACACTGGACAAACAGGACAATTGACCTGGATGTGGTTACCCCAGGAGTTCAAAAACTCCCCCCCCCCCCCCC
>ERZ776926.203-NODE-203-length-1509-cov-10.467675_pt1 | contig 1509 bp, 2 predicted proteins | sample MGYA00514203_ERZ776926 | MGnify/ENA primary metagenome ERZ776926 (study PRJEB29299, sample SAMN09788444) | Acinetobacter baumannii | host: Murine | place: USA:Boston | collected 2018 | study: EMG produced TPA metagenomics assembly of the WGS of Acinetobacter... | reverse complement strand
AAAAAGGAAAAAAATTTCAAAAAAAAAAAAAAAAAAAAAAAAAAAAAAAAAAAAAAAAACATGAAGGTAGAAATTCCAAACCATTTAAATATTGTCCAGATTGGCTTTACAAATTCCTAAACTGCTGACAGGGTGAGGCTTCTAGTGAAAGTGTACTAGTTAGTGGAGCCTTCCTCTTTCTGTTAGGGTGTGTTATCAACTCCATTACCATTTCCAAAGTTCTAGGTATGAGCCTAATTGTTTGGTTCAGTCAGTTGCCAGAGCCAGAGCAAATGTGGACCTGAAAGGACAGTGAGTTCAGAGAATTCACAGGGAAATCATCACTCAGGGACTTCAGGCAGAAAACTAGCCAGTCAGCCTCTGGATAGACAAGGCTCAACAGTTCAGAGAACCAGGCCATCGCAAATAGTTCACAGACCTGCAAGGAAGACATGCAGATCCCTGCCCCCCACCCCACCCCTCCCCCAGCCCCACCCAAACATAGGGAGAAAAGGCAGTGTGGGGGAGGGGGAGGTGCTGTGAGAGAATTTAGATAGCTCGAAGAAATAAATAGCTGGAGACTTCATTCATTTACTGATTTTATTGAGTATATGGTGAAAGGGAAAATGGCTCGAAAAGGAGGGAGGGCAGACTGTCTTCCTATGCTGGGATCATTCATGCCTTAAGAAGGAATGCAGGAGGCTGGAGAGATGGCTCAGCGGTTTAGAGCCCTGACTGCTCTTCTGAAGATCCTGAGTTCAAATCCCAGCAACCACATGGTGGGTGGTTCACAACCACCCACAATGAGATCTGGTGCCCTCGTCTAGTGTGTCCTACAACTGCTACATGCTTTTCCATGCTGGGAAAGATCTGTGCCTTGGGAAGGAAGGCAGCCAAACAGGTTAGAGTTGTGGTGCTTTATTCAAAAGACTTTGGTTCTGGCCTCCCATTTTATTCTCAAAAGGCAGTCTGGGAACCCTGCACGGATAGAAAGGGAAACCATGTTAAGCAAAACCAAAAGAAAAAATATATGTCTGTTAAGCAAAACAAAGCTCACATTCTTTGTACAAAGCCTGCCACGTTGGTGGCAGAGTGAGAACAAGTAGAAGTAGAAGGAGAAGAAAAAAAAAAAAAGTTAAAGATCACTTTGTTAGAACTTTTCTATATTGTAATAAACATTATACGGCTTGACATCCAAACTCTCTGGTTCACTAGCACATCTTCCCAATGCAATGTCTACGTCTTCCCCCATGATTTTTCCCCACTGTGGATGGAGCATGCTTGTGTGCGTGGGTTATGAAAAACAGAAGACAGGAGGAACTAGCGGACCTCCTGATCTGAAAGAAAGAAAAGAGAAATAGAAATGAAGCAATGAAACGTAGCCCAATATTTTATTTTTTCCTCAGACTAAGAAAAGTAATCTTTAAAAAATCTAGCCATCTTACTGTAACCTTCATGCATTTCATTGAGATATGAGAGAGAGAGAGAGAGAGAGAGAGAGAGAGAGAGAGAGAGAGAGAGAGAGAGAGA
>ERZ776926.194-NODE-194-length-1586-cov-1.540170_pt1 | contig 1586 bp, 1 predicted proteins | sample MGYA00514203_ERZ776926 | MGnify/ENA primary metagenome ERZ776926 (study PRJEB29299, sample SAMN09788444) | Acinetobacter baumannii | host: Murine | place: USA:Boston | collected 2018 | study: EMG produced TPA metagenomics assembly of the WGS of Acinetobacter baumannii... | reverse complement strand
GAAAAAGTAACCTAGATTAAAGTTTGGTTTTATTTTGTTCAACCTCTAGAACAAAAGAAATTGGAACAGAAACTCGCTTTGGAACGTAAAAAAGAAGCCCAAGAAGAAGACGATTCTGTCGCTTCCTTCCAAGTAGAACCGATTGCAGTTGAAATCGGCTATGGACTAATCCCAATCGTCGACAGTTCCATCGATAATAGTCTGATGAATCGTATCGTCGCGATTCGTAAACAAAGCGCCCGAGAGTTAGGGATCCTAGTCAGTCCGGTACGTATCCGAGACAATCTCTACCTTGAGTCAAATGATTATGTGATCAAAATTCGAGGGAATGAAGTGGGACGGGGCGATATTTATCCGAATAAAGTAATGGTCATCAGTCCTAATGAAGAACCTTTCCCATTTGAAGGAATCGCAACCAAAGAACCAGCCTTTCATTTAGATGCGATGTGGATCGATGAGAAAGATAAGGAATTGGCTGAATTGCAAGGCTTTACGATTATTGAACCATTAACGGTGATTGCCACGCATCTCAAAGAAATCATTTACAGCCATGCGCCAGAATTACTAGGCCGACAAGAAGTGAAGAAATTGTTGGAAGGAATCAAAGAACAGTACAACGTAGTCATTGATGAATTGATTCCTGAGATTCTAAGGTTGGGTGAAGTACAAAAAGTATTACAAAATCTTCTAGATGAACAGATCCCAATCAATGATCTGGCAACAATATTAGAAACATTAGCCGATTACGGCGTTGTAACAAAAGATGTAGAAGTCTTGACAGAATATGTTCGTCAAGCACTGAAACGAACGATCGTGGCGAAATATATTGGGGAGCAGCATGAGCTGAAGGTCGCTGTCATTCATCCAAAATTAGAAGAAATGATTGCTCAAAGTATTCAGAAGACAGCAACCGGCTCTTACCCAGTCTTAAAGCCAGAGACAGTGACGAAAATTTTGGATTCAATCAATACGATCCAACATGCAGCGATCGCTCAGAATGTTTCCTTCGTAATTCTAGCTTCACCAAAGATTCGTCTTCCGTTCAAGAAAATGATCACATTCAATTTTCCGGATTTGGCAATCTTGTCATTGAATGAGATACCTAACGAAATCGCTATTGAGACGGTAGGCAGTATTGAGATATGAGCAAAGAGTGCGAAGTGAAAGGAGAATAACCGATGTACGAAGTGGATAGAGAAGCAGAAATCATTAAATACCTTCCTCTAGTCGAACGCGTGGTTCAGCGAATGTCAATCAAAACGACAGATTACGAACAAGGAGATCTATTCAACATTGGGGTCATCGGATTGATGGATGCGTTAAACAAATTTGATCCGACGAAAAAAGTGCCTTTTGAAAGTTATGCGGTCCTTCGTATCAAAGGAGCGATCATTGACGAAGTACGCAAGCATGCAAAAATCTCACGTTATAAAATGGCGGCAGTTAACCAATTTTATCAAGCACGACAAGAGTTAGAGCAAACCTTGAAGCGAGAAGCGACTGATACAGAAATCTCTAAACAGATGGGAATTAGTCGCGGACAGTTGGCAGATATTTATGAAAGCCTACATTATTTAGCTAGTGTG
>ERZ776926.183-NODE-183-length-1770-cov-0.641983_pt1 | contig 1770 bp, 1 predicted proteins | sample MGYA00514203_ERZ776926 | MGnify/ENA primary metagenome ERZ776926 (study PRJEB29299, sample SAMN09788444) | Acinetobacter baumannii | host: Murine | place: USA:Boston | collected 2018 | study: EMG produced TPA metagenomics assembly of the WGS of Acinetobacter baumannii... | reverse complement strand
GTGGGCACCAGGGGAATAAAGGGAGTGGAAGAAAACCCGTGTCCCACCAGAGTTCTGGTGCTCTGGGCAGGCAAATACGAGAGGACTGCCACATGCTTTCCATGTGTCCCAGGGGTGGGTGACTGGCTGTGGGAAGCCACTGAACCCAGCCCACCAGAGGTTGGCCAAGGGGCAGCCTGAGGTCTCTGGGCCTCACGGAGGCCAGAGATAACAGGTTCTCAGTCTCGGGCACCCCACGCTGGCTACTGTGGAAGAGCTGAGAACAAAATGGGGTCCTTGAGGTTGGCTTGGTATGCTCTGGGGCTGAAGGGATGAGAGGGCAGGGAGAGAGGGGGTGCTGGGTGATTCCCACAAGGGCAAGAGTCCTTAGTCAGGTCTGTGGCAGCAGATTAGGAAGGCCTTCTGGTGGGAGGTTAGAAGCGGTTCATTCGGAGAAAGCCTATCCCATCATTCAAGCATGGCGGGCCTTGATGAGCAGAGACAGTCTATGGTTTTAGAGCTTTATTGTAGAAAGGCAGGGGGAAAGAGAGAAGGTAGAAAGAGAGAGGCCAGCCATGGCCAAGTGGAGAAAGGGGAGAAAGGAGGGGGGTGGCTAGAGAAGAGAGTAAGAAAGATGAAAGCTTAAAGAGAGCAAGGAGGGGCCAAGCAGCCCCTCTTATAGTGGGCTGGGCTATCTTGCTGTTGCCAGGTAACTGTGGGGAGGAGCATACCTGGCTATAGTCAGGTAACTGTGGGGGTGGAGTCTAGCCAGAATGCCAGAAGCTTGGGACATTGTCTGCATGACTTATAGTCACAGAATTATGGAGTTGGGGGCTCTGTGGTGTCAGGCACCTGTCTCTGGGAATGTGGCTCACTGTTCGGTCCCTTGTAGAATTTTCTACTGAGTCTCTGGAGCAAGCCCAGCTCAACCAAAACAGGCTGCCTCTCATGGCCCCACAGTAAGGGATTTATTTTAGGAAAGATTCCTGCTATTAATATGCTTTTCCTGTTATTATTAAACATATATAACAATCACTAAGTAATAGCACACCCCTTTGGAGCAGATCTCTGCAGATCCACGAAGATGTACTCTCTTATAGTGATACTATATAGACAAATAGATGACTTAAGTCTTAATGATGATCCTATAAGAATTCCTAAAATTATATCAGTGATTATTAAGCTCTTTTTTAGTGTGTCTGCTACTAGATCCTTTTGTGATAGTCAAAACTGCAATGAGAACTCTGCCAGTCTTCAAGTGTCACCAGTTAATTGCTCTTAGATAGTAACCAGACTTTCTCCTACTCAGAGCACATTCCAAGAGGTTGTAAAACAATTAACCAAAGGTCATAAAAAGGAAACTAATGATTTATTATAGGTGCTAGGACAGAAGATAAAATATTGACTGGGTTTATCTATACAAAACTTCACTAATAACTTAGTTATGGTTTTAAACCTTCAGTGAACCTGTGGAGCTGAGACAGGTGATGGATGTTTAGCCAGATAATTACTCCTAATGGATATGCATGTAAACATTCTCTGTTGTAAACTTCTATTTCAATTTATGATTTGATTTTCTGTGTGAACTTTTGATGAACTTTGTAACATGTGATCATGTATTCTGAAAGATGGATAAGTACTGAGGACAAAGAGAAGCGCAAGAATCAATAGAGAGCTAAGATCAATAGAGGAGACTTTTTTGCCTTTCCCCACTTAGATTAATTTTTTTTTTTCCTTTTCCCTACTTAGAGATTTTTTCCCTTTCCCCGCCTTGGATCTTTCTGCTTTTTC
>ERZ776926.158-NODE-158-length-2082-cov-7.130735_pt1 | contig 2082 bp, 2 predicted proteins | sample MGYA00514203_ERZ776926 | MGnify/ENA primary metagenome ERZ776926 (study PRJEB29299, sample SAMN09788444) | Acinetobacter baumannii | host: Murine | place: USA:Boston | collected 2018 | study: EMG produced TPA metagenomics assembly of the WGS of Acinetobacter baumannii... | reverse complement strand
ACGGCACAGAAGCCGGTGCCGGTGCTGCGCCCGGTGGTGCTGGCTCCGGCCAGGCGGCCGCAGGCGAAGCCACAGACAGCGCCGCCAGCTCGCAGAAGCAAGAGCAGCCCGCATGGGCCAAGCGGATGCACCGCCGCCAGCAGATCACCCATGCCGCGACCACTGCCGCACACACGTTGCGCGGTGGCGATGGCGGCGGCTCCGGGCAAGGCCCGAGCCTGCGCGGCTCCGACGACTAAAGCGATTCACAAGGAGAACTGACCATGCGATTCAAACGACCGCAGGTGCGCTATGCCGATACGCCGCAGCCTGCCACTCCGTATCAAGCCGCCGCCCAGGTGTGGGACGAGCGCATCGGCTCGGCCCGCGTGCAGGCGAAGAACTGGCGGCTGATGGCCTTTGGCTGTCTGGTTCTCGCGCTGCTGATGGCAGGCGGCCTGGTGTGGCGCTCGGCACAGTCCATCGTCACGCCCTACGTCATCGAGGTCGATCAGTCCGGCCAGGTGCGCACAGTGGGCGAAGCGGCCACGCCGTACCGGCCCACTGATGCGCAGACGGCCCATCACATCGCGCGCTTCGTGACGCTGGTGCGCTCGCTGTCCATCGACCCCATCGTGGTGCGGCAGAACTGGCTCGATGCCTACGACTACACCACCGACCGCGGCGCGGCCGTGCTCAACGACTACGCCAGCAAGAACGATCCGTTCGCCCGCGTCGGCCGCGAGTCGGTGACGGTGCAGATCACCAGCGTTACGCGCGCCAGCGATGCCTCGTTCAACGTCCGCTGGACGGAGCAGCGGTTCGTCAATGGCGCGCCCGCTGGCACCGAACGCTGGAACGCCGTGCTTTCCACCGTCCTGCAAACCCCGCGCACCGAACAGCGCCTGCGCAAGAACCCACTGGGGATCTACGTCAACGGCCTGTCGTGGAGCCGCGAACTGGATTCTTCCGAAGGAGCCAAACCATGAACCTGCCTTTTCGCTTTTACGCTTTCGTGCTGATGTTCGCGGCCACCACGTCGTCATTGCTGGGCTGCGCCTCGCAGGGCAAGCCACCGCCGTCCATCTCGCTCGATGAGCCGGTGCAGGCGCAGCCGCTACCCGAGCCGCCCAAGCCGGTCGAAGTCGTTGCCGTGCCCGAGCCGCTGGCTCTGCCGGCACAGTTGAAGCCGCTGCCGGAGGTGGACGAGGCCGGGCTCGTGCCGGAACCGGTCGACGAGAAGGTACGCGTCTCGCGCGCCAATGCCGAGGCGCGTATCGCGCCGACCCGCGAGGGCTACGTCAACGCGATTCAGGTGTGGCCGCACAGCGACGGCGCGTTGTATCAAGTCTATGCCGCGCCGGGGCGCGTCACCGTGGTTTCGCTCCAGCCCGGCGAGGAACTGGTGACGGTCGCCGCTGGCGATACCGTGCGCTGGATCGTCGGCGACACCTCCAGCGGAAGCGGCGAGGCGCTGCGCGTCAACGTGCTGGTCAAGCCCACTCGCTCGGGCCTGAAAACCAATCTGGTCATCACCACCAGCCGGCGGACGTACCTGCTGGAACTGACCTCGACGGAAAAGGCGTGGATGGCGTCGGTGTCATGGGACTACCCGAAAGATCGGATGCTGGCCTTGCAACGCCAGTCGCAGGCCGCACAGACAGCCGCGCCGGTCGATACCGGCCTGGCGCTGGAGAAGATCCGTTTCCGCTACGCGGTGTCAGGGAGCAATCCGCCGTGGAAGCCATTGCGGGCGTTTGACGACGGCGAGAAGGTCTATATCCAGTTCCCGCCGGGTATCGCCCAAGGCGAACTGCCGCCGCTATTCGTCATCGGCGCGCAGGGTGACGGCCAACTCGTCAACTACCGCTTCCGTTCGCCGTACTACATCGTGGATCGACTCTTTGGCGCGGCCGAACTGCGCCTGGGTGGCGATGGTGGTGATGTGGTGCGGATCGAGCGCAGGGATGGCGTCGTGGGCGCGGCGCGGAGGAACTGACCATGAGCCAGGACGACACTCCCGACCTCGCCGCGCCGCAGGCGGCGGGCAAGATCGCGCCCGAGGCGGTGGCGCCCCGCCCCCCCCCCCCCCCCCCCCCCCCC
>ERZ776926.155-NODE-155-length-2248-cov-2.376653_pt1 | contig 2248 bp, 3 predicted proteins | sample MGYA00514203_ERZ776926 | MGnify/ENA primary metagenome ERZ776926 (study PRJEB29299, sample SAMN09788444) | Acinetobacter baumannii | host: Murine | place: USA:Boston | collected 2018 | study: EMG produced TPA metagenomics assembly of the WGS of Acinetobacter baumannii... | reverse complement strand
TGGGGGGTGTTAGGTGCAGGGGGGGGGGAGGGGTTGAGCACGAATTACCTCTGAAGCGGACTTACGTTTAAGTTTCTTTCTAAGGATCTGCAATTTTTCCTTGTCTGAAGGATAAAGAGTTATTTGAGTAGGCTTTGTTTTTTCTACTTCTTCTGCTGGATTTAAAGCACTGTCTAATCTAGAAGTAGTAAGTTTTTCTGTTATGGGAGTATCTGGAGTTCCCTCGAACGTATTTTTTGCTTTTTCGAATCTATTTGCCATTATTTATCACTTCCATTTAGTTTATTTAGTATAGTATCAAAGACTCCCCATGTATGATCAAAGAAATTTTTGTGTTTGTTGTAGAGATCTTTGTTCTTTGAAATTTCAACTAAAGGCGTCATTTCTAAATTAGCTGTATTTACCAGCTCTTTATCTGGAACGTAACCTAAGTAGTTTGGTTCTTTGGAAATAATCTCTAAAAATTCCTTGCTAGAATTAGTATTATGTTTTACTTTATTGCCAATAAAGTAATATTTAGCAACTAAATAGCTTTCTCCTGTTCGTACTTCAACCAGTTCTTTGCGTAAAGTATCGATATCTCTGCCGAGTTTCAATAACGCTTTGAAACCGTCCATTGAGGGATCAGATACTCCTAGAACAACGTCAGAAACAGCCCAAGCGTTTTGTGTTATTAAGCTCGTATCGTTGTGCGTATCTATGAATATATAATCATACTTTTTTTGAAGTTCTTCGATATTTTTTACATACCAGGAAAACAATATTAAGCGATTATTTGGTTTGTCCCTAATGAGATCTTCTATTTCTGCTAGTTCAGGACCGCCTGCTAATAAGTCTAAATTTTTATGAATATGGATAGGCTCGACGTCGTTTCCTTTATATAAATTAGAGATCTTGTTCTCGTCCTTTAGCAAACCAAAGTCATATTTTCTATACCTATCGGATAGGTTTCCTGATTTATCTTGATCGATGAGGAGCACAGTAGCTTCTTCTGAAGTCTTTTCAGCCAAATTATAGAGGGTACTGGTTTTACCTGTACCACCTTTTTCAATATTTGCAGTCAATGTGAACAATATTTTTTCCCCCTTTTTCTCAGTTATTGAGTGAATAGACGATCTATAAACATATTCATATACATATACATGTTTATGATGGTAAATATAAACATGTATTTATTTTAGTCAATTAGTTCGGATTCTTTTTTGGTATGTCTTACCTTGATGCCAAGTGTTGTGCGACCCTCTTTAACAGATTCATACTCGATGTTCATAGTAGTTAGGTTATTAATGTCCTCTTTAGCCTTCCTGAGATACGAAAGGACTCTGTACCATTCAAGATGCTCTTTTTGGAATAACTCTTTTACCTCTTCTACTGAAAGATATATTTCAGTATTAGGTTTACAGGACTGTAAATATTCGTAAAGCTTCTTTGCGTGAATACTTTTTAAATTTACTACGTCAAGGAAAAACAGCTTAGTAGATTGACCTTCAACTAGATTTAATAAGTACGGAGCAAGGTCAGAATCAAGTCTCAACTTAACTTGGCCATTCTTTATGTATGGTTTGTCAAGCCAGCGACCGATTGTTTTAGCTCCGTCAGGCAGCTCAATCCAAAAGCCTTTATTAGCTAAATTTAGTAGTGCTTTTTCAGTATTTTGATGGGCAGCCCCACCTTGACCAAATTTACATATTTCATTTAATTCTGCGATAGATGTTTCAACTGTAAAAAAATCACCGTCGGTTTCTTTGATATTTGTTACCATATAATCGACCAGAGTAAGTTCTTTTGCTGACAAGGAATGTTTCGCTTTTTGAATTAAGCTATTGGATTTTTGGAGTGTTTTGTTCCTTTTATTGTCTATTTCGTTTAGATCAAATAGCACAATGTTTTCCATAATAATACCGTTTTACCTTTCTAGAAGATTTTCTCTATATACAGTATACTACATATGTTTATGTACATCAATATGTTTATATACATAAACATATTGATGCTTAATCGAAATGAAAAGTATGATTCTTAGACTAGTGTTTTATATAGTTCTCTAGCTATCAATATACATAAACATATTTATGTGTGTGTATATATTTATGTTTATGTATAGATATAGGATTTGGAAATTTCTATTACTAGAAAAGATGGACATTAAGGAATACGAAACAAATAGCATAATATTTTCCATAGCAATATCGTTTTACCTTCCTAGAATATGTTCTTTAAATGAAGGATACTTACCATATTTATATAC
>ERZ776926.130-NODE-130-length-3727-cov-27.051198_pt1 | contig 3727 bp, 8 predicted proteins | sample MGYA00514203_ERZ776926 | MGnify/ENA primary metagenome ERZ776926 (study PRJEB29299, sample SAMN09788444) | Acinetobacter baumannii | host: Murine | place: USA:Boston | collected 2018 | study: EMG produced TPA metagenomics assembly of the WGS of Acinetobacter... | reverse complement strand
ATAGTGAAGGTCTCAGACATATTTATTCCGTGTGTAGTTGGTTCAGGCCCTCGGGGCGATTTAACAAGTAGGCGTGTCGATGATGGTTCCCGGAGCCTGAAAATAAAAAAGCCAGCGACAGGCTGGCAATGTGAGGGTAAGGCAATGTCGGCTCTCTGGCCGAAGGGTCCCAGGTAGTGGGTTCTGGTGCCGGGCAAAGGAATCGAACCTCTGACGCGCAGCTTACAAGGCTGCCGTTCTGCCACTGAACTAGACCGGCGAATATGGTTTGAAATCACTTACTGATGCTGGCTGTCCATTCACGCCAGCGAGCGTCTCTAATCTCTTGACTCATCTTCTGATCTTCAAAGCGATCAGACAGTTTTATTGAGTCTGGAAGCAAAGCCCAGGCAACATAAAATTCGTGCGGCTCGAACTCGCCGCCTGCAAATTGATATGCGCCGACATGGTAGACCTCGCCATCCTCTTCCAGAGCCACCACATGGGCAATATGCCAACCATCGCATGGGTTGAGCAGAATCACCCACTCACCATCCAGATCCTTTGTCAGTTTTTCACTGGCAGGGCGGAAGACCAATTGCTCTGTGATTTTCTCGGACATGCAGGCTCCAGAAACGACAAAACCCCGCACGGTGGCGAGGTTTTTATGTTCAGTCGACAATCAAAGCTATGGCGACGATATCAGATTTACATGAAATATATGCCAATTAATTCATTTCTGCAATACCTTGATGATAATTTGTCGCCTTTTGTTGCGATCGTGCTTTTTTAACACTAAGTAACGCCTCTCTGTCCAGCTCTAAGAATATCTCCCTGATTGCACGCCAGCGCTGCGCGTAGTTGGTGCTCCAGTTCTGTGGAGTTGTGCTTGTAAGTGCAGCCAATTCCTGCTGCTGATAAACACGCTTGCCAGCCAACTCAGCTTTTACGTCCTGAGCTGCAAGCCACACCAGAGCCTTTAGTCGGCCCATGGTTTTAGAGGCGATTTTCTCCCCATCTAGCTGCTCTCTGAATTCTTCCCAAGATATCTGGCAGATCGTTGTCTGGTGCGGGAATTTTGTCTCTTCACTGTAGTTCCACAATAGCCACGCCTTATGGCGCTCTTCCAGCGACATGAGAGCCCGGCGCCAGGATGCGGTGCAGTACTCAACTGGATTAACCAGAGGAATATGTGACCCTTTAGCTCGCGACTGCTTACCGGGTATCGGTGGGTTATCCAGAGTAATCACCTTCCCGGTCACCTCATCCATCACGCGTGGTTTCTTGCGTCTGAATGTCTTTGTATCGTACTGGGCATTTTCAAGCCAGGCCATTAACTGCCCTTTCGTCGCCCCGCTCAGATCTGCGGTCGCCACCATGAGCTGCTGACGTACGTATTCCAGTTGCTGACTGTTCATGCGGCTTCCTTATGTGGCTGAGTGGTTTTCGTCTGGCTGTGCTTTGCTACTGGCGGCAGGTTGGCGCGCTTAACGCTTTCTGCCTGGTACCGGAGAAGTTCTGAAAAATTCATAAGTCCTCCCGGCCCGGGTGAAGGCTTTTCAGCATTTGGTACTTTCTTTGAAACCGAATACCTTTGCTGATTGCTGAGAACTGAATGCGACATTTTTTGTAATTGATATGACTGATAATGCCCATCGCGATCAGCGGAATGAGGTAAAAGGCCAGCAGAAATAAAGACTCAAGTTTCATGCGCCCTCCCGCTGTTTCAGTGCTTTGAGCTTGGCGCGGTATTCATCGCGGATCCGAATGAAATCTTCACGGCGGTAGTTGGTCATTTCGTGGGGACCGTTGAGCCAGTCGACGTAATCCTGCCCATAACGAGCGACCAGGCCCGCTTCGTAGTGCTGCGCGACAGCGGCCTCCTTGGCGGTATACTTCCCAGCCCCGGCATTACACGATTTGCACTGCTTATGGGCGTTGCGTTCTTCAAAGCGCAGCTCAGGGTTGGCGCCGACCGTTTTGAAGTGACCGCAGTCCCATTGGCCGCCGTGCAGATCAGGCGGGTTGGCCTCGCCGCAGCTGATGCACGGAAAACCAGCATCACGCGCACGGATGTAGGCGTTGAATGCCTGCTGAGCCTGCGCCTTGTAGTACCCGGCAGGCCGTAGCTCTGCCAGGCGTTCCTTGCGGCGTTTGCGCCCGGCCTTCTCTGCATCTTTCTGCTCCTTGATTCGCTTAGCGGCGGCTTTCACCTTCTCCTTCTCGCGTTCTTCCATCGCGAGGATTGTGCCGTGCTCCGGACTGCACCAGCGGATCCGGATGTCGTGGAATTTCGGCACGAAGTATTCACCGCATACTTTGCACTTACGGCGGGATGGTTTACGCATGGGCACCACCTTGAACCTGTACCAGCGTGAGGTTTCCGCAGAACACGGCACCGGTATCGATGTACATCTGGTTGGCATACTTCAGGGGCTGGCGCGCTGGGGTGTGCCCGAAGATAAACAGATCAGCACCGGATATCGGCGAGACAATGCCGTCCTGAGCGTCGCTAACCCTCTCACGATTCCAGATGACCATATCTTTCGGGACGGGCTTATCGAACGCATATTCGTTATGCGGGTAGTCAGCGTGGCAGATAACGATTTTACGCTCAGCGGTAACCAGCTCGATGACGAGTGGCAGATCAGCTGCTTTGTGAACCAGAGCCTTAGCCAGCACTTCTTTGTCATAGTCGAGATTGAAGAACCAGCCGCCACCATTTGCCAACCAGTGATTGACGTTCCCATACTCCGATAGCCCATCAATCATCATCTGCTCATGGTTTCCTCGCACAGCCCGGAGCCAAGGCATAGTAATCAACTCCAGGCACTCGACGTTTTCCGCGCCGCGGTCAACAAGGTCTCCAACCGAAATCAGCAAATCACACGCAGGGTCGAACGAAACTTTTTCGAGCTCATTCATCAGCAGCGTGTAGCACCCATGCAGATCGCCGACGACGAAAATATTGCGCCATTCAGCGCCATTAATGCGTTGATACATGCTCATGCAGATTTTCTCCTCGCCGCGAGTCGCAGCCATTTCTGATCCACCAGGCGGGCGGTGTAGCCTTTCATAGTCGGGATGTCGGACGGCTTAACCACTGGCTTACGCTTACGGCGCGCAGGGACGCGGAAGATTTCGTTCTTGATTACGCGGGAAAGTGGAGTAGACATCAGGCCTCCTGCTTATCGCGCAACTGCTGGTACTCGCAGCTCTGCGGGATGGTCAGGTGGCAGCCGATATTCATCGCCCAGGCTTCGACCTTGCACAGGAAGATGTACATTTCGCCCGTTTCCAGCTCTGACGTATGACGTAGGGATTGGACGGTGGTGACCTCGCCAGACACGACGTCTACACGGTCCTTGCTTTCGTAGCCGAGATAGGTGTGCTTCATCGCGTCTTTGACCCACTCAGGCGTAGCGAAGGTCTTGCCGCGCGCGATCAGGTACTCGCTAATTTCTGTGTACCACATGTGGCTGAGCGCGTTCTGCGACAGGCTGCGCTTCTCGCGCCATGGCTTAACCTGAAGGCGGAAGCATTGCCCTGCATCCAACAATGACTGAATCTGCTGGCCGATGGCCGCGAAGTTGCCGCGATGGAGTTTGATACCGTCTACTGGCAGAATCATACGGCCTCCTTAACGGAAACCGCAGAATGCAGAAAATCGCAGGTGCCGTTAAGCATCTGTGACAAGGTGAGGAGTTCAGATTGTGGTCGCATTTAAGTCCCCTTAAATGCGCAGAAG
>ERZ776926.127-NODE-127-length-4603-cov-288.262533_pt1 | contig 4603 bp, 5 predicted proteins | sample MGYA00514203_ERZ776926 | MGnify/ENA primary metagenome ERZ776926 (study PRJEB29299, sample SAMN09788444) | Acinetobacter baumannii | host: Murine | place: USA:Boston | collected 2018 | study: EMG produced TPA metagenomics assembly of the WGS of Acinetobacter... | reverse complement strand
AGCGCATTAGAGCAGCTACAGCAGGACTACTCGAAAAGGCTGGACGAGTGGGAGAGCGCCTTCGCGGAATGGCGGACGATGTCTGGTCTTATGCAACGGGAGAACGCGGCGCTGAGCGAGCGCGTCACGGGCTTGAGCAGGCAGGTGCAGAGTTTGAGCGATCAGCTGCGCCGGTTGTCGAGCGGCTGAATGCCGTCGAGCTGCAGCAGGTGCGGGAGGCGCGGCATCAGAAAGCGCTGGAGCTCGAACGATCACAGCGACAGCGGGTATATCACGGTCCGTCCCTTTGATTCATTTCAGCATAATTCCTGCTGAAATCCTCTCTGCCTGTGTAGTAGATATGTTCTGGTGAAGCTTCGATTATACTATTGATAAATAGCATTTAGATTATAATTTAAGTGCATTCATTATGTTATCTTTAAGAGATTTTTATTATTGGCGTGAACAAGGAATATACACATGCTGTCACTTATTATTATTTTTGTTTTTCTTATCAGTGTATTGTATGCGCATTCTCGCGGTAAAATAAAACAAAAGTTTTCCAGGCAGTTATTTGATCATTCAACATTTATGGCTCCGATAAATATGTTTATGACAGGCTTTTCGAAGCTGCCGTCAAAGCAGGCATGGTTTCCCCCAGAAACATTTCCTGAACTTCAACCATTAATTGATAACTGGCAGGTTATAAGAGACGAAGCTGTTAATTTGCAAGGGCACATTAAATCATCTGAAAAAAATAATGATGCAGGATTTAATACATTTTTTAAGCGCGGTTGGAAGCGCTTTTACCTCAAGTGGTATGGAGATGCTCATCCATCAGCGGAGCGGCTTTGCCCAGTAACAACCCAACTGGTTAGCTCTATTCCCTGTATTAAAGCAGCGATGTTTGCTGAATTGCCTTCAGGAAGCCATTTAGGAAAGCATCGTGACCCTTATGCCGGTTCAGTTCGTTATCATTTAGGATTATCAACACCAAATGATGAACGGTGTTTTATTGAAGTTGATGGTGTACGCCGCAGTTGGCATGATGGTGAAGTGATAATTTTTGACGAAACTTTTGTTCACTGGGCTCAGAATGATACCGAGCAGACACGTATTATTTTGTTCTGTGATATAGAAAGGCCGATGAAGTGGCGGTGGTCACAAAAAATAAATAGGTGGATAGGTGGGGTGCTAATGTCAGCGGCAGCATCACCCAACGATAATAATGACAGGACTGGTGCTATAAATCATTTATTTAAATATGTTAATGCTATTCGTGATGCAGGTCAGAAGCTAAAAAAAAGGAATCGAAAACTATATTATTTGATTAAAAATGGAGTTATTTCTTTGATTTTTGTTTGGCTTGCTGTCTCAGTGTTTAGATGGCTGTGATTTGTTTTTTTCTATTGAGTCATACATAAATTTGGGTCTTCTATGCTCAATGTATGGTTATAGATAAAAATCGCCTGCTAAAAAATTCTATTGAAATCTTTTTAGTAAGAAAGGCCCGAATCTGACGCTCAGCGGGCCTTTCGTGAAGAAGTGCGGCAGTAGACAGATTTCATCTGATCACGTTCATGTGCTGCTGTGCAATTAAGCGTTTCTTTCGGAGCTTTCACGGTATTTCCTTCACGAAACCGGCCGCCATTCACTCTTGTGCATAGCCATGCAGCCGCGCAGAAATTATCAGGGGCGTTTTTCAGGGTTTGGGCCGGGGAAAGGTGCCGGAAACGGCCCTCAGGCCGCAGAAACGCGCTGAGGGGCTCTCAGGGGGTGCGGCCAAGAACTCTTATGTTAAATGCGGCGGTGTGGCGGGTTCTTACTTCACACATCATGTTGTCACTCAGACTGAGTCCAGAGAGAAAAAGCCCTCCGGCCGAAGTCGAGTAGTGTTTTACTGGTTTTTTTGCAGCCCCAGGAGTAATCGTCGTAGTACTTCGGATAGTTATTTGTATATATCTTGTGGTTTTATGTTGAGCTCTTCCGTTTTTGATGCTAAAAAGATTGTCATTACGCGGTGACTTGCCTTTTTTAAAACAAAAATGGAGATATCTATGCTTGATACTGACTGCATTACTGTTCTTACGGCCAGGGGTATTACTGAGATTTTAAATAGTGGAGGAAGCCAGGCTTGGAGACTTGATGCTACTCACGTAGCTAAGCTTCCGTACCTGGTTTGCGTCCAAAATTCGAAAAAAGACTGGGGTAGTCAGGAGGCTAAGCATCATCATGCATTTATGATCGGGAAAATATCCGGAGTAAGTCGAGCCCATGAAAACCCTAAGCGCTGGATCATAAATATTGATTCCTATGCTGAAATTGATATCCCTGGGCAGTGGGACGGCAATCGTAATCCAGTCTCCTATAGAAAACTTGAAGACATGGGAATTGATATCTCCAAAGTGGATTTCCAACCCCTACCTAAAGAGGATTCCTTAGTCTTGAATACGATAAAAGGCGGGGATGAATATGATGAGTATGAGGAGGATAGCAACAGAGTTAGGCCGATAAATCTAAAAGAGGCTAAAGCAGGGTTGGCTTTATATTTTGGTGTGAATGAGGATGATATTCAGATCACAATTAAGGGATGACCTTATGCCGTCACTCTCTGTTGAGCGCTGGTTAGCACTAGCTACTGCTGGAGATAGCCAGGCTAGATTTCATCTGGGTAAGATATTCTCATGCGGTCTTGGTGTGCATCAGGATTATAAGCAGGCTATATACTGGTTTCAGCTTGCAGCTGAGCAAGGCCATGATGATGCCCAGTTTAGTCTTGGTTGGGCATATCATCTGGGGTTAGGTGGATATAAAGATGCTCAAAAAGCTTCGGAATGGTATCAGAAAGCTGCTGAGCAAGGTCATGCAGAGGCTCAGTTTCAGCTTGGAAGGCTGTATGCTTTCTCTGATTTAAGAAATGATGCGTTAGCAGTCGAATGGTTTCTCTGTGCTGCGAAGCAAGACCACAGTAGTGCCCAATTTAAACTTGGCTGGATGTACCATCTCGGTATGGGCGTTGAGCAAAGTGATAGGCAGGCTTTCCATTGGTTTATTCTGGCCGCTGAGCAAGATCATGCAGGAGCTCAGGCATCTCTTGGTGAGATGTATAAAAATGGATGGGGGGTCGAGCAAGATGATGTTGCTGCGCAGGATTGGTTTTATCGTGCCAGAACCATGCACTATCCCTAAACCCGCCCTGTGCGGGTTTTTTTACGCCTACGTGTAAGAGGCTTGCGGAGCTGGCTGCTGCTGATTCATAACATGAAGCGTTATGGTAAATACATATTATGGTTATTTATTAGGAGTAACTCTGGGAGAGTGGGCTATGGGATCAGATGTTCAATGGCAGATAGATAATGGTTATTTGGCGCAAGTTATGGGGGATTTTTCGACAGAGTCGCCTAGCTTTGAAACGCCAATGTTTGGGCGATATTTTGATACCTTTCAAGCTGCTATACATGTTGCAAAAGCTTTCCCAGGGAGTACGTTGCAGCCATCAGAGTACGAAGATAAAACTGGGATGCTAATACGTCATTATTATGTGGATTGTCATCCGTATTATGATCGACTCCCTCCTGAAAAAAGCGATAATTTTCAGTATGATGAGTACCCTTCTGCTATTCATGTGGCTGCGTGTATTGATCAAGCTAGCAAAGAACTCGACGAACTATTGTTTGGTGGTGGATATGGGGAAAATGGTGAGGGGCATGCAAGCCCGATAATTTTATATTAGTGTTAGGGGCGGAGGGATATTATCCAATTTGTAAAATGATCTTCTTGAGATCGTTTTGCTCTGCGCGTAATCTCTTGCTCTGAAAACGAAAAAACCACCTGGGGAGGTGGTTTTTCGAAGGTTCAGTAAGTTGGGGAACTTCTGAACCGTGGTAACAGTCTTGTGCGAGACGTGTCACCAAATCTGTCCTTCCAGTGTAGCCGTAGTCCGGCCACCACTTCAAGAACTCTCGATACATCTCTCGCACATCCTGCTTACCAGTGGCTACCGCCAATGGCGATTTTGTCGTGTCTTTCCGGGTTGGACTCAAGTTGATAGTTACCGGAATGGGCGTGGTAGTCGGACTGAACGGGGGGGTCGTGCATACAGTCCAGCTTGGAGCGAACTGCCTACCCGGAACTGAGTGTCAGGCGTGGAATGAGACAAACGCGGCCACATAACAGCGGAATGACACCGGTAAACCGAAAGGCAGGAACAGGAGAGCGCACGAGGGAGCTACCAGGGGGAAACGCCTGGGATCTTTATAGTCCTGTCGGGTTTCGCCGCCACTGATTTGAGCGTCATATTTCGTGATGCTTGTCAGGGGGGCGGAGCCTATGGAAAAACGGCAACGCCGCATCCTTTTCCCAGCCCTTCCTGATTTGAGCGCCATCTCTTTATCCCGCCATTCGTGAGCCGGTAACGCCCGCCGCAGTCTCACGGCAGGAGCGTAGCGACCGAGTGAGCGAGGAGGCGTCATTTCATCGTCCCCAGCATTTCGCACTTACGCCCCACAGACGCATTTTTTACCTGCCACATGAAGCACTTCCCTGAATTCCCACTTCGATTTACCATATTAAGCCAGTATACACTCCGCTAGCGCTACGTGACTGGTTCAGGGCTGCGCCCCGA
>ERZ776926.122-NODE-122-length-5302-cov-10.417763_pt1 | contig 5302 bp, 7 predicted proteins | sample MGYA00514203_ERZ776926 | MGnify/ENA primary metagenome ERZ776926 (study PRJEB29299, sample SAMN09788444) | Acinetobacter baumannii | host: Murine | place: USA:Boston | collected 2018 | study: EMG produced TPA metagenomics assembly of the WGS of Acinetobacter... | reverse complement strand
GAAAACCAGGATGCACACACGAAACGTCAACGTCAAAACCGCCGCTCAAGAATCTTCCAGGAAGATGGGGGAAGAACAAAACCCTGTTTCTGTCGCACGGGAGTGGGTGGCTCAGGCCACTTCGCTGAAAGCGGGTGTAACCGTCACCCTGTCAGACGTGACCCGCTACGGCGACGTGCAGGTGGAGATCCGCACCAACGGAACGCTTAACTGGCGCGCCTGGTCGTTTGAGCCAGATTTTCTGTTTGAACTGAAACGCAACCTGCAATACGTGCAGTTTTAACCGGAGGCCGGATATCCGGCCTTAACCCAGAGAAGGAGGAAACATGCAGAACCTTAACACCCGTCCGGCAACCCGTAAGGTCGGGCAGAGCACCGAAATCGTGAAGCTGCTCCGTATTCAGGCCAGCGACACTCACGTGGTCGAGTTTGACAACGTGGACACCCGTTTTAACGACTGCAACAACTGGCAGGTGATGGCAGGAGGCAAACGTGTCCTGTTCAGCAACCGCATGTATGAGCGTTTTTCAGATGTGAAATCGGGGATCGTGGCAACGATCAACGTGTGTGAAAACAGCGGCAGCGTAACGGATAAAGCGATGCTGGAAGGGGCAAAAGTCATGATGCAGGTTCTTGATGGCTATCCGTCCTTTGCAGCTCTGGCAGCACACCCTAAACGCATTACCGGTTAACCGAGTGCCGTGACCGGATCGCACTCCGGCCACGGCTAACCACAACTATCACTGAGAGGTAAAAATCATGGTCGCCACCAATACTACGGCAAAAAAACCCGTTAAATCCACCCGCACTAAAAAGTCTGCGGAAAAAATCGCGCAGTCTACCGAGCAAAAGCTCGTCCAGCTGCTCGCTGATACGCCCGTACAAATCTTCCCGTACTCACGCCTGTCACGCACTGACTTAAACACGCGCATCATTCCGCATACCGATCAGGAAGTGGAAGAGATGGCAGACAGCATTCAGGCAATGGGCATCCTGCAAAACCTGATCGGTGCAGAACTGCCGGACGGTACGATCGGCATTGTCGGCGGGGAAGGTCGGCGCAGAGGCACAGGCATTCTGGTGATTCGCGGTGTGCTCGATGCAGACACGCCGTTTGTGCCGGTGAAAGTCCTGCCCGTGGAGATGGCGGTGGCGGCCTCGATGATCGAGAACGGCCGACGTAAAAACATGCATCCCGCCGAGCAGATTATCGGTTTCCGTACCCTTCAGCAGGAAGGTAAAACGGCCTCTCAGATCGGCGCACTGATGGGCTATCACCCGCGCCACGTCCAGCGCTGCCTGAAGCTGGCGAATCTTGCCCCCTCCCTGCTGGATGCGCTGGCGCGGGATGAAATCTCCCTTGAACAGTGTGAAGTCCTGACACTTGCTGATACCCATGAGCGTCAGGAGCAGGTCTGGAAAGAGGCTGTTGAACAGTGGCGTAATCCTGCCGTACAGACCCTGCGCAAAATGGTAACCGACGACAAGATGGCCATCAGTCACCCGATGTTTGAGTATGTGGGCGAGGAAGCCTATACCGCCGCTGGCGGTACGCTGACCGCTGACCTGTTCAGCGACAGGGACAGCACCTTTGCCGATGCGGCACTGGTGAAATCCCTGCTGGCTGGCAAGCTCACCGTGCTCGCCGCCCGCGTTAAGCAGGAGCAGGGCTGGGGCTGGGCTGAGTTCCGTATGACGGAGCTACGCTTCAGCGGTGAGGACGGTGAACTGTACCGTTTTGCCATGCCGAAAGCTGTCCTGACGGAAGAAGAACAGAAGCGCGTCAGTGAGCTGGAGGAACAAAGAGAAGCCACTGAAACCTACGATGACGAATACGAGCTTCAGCAGCAGATCGATGACATTTACTGCGAGGCGGAGTACCGCGAAGCCACGCCGGAATTTCGTGCTGCCCACGGTATCTGGGTGTCATGGGATGGTAACAATTTTCGGGTTCAGCCAGGTATCCGCAGGCTGACCGACGAAGACCGGGCGGCTGAAGAACAGGCGCGTCAGGAACGTGAAAACAACGTGATCAGACACACCACGCCTGAAATTTCCGCTGATGCCTATCCGGCAACGCTGGTTAAGGCTATGTCTGCGGAGCGCACTCTTGCCGTTCAGGCGGAACTGGCGGGGCGTCCCGATGTATCGGTGGCGCTCCTGACGTGGACACTGTGCCTCAGTATGTTTGACCGCAGCTACGGTAAACGCAGCGAACCGCTGAAGGCATCCGTGTCCTCGAATCAGTACCACCTTGCATCACTGGCTCCATCCGGAGAAGAAGGGAAGGCGCTGATGGCGCTCAATGCACAGAAAAAAGCGCTTCAGGCGACGTTACCCGAAAACTGGCATCTCGATTTCACCTGGCTGCTGTCATGGTCAGCAGAGCAGGTGAACACCCTGCTGGGATTCTGTGCCGCGCACGGTATCAACGGCATTCAGGAACGCCTGTATAACCGCACGGACACCAGTGAACTGGACGGGCTGGAAGCGGCGCTGGACTTTGACCTGCGTAAGTGGTGGCAACCGGGTGCAGAGAGCTACTTCGGCAAGCTCACCATCGCCCAGATTGGCAAAGCCTACGAAGAAGCCGGACTGAGTGCCCGCGCCGGAGAGATTGTGAAGCTCAGGCGCCGCGATGCGGCGAAGGCCGCCGAACAGGATCTGAATGCTCAGGGCTGGCTGCCTGACTGGATGGTGCGCCCTGCGCCAGCCGCTGAGGCTGAAGAAGCCACTGAAACCGACGCTGATACCACTGACCACGCTGCTTAATACCGGAGGCCGCCGCCTTCGGGCGGCGGGAACAGACATGACCATGCAATATGACCTGAACCGAATCAACACCCTGACCGCATCCGACCTGGAGTTTATCCGTCAGCAGGGCGAGGACGCGCGCCGCGCCCTCAGCGATGCCGTGACCGGCCTCCTGTCGACACCTGAGGGATGGCGCGTCTGCGCCGAGTTCCGCAGCGAGTTCGGCGGCTTCTTCCCCGTCCAGTGCCGCTTCAGCGCGGACGGCAGTGATGACTGGCATCTGTGCGTATGCAGCCCCGGCGAAGTCTCGCCTTACTGGCTTCTGGTGCTGCTCTCCTCCGGCGGGGAAGTGGTGCGTACCCTTTACCAGAGCGACACGCTCCAGCCCGACCGGATCAGCCAACTGATCGCGCAGCTGGCAGGTATGCGCCGCTTTAACTGCACTGCCAGCACCGTGGCGAACCTGATGAGCGGGGAGGTGACAGCATGATCCCGTCCTCACACGCGCTCGTTTCCCTGAAGCCAGCCCGTCAGGCGGCAATACATGCTATCAGCCATGTTGAGTCTGCCCGCGAACGCGGCGCACGGCTGCCCGCCATGCCGTATGTGCGTACCTTTCTGCGCCTGTTCACGGGCAGCGGACGCCTCAACACCACGGTGGCTAATAAAATACCTGGCCTGCACTGGGTGCCAAATAACCGTCATTCGAACCTGAAACAGGTGGAGGAGGCGCTTAACACAATGATCGCCACCAGTGGCGAAGCCTGCCCGCTGCCGCTCACAATTGATGTACAGGCCGAACTGTTTCCTGAAGTCATGCACACCCGCACGGGGCGACGGCTGCACCGGTCCGGCATCAAGACCACACGCCAGTTGCGCCGTCAGTCACGCGAGTTTGAACAGCGCTGGAAGCTGCGCCAGAACCTGCTGGAGCAGGCGAAAATCGACCTGAATTTTCAGTCTCCGCAAACCGTCTGCACCTGGTACACCCGGTGGAGCGACGAGTTTGACGCGGCAGAGCTTGCCGGACCGTTCTGGCGCTGGCAGTCGCGGTTCGCGTCACTTAAGGAACTTGACTGGCTTCGCATCAGCGGCGAGCCGCTGTATGCAGTGATGTACGAAATCCCGTTTATCGTGCGGGAGACTCCGGAGCCTGTCCGTACTGCTGAGCGCTGGCAGGTACCGAACAAGCTGCGATACCAGCAGGGGGGCGAATGAGAAATAATCCCTGCAAGACGGAGCTGAAAGTCGCCCGCAGCCAGCGTAACAAGCTCCGTACCATGTCTGCAAAGCTGAAAGATATGTGCTGCGAGTGGGACGGACTCAGTGGCTGGCTGGAAACCGAAAGCGAGCAGCTGGCTGAGAGTATAGACAGGCATCTTGAGGCGCTCGAAGACCAGATCCGCGAGTGGTCAGAAGGTACGGATAACCGGGAGGGATATTGAGCATTATCAGCCGAAGGTTCGATAAAAAAGAGACAGGAACTGTGTTCCGGCATGCTGAAAGCGGGAAGATCCTGTACCGTCTTGATGCCCGGCTGGAGCGGGATGACTGGGAAACATTGCAGTCGATGATCAGCCTTGTCTATAACGCCGGCGTGGCCGCCGGAAGCGAACAGCGAGCCGCTGAAATTCGTGAGGCTCTGGGATATTCAGGAACTGGATGACGCGGGAAAATGATGAGGATTTATACAGTTTTCAGACTGTTATTCCTGGGCAGATGATCGACAACGGGATATAATGGCGATGGCGCTTGAGGCTTTTTGCCTCATGACGTGAAGGTGGTTTGTTGCCGTGTTGTGTGGCAGAAAGCAGAAAGCCCCGTAGTTAATTTTCATTAACCCACGAGGCCCACTGAATGTCTAGTCAACACCAGTATGGCCTCTTACCGTGCAATTTGCAAGGAGGAGTAAACCATGAAACTGCCGCGAAACGCCCTTATCTGGTGCGTATTAATCGTGTGTATAACGCTCTTAATATTCACATGCCTGACCCGGAACCGCTTATGCGAACTCCGGCTAAAGGACGGGGACAGGGAGGTCGCGGCAAGCCTGGCTTACGAATCCAACGGTAAGTAGCAACCTGGAGGCGGGGGAAACCCCGCCTTTTCAGGAGCTGAGTTGGCCTGATATGCCTGAAGCGCCTTTATGAAGGGGTTGCCGGTTCGCCGGTAGCCCCTTTTTCCTTCCCGACGCGACCGCACGCCTGAACCTCCGGGAAGGACTGTTCCCCTTCGGGGAACGGGGGAAGGGGGACGCGCCTCCGGCGCTGCCCCTCTGCTCCCTCTGCCTGATCCTCCCTCCTGCCTGATTTTGTTGAATTCGTAACTCCGTGAGCTACCTGCTCATACCTGGCTTCAGCCTGGTGTGCCCGATTTTCTTTATCCCTGGCGTCATATCCTGCGTCCTGGCGGTTAACTTTCTCAGCTGCAGCTGCATGACCATACCCCGAAAACAGGGCAGGGCGATGGCCCCCTTCGGCTCCCGGCCAGCGCTGCTGTCCGGTCGTCGAGCCCCACTCCGCCAGGGCGGCCGCTGCGCACCCGCCAG
>ERZ776926.110-NODE-110-length-7978-cov-26.334217_pt1 | contig 7978 bp, 13 predicted proteins | sample MGYA00514203_ERZ776926 | MGnify/ENA primary metagenome ERZ776926 (study PRJEB29299, sample SAMN09788444) | Acinetobacter baumannii | host: Murine | place: USA:Boston | collected 2018 | study: EMG produced TPA metagenomics assembly of the WGS of Acinetobacter... | reverse complement strand
AACCGACACACTCTGTCTTCTGTGGATTCCAGACCAGAACAACTTTTGCCATCGCCTTACCCTCTGTCGTTACCCGCTGACGGGCGTAAAAAAGGCCGCCACTGGCAGCCTTAATCAATTTCTTCAACCGTGATTTTGCAAACAATGGCGTACCGCTTAACCGGGTCACCATCTGCGTCCTCTGGGCGTGCATATGAATCGCGTGTCATCAGATAACTGATGATGTCGCTAACCTCTGACATGTCAGGACGCTTCGTAAACAGAGCATCAGCACCAATAATTGCTATTGTCTCTTTCATACTTCACCTCATATGATTTGCCCGCTGATGCGGGAGAAATGCTAAAGATGCCCAAACTCTTTCATGAGCATCTCTTCGTTATGTTTAATCTTTCGAATGGCGTATTCGCCATGATGGAAAACGGCCGCCTCGTTAAAAGCACGCACCGCATCAATTTTTGTTTGGAAAGTACCGAGGGCTATTTGCTTCCTGTTAACCTTGATCTGCGCTCTCCAGCACCCATGACGCTTATCAATGCTGATCCCGATGTAACCGCTGGTGTTTGTTGATTTAATGGATACATTACGGCAGTTTTCCTCACGCTTAGCCTCTCTGAGGTTAACTAGGCGGTTGTCAGCTTTATCGCCGTTGATGTGGTCGATAAAACCTTCAGGCCAGTGTCCATGCACATAAAGCCATGCGAGCCTGTGAGCAAAGTATTGCTTTTGGTCGATCAGGATCTTGATGTACCCGTAACTGGTTAGCGTCCCCGCATAAGGAGATTTATTGCGAGCGCCTTTGTTAAAGTTCCATTTGAAATGACCACTTTCAGGATCGTAAGTTAGGATTTTGCGGAGATACTCTTGGTTTAACTCAGGCCGCATAATTACCTCTCTGTTTGTTTACCGTCAGCCCCTCGCAGAGAGCTGCTGGTAAAGATTCCCCGATGTTCGGGAACTGAGCAGCAAACCATTCCGGTGCGGAGTCCTCTTCGTGTGCTATACCCGCCACGCGTTACACACCTGCCTCAATCCCATTGGGCGCCATTTCAATTTGCCAGGAGCGCTCCGGGTGATTTGCTGCTTGGTTGAATTCTTAATGAGCAGGCGACTTGCTGTCCGCCGCTGGCTAACTTCGCTCAGCTGTCGATGTTTCGTTTCGATGGACTCATTAAAAACCATAGTTGTTTTATCGTCAACAACAATAGTTGTATTAATGGTTGTGTTGGTTTTATTTGGTTGTATTTGAAAGGAATTTATTTTTAAGAAATATTTGGTGGTGGGGTTTGGGCAATAAAAAACCCCGCCGGAGCGAGGTTTCATGGGTGGGGAGTATTTATCTGTTTTGGCTTTTCAGGTAATCGGAGATCTCTTTGGCTGCCGCGCACTGCGCTTTCAGCTCATTGTTCATTTTTGCTTTAACTTCGTCAGAACTACTCTCGCATCCAGCATCAAGCGAAGTGATGTTATAAACCGCCAGCATCGTAGCCTGGACTGCTACCTTGCACTGATCTGGCTGTGCGTGGTCTTTACAGATTGCAGCTGGTGATTGCTTTAGCTGATCGAGAGCCGACTCTTCCGCATTGGCCGCCAGAGGTGTCAGAAATAATACTGCCCATAAGAATTTTTTCATAGTTGCTTCCCTACCATATTGTTGATGTCCAAAACATTCTTCCGATTATCTGGACGCTATCAAGGTCCGCTTCTTCGTCTGGGTGTTCGACATGATTAAAGCTGCGAATGCTCAGCCTGTTCGGGCCCACACGGTAAAGTATTTTTAAGCGATTCCATCCATCCTGGCTGATGGCGTAAACCTTTCCGTCTACGATCTTTTTGTCGTTAATATTGATAGCGACAGTCGTTCCTTCCGGAATAACTGGCTCCATGCTATTCCCATGTGCGGGGAAGCAGATAACACTTTCTCTGTGGGCATTAACTCGGCGTAGAGTCGCTTTTGAGAAGCGGAGTTTATAGCCATTGTAATCTTCGCGAGGGAACGTCCCATCGCCGCAGGCCAGCTCAATATCCTTTAGAAATGGCACTTCTACCTCGTCATCAGGTAATGGGGTTGAATTATCCCAAGGCTCAACGGTACCCCACTGATCAGACGGTGGGATGGCTTCATCCTGCCCAGTGAGAAGCATAGCGCCTTCACCAGAACTCAACCATTCAGGCTTTACCTTTAACGCATTAGCAAGCTCAACCAGCTTTGTTGTCTGGTTGGCTTTTCCTGTTTCAATCTTCTGGATAGCCGCCTGGCTCACCCCAACCAGATCCCCGAGAGCCTTTTGCGTAAGGCCTCGTAATGTCCTGGCTTCTTTCAATCTTTCAGCGAGTGTCGTTTTCATACGCGCAATGTACAACCATGGTTTTATTCCATCAAACGAAAATGGTTGTTGACTAAATACAACCATAGTTTTATTCTTCTTTCATATTCACTACGGAGGTTGTTATGAACCCAACCATTAAAACCGCTATCACCATTGTCGGCTCTCAAAAAGCCCTTGGTGAAGCGTGCGCAGTGTCGCAGCAGGCGGTTTACAAGTGGCTACACAACAAAGCAAAGGTTTCTCCGGAGCATGTGAACAGCATCGTAAAAGCAACTGGTGGCGAGATTCAGGCATACCAGATTCGCCCTGACTTACCGACGCTGTTCCCGTCACCGGCCGACAACAATGCCGCCTGACCGGCGGCCTTAACAACGAAAGGGAAAGCAATGCATTCACTTGCGTATCAACACAATACCGGAATACACCCGGGAGCGGTGATAAACCGCGCTCAACCTAAGGCGGCGCCAGACCACGAAAAGATCCGCGATGCGGTCCGGGCATGGTCGTCGGCGCTGGACAATCAGGACGTCGTTTCGGCGCTGATCATCAACGAATACCGGGAGCAGGGCGGGACCGCCATCAGCTTCCCGGAAGACATCAGCAGGGCGCGCCAGAAACTTTTTCGCTTTCTGGATAACCGTTTCGACTCTGAGCAGTACCGCGAGAACGTGCGCCAGTTGACGCCCGCAATCATGGCCGTTCTGCCGCTGGAATTTCGCAACCGCCTGGCGCCACAGAACGACACGATGTCGCTGATCGCCTCTGCGATGAAAGAGTGTGCCGAGGCTAAGCAGGCAGTGCTGCTGGACGCTCCAGAGCATCAGAAGCTGAAAGAGGTAAGCGAGGGTATAGCGTCGCTGTTCCGCCTCATGCCGGAGCAGGTAGGCCCGCTGATGACGATGGTCACATCGATGCTGGGGGTCATGTGAGATGCACCAGAAAAGAAAAAGCCCTTGAAGCGGTCACTTCAAAGGCCTTCCAAACACTGTGTTACGCCAAGTAACGGGAGTAAGTATGTCAAACACCGCAGAAATTCTCAACTTTCCCGCTGTAGTTTCGGGAATACAGGAGCAACGCGTGGCCGATACAGACGATGGGTACACCCGTCTGGCAAACGAGTTGTATGAGGAGCTTATCGGCGCGAACCTGACCAAAAATCAGGCCAAGGTAGCTCATGCTGTTTGCCGCAAAACCTATGGGTTCAACAAGAAGATGGATCGCATAGCAGACTCACAACTTTCGGAGCTGACCAGATTACCTCGCCAGAAGGTTAACACCGCCAAAAACGAGCTCATTGCGATGAATGTTTTGGTGTCCGACGGCATGCTGATCGGTCCCAACAAAAACCTGAGTGAGTGGGTAATTCCGGGCACTAAGCCTGCGCCAAAATGTCACCATAGTAGTGACTGTAACCATAATAGTGACAGTGTCCCTACGGTGGTGACAAAAAGTGTCACCAAAACAGTGACAACCCTGTCACCAAAATGGGGACACACAAAAGACACTATTACAAAAGACAATAAAGACAATATTAATAAACCCCCTAAATCCCCCAAGCCGGCTTCGTTCGATCCGGCTGGTGTTGACCTTCCTGAATGGCTGTCAGTTTCAGTCTGGAAGTCATGGGTCGATTATCGTCGCGACCTGAAGAAACCGATTAAGTCTCAGCAGACGGTAACCCAGGCCATCAACCTGCTTGAGCGTTGCAAGTGCAGCGGATACCAGCCTGAAGAAATCATCAACCAGAGCATTGCGAATGGCTGGCAGGGTTTGTTTGAGCCAAAGACAGCCAAGCAGCCGCCTCGCGCGCAGTCTCGCGTATCTGAGAACTTTGCTGGCAAAGACTACGGCCAGACTGAAATTCCTGCATGGGCGAGGGACTGATCATGACACTGGATGAAAAAATCAATCAACTTGAGAAACGCATTACTGAGCTGGGCCAGCCGCCAGTTCAGCATGAAGATATCGAGCTAACTATCAGCACCGAGAACTGCGAAACGCATGGCCCCTTTGAATGCAGGACCAGGCATTTCTTAAACTCTGTCGTGAAGATCCCTCCACGACCAAGCTGCTGCCCTGAATGCCTCAAAGAGGAGCTAGGCCGCTTGCAGGCGGAAAGAATTAGCATCAACGAAGCAGCCCGCAAAAGAAACATCGAGCGTCTGCTGGATGGACTGAGCATCCCGGCCAGGTTTGAATCCTGTTCACTGGAGAATTATGAACCGGTGAACGAAGAAGCGAAACGCGCCCTGAAGGTCTGTCAGGCATACGCCAGCCGCTGGCCTGAGCGTTTGCAGAAGGGTGGCGGCCTGGTGATGTGTGGAAAGCCTGGAACCGGCAAGAACCACCTCGCATTGGCTATCGCCCGGCATGCAATCACCGAGCACCAAAGCTCAGCTGTGTTCACCACCGCGCTGAAAATTGCCAGGGAGTACAAGTCAACCTGGTCGAAGGGGTCAAGCCGTACTGAAGACGAAGTGATCCGTTACTTCACGAAGCCCGACCTGCTGATTATCGACGAGGTCGGCGTGCAGTTCGGAAGCGACGCCGAGAAGTTGATCATGTTCGAAATCATCAACACCCGTTATGAGCGGATGAAGCCAACCATCCTGATCAGCAACCAGACCCGGGAAGAACTGGCTGCATTCATCGGCGAACGCGTTCTTGATCGCATGAGCGATGGAGGCGGGTGCACTCTGTCATTCACGTGGGATTCTTACCGTTCTAAAGGGGGGGCAGCATGACCATAACAATTCGTGGGCAGATTCTTGCAGCCCTGCGTAATAACCCGGGCCTGAATAGTGCTCGCATTGCCAGCATGATCGGCATGACCACCAAAAAGATTTCCGGCCCGTTAAGCACGTTGTTTGCAGACGGCCTGATCGAGTTCGAAGGTAAGCATGGCCAGCGGCTGTATCGTCTGACCAGCTACGGCATGAAATACGCACCGGAAACCATACCGGCCATGCCGAAGGGTAATTCGAAGCTGGTGCAGCGCACAGAGACAAACGTGATCTGCCAGGAGTGCCGCAACAGTCCGGTGATGAGAAGGGTATTGATGGTTTGGGGGAGGGTAGGGGTATGACAAACGTAAGCGCAGTAGAAAAAATGGCTGAATTAATGCAGCAGATGGAAGAAAACTCGCCGCGAGTAGCTGCTTTCAAGTATTGCCTGAAACAGGTTGCGGAAAAAGTGGAAGAGGCAGAAAAGCGCAATGCGGAGCTTGAAGCAAGATGTGAGTCGCTGGCCGCGGAGAATGCACTTCTAAAAAAAACGGAGCCAGCACCATTCAGTAAGCTGATGATGGAGGCGCTTGATGTTTATCTGGCGGGCGCTGATGAAGTGCCGGAGTTGGCAATGCTGAGTGCGTACAAGAAGCTTCGAGATGGACTAAAAACCCCTGCCACCGACGCCTTCCTAGCTGAAGTGCTGGCGCAGGGTGTGGAAATGTTGACGTCCAAACTCCAAACCTTGATTGACGAGGGTAATTTCGAAGGAGACGAAATTGGCGTGATTGCCGGAGCCGTATACACAGGTGCGGACATTGCCGCCAAGCTTCGCAAAGGAGTGCAGTCATGAGCAACATCGACAAACGCGCATTACGTGAAGCGGCGGAGAAGGCATTACCAGCAATGCAGAGATTACTGATGATGCCGAATGATGAGTTGTTTGATGAGGCGCTGCTAAACGTCGATGGTGATGTTGACGCGGCGAATGCATTCAACCTGCTCACCGGGCCGGAAACCGTGCTGGCGCTGCTGGATGAGCTGGAAGCCAAAGATGCTCAAATAGCGAATCTTACCGCCGAACGCGATGCTCTTCGTGAAGGCGAGATGGGTGACGCGAAGCACAGTAATACCCGTGCTGCGGCCGATATCTATTTCCAGTTGGTCGAGGAGTGCGAAATACCTGCTGGCGGATCACTGGTTGAGTATGTAAGCGAACTGCGTGAACGTGCCGCAGCCGATAAAGGAGCAGCATCATGATTACCCTTACCAAAGAATGGCTCCAGCAGACAATCGCTGTGCTTGAAGAAGAGCGCGATGCGACGCCCGGAGCAGTAAACGAAGACGCGGCAAAGGCGCTCGCTGCGATGAAGATTGCGCTGGCATCGCTCGAAGCTGAGGCCGTTGCGTGGATAGTTCACGCCCGCACTGGTGACCAATTAACCACCGACGGCGGCTATGTCGCTAATGCTGAGGGGATATTAGGCCTGCATTCGACGCCGCTTTACACAGCCCCGCCAGCGCCGATGTTGCCGGAGGAAATGCCAAAAGGCCTGGCAGGTCAGATTGTCAGCCTGCTGGCGCATAACGTTGGCGATAAATTATTGGCAAAGAAAATCTGGAACGCCTGCCGCGCCGCCATGCTTCAGGGTGTCGAACCTGTAACGACGGCTTACAAGTTGCCAGAGGGGTGGGTTGCGGTACCGGTTGAGCCAACTGAAGACATGATCGTCAATGGTTTCGAGTCAGAGCCTGATGAGAGCTTTAGCGATGAGAAAGAATGGGAGGAGTATGAGGCTATGAGTGGATGCCAGCAGGCGGCTCACCGGGCAAAACTGTGCTGGGCAGCGATGATTGCAACTGCACCTAAGGTCTGAAAAAAACCATATGTTGTATAGTTGAATCTTTAGGCGAACACATGTTTAATGGTTTTATCCCCGCGAGAGATCCAGAAAGGAGGGCCTTATTTTGTCCGAGTTTTTGTATTCCCCCGCATGCCGCTGCAGAGCGCAACATCTGAGTGTCTGACCAGGGGATGGAACAAGATTGGATAGTGGGCAAAGAGTGGCGACGGAGGCTGTGCCGATGTCTACCAGTTCACCCTGGGGGTGTTCAGCTCTTGCCTTCAGTGTTGCGATTGAAGGTTAACCCATGAAAACCCGAGAGGTCAGACAACCAATTTGCCAGAGGAGCATCCCCGGAGTGAGTCCGGTGAGCCAACCGAAAGCAATGCGAAAAAGCATAAACTCGGCCTGCCAGTCGCCCAAATAAACCGCCTCTTGGCGGTTTTTTTTGTCATCTTTATTAAGGGATCACAATGAATGAAGCATGGGCGGCCATAACAGCAGGAATTATTGCTGCAGCGGCAGGATGCATAGGTTTAGTGATGACCAAGGAAAATAAAACATCCGAATTTAGGCAGCAATGGATACAAGAGTTACGTTCGGTTCTAACCGAATATAGCTCGACTCTTCGTGCGATTTGTACAAGCGTGAGTACTGGTAAAAAAACTGAAGCATCAGAGCTTAAAAAAATTAACATGCTGCTTTGTGAATTGCATCTAAGGATAAATTATTCAAAGCAATCCTCTGAGGAGAAAAAGCTCAATGAGGCTTTGACCGATCTTCAAGACAAAGCCTTTAAGGGATCGACAGATTTTGCAAATTCACAAGAAAAATTTACAGCTGCATCATTTGCAGTTCTCAAAAAAGAGTGGAAAAGAGTAAAGAAAGGGGAGATGATTTATCGGGTTTGCATGTATCCATGTTTATTTATTACTGGGGTGTCTGTTATCGCCTCCTTGGTATATATGGTTAGGCATTATGAAGCGATATGGCATTTAATCGTAAATTGATTTTCTGGAATCAAGCAGCCATAATCATGTCATCGGAGCCTGAACAACTCCGGTGACTTCTGCGCATTTA
>ERZ776926.109-NODE-109-length-8256-cov-2.869040_pt1 | contig 8256 bp, 5 predicted proteins | sample MGYA00514203_ERZ776926 | MGnify/ENA primary metagenome ERZ776926 (study PRJEB29299, sample SAMN09788444) | Acinetobacter baumannii | host: Murine | place: USA:Boston | collected 2018 | study: EMG produced TPA metagenomics assembly of the WGS of Acinetobacter baumannii... | reverse complement strand
AGCGCTCTTGGCCGGCTACTCGCGCAGCCTCCTCTTCTTTTTTTTTTTCAGCAGCCACAACATCCAGGGCCACTGACTTCTCAGGGACCACCCCTCTTTTGCTCCGGATTTCCGAGCTCATTTCTCTCTAGGCTCCAGGTCCATGGGCGGGACCACTGTGACCCGCTGGCTGCTCTCTGGAGTTGGAGTGGGAGGCAGGGCAGCTGAGGATCTGAAAGGAAGTGGTCAGCATAGGGATCTGACAGGATTCTCAGGCTTATTTCAGAAGGCATAACTTAAAAACAGTCGTCAGTCATCAGTCCAAGTCCGAACACAAAGAGACACAAAAGACACACACAGAAACCGTAAACCACAAACAAAAACAAGATAGTAACAGACAACATAGACGACTCACAAAAACAAACGTAAACAAACAAAATTACCAAGCGACAGAACCAGAGTCAGAGAAAGGGGAGTGGACACAGATTGTCCCATTTCTAGAAAAACAGTAGTCACAACAAGAGCGGACACGAGACTAAGACAAAAAAGAAACCAGAAACGGCGGCGACTCTGCGTCGACCACAAGCAACTCAAAGAATCAGATGGCCTTTCTAAGGCCGGCCGATTGAGACCCTCTGCACGAGGTGGGACTCGAACCCACGATCTCGCAACCCCAAATGGTCTCTTGGCCTTCAAAGGGGTCCACCAGGCGTCCCTGATCCTCCCCTGTTCCTCCTGGGACGTCTCCCAGGGTGAACGGACGGTGGACACCTGGACACGTCTATCCTTATCCACCCCGCGTTCCCTCTCGGAGCGCGGTCTCACTGAGCGTCCGCAAAACCGAAACTGCGATCGCACCAAACTTAGAAACAGAACACAGACATTAGAAAACAGACATCAGAACACAGACATCAGACCAAAACAGAACAAAGAATCTTACCTCTAAGTGGGTCTAGGACCTCTGGGTGGTCGCGCTGTTTCCCGGCCAATGCACCAAAATGAAAGACCCCCGAAGGGAGACCCTCACTCAAGCACTCAAGCCCCGGGACAGCCGCGGACCCAAGAAGACACTGAGACCGTACTCAAAATGTAGAAGGCAAGATTTAATAGAACAACAGCAAGAAAGCACATGGAACATAGACCAGAGCTCTGGGGTCGAAACTCATGCACCTAGTGGTGTAGAGGAGAATCGACGACCAGCCAAATTTTTCACAGGCTTATATAGTAAAACTCAAGGGGGGAGAGCTGGGCAGGGAAAGTACAAGTTTACATCACTAGGGGGTTCTGCCAAGGGACAAGGGGTTCTGCCAAGGGAATCTACGTAACTAAGGGGTCATGTCCTATCATTTGGCAATGTACCCGGTTCATTTTGAGGTTGTTCCAGGAGGCCCTTATCTCAAAAATGTTCTTGGAACAGTTTTTAGTTGGGAGGGTTCGAACTCTAGGGTGAGGAGTTCAGGAATGCATTCTGGGGTGAAGAGTTCAGGAGTGTTCTGGGAACAATCTCTAGATGGGAGGGGTCGGGCTCTGGGGTGAAGAAGAGTTCAGTAAAAATTTTTATTCTTCATTCCCCACTTCTTTTAGGAGATAGCTCTAATCTTAGAGCGAGTTTTCAACCTCCTGAAGGACCCGATATTGTTGCCTTAGTACCATAACTTGGACTGCGTTTATCCTTTCTCTAATAAAAGCTACTAACTTATTAAGGATGCATGGGCCAAAAGTAAGCAAAAGCATAAGTGTAATTAAAGGTCCTGCTATAGTGGAGAGGAGAGTGGTGAGCCAAGGGGACTTATTAAACCAGCTTTCAAACCATCCTTGTTGGCTTTCTCTTTCTCTTTTACGTATATCTAGGCGTTCTCTAAGTTTGGCCATAGAATCTTTGATTACTCCTGAATGGTCAACATAAAAACAACATTCTTCTTTTAGGGCAGCACAGAGTCCTCCTTCTTTAAGGAATAATAAGTCTAATCCCCTTCTATTCTGTAGCACCACTTCGGACAGGGAAGTTAAAGATTCTTCTAATTTGGTTATAGACTGTTCTATAGTTCTAAGATCAACATCCATAGCTGCACGTAGTTCTTCATAGTATTGGGGGGTCTTAATTAAGGCAGCGGTTCCTGTACCTACTCCAGCCGCTACTCCCAATCCTAATAGAACTGCCAAAGTTAAGGTAACGGGTTCTCTTCTCCAGCGGACCCGATGCTCAAATTTGTCTAAAAAGGAGCTATCATCATGATACAGGAGTCTAGGAATAAGCTGAACCAAAATGCAGAAATCTTTGGAACTATTAAAAACAGACATAGACACACAAGGAGTGAGACCGGTATTGCAAGCCCATACTGTGTCTAAGGGGGGCACTAGATACTGACCACTTTTGCTAGACTGGATGTTCTGGGTCTGATTACAGAGGTGCCCTTTATCCTGAGGTACCCGGCCCAGACAAAGCCCTCTTCCTGAAACTGCTGCTAGAGTCAACTTTCTGTTTTCTCCCCAAAGGCATTGAGAATGATCTGAAGTAATATTATAAGTCCTGATCTGAGCTATTCCTTCATAATAAGGGGGGCTAGAGGCATAGCATAACCAGCATGATTGAGTCATATTAGGGTTAGTTCTATTTAAAGCTAAAAAAGCTCCCTGGACTAGACTGACCAGACGGTTCTCTGTACCTAGGGGCGGTGGGGAAGCCAAGGTAGGCTTTATGAGGGGAGTATTAGTCCCTAGGGAGGGTACCACTGTGTTGGGCTGTGGAGTTGGTGGAGCTGGTACAGTCGGGACCTTTGGGGGAGCCAGTACGACTGGGGGGCCCTGTTCTATAAGGACCTTGTTGGGCCCTACGAGTGTCACCGCCGGGTCTCTCACTGTCAGCCTGATCGTGAAAATGAACCCAGGATCTCTTAGTGGAATGTATACTCGCCAACCCCACCTATTTCCTTTAAGCCAACTCAGACGGTGTTGTTTCCCTTTCTCGGTGAACTTTATAAGTAGGGGGTTGCAGTATTTACCTTTGCATGGTCCTGGGGGGCTGTTTTTAAAAGCGCACCCATTCTCTGGATATTTATAGGGGTTTCTTTCTCCTTGGTTTGACTTATCATAGCCACTACCTCGTTTTACCGTGATTAGGTCCCATTTAGAGGAGGGCTTCCAGTAAGCTTCCCCTGTCGTTTCACATGTCCATTTACCACAAAAGTAATCTGATGCCCCCCCGCATTCTTGTTGAAGCCTTTTGCTCCGACCCTGACCAGGGCAAACATAAAAATGTGCAGCTCTAAGATTAGCTCGGTAGAACTGCCCCGAACACCCATATGTGCTCCCTATCCCATTTGGGACACACCGCTCCTCAGGGGGTGGGTTGCTAAGATCAGTATGATCTGAGAGGTCCCAATTGGGAGATCCTGCCACTAACTTACAGATGTCAGGTGTGAGATCAGGCCACCAAGTCCAGAGGGGATGGACTGCAGTGGTTGCCCACACAATGTTTCCCTCCTCATTAAGCACTTCCCAAGACTGTTGAATTGGAGCATGAGGGTTATGGTTCCCTAGGCTCAGGGTGGCACCTGCGGCGCAAACGAAGCTTAAGAGGATTGTCAGTGGCTGCCACTGTCCAATTGTCGTCGTGGTTTTCTTCATCTTGACTGGCGGCCCTCTTGACGTGGGAGGCGTGGATCCAGGAGGCAATCCCGTCAACTTTTACCGCAGTAGGGGTTGTCAGTAACACCAAATAGGGTCCCTTCCACCGTGGCTCAAGGCTGCCGGTTCGATGCCGCCTGACCAAGACTTTGTCTCCAACTCGGAACCCGTGGGGTACTGCGGTGGTCCCTGGGGTATAGGCTGCTTTCAGTTGGTCCCAAATCTGGGTCCTAATCACTTCTAGGGCCTTTAAATGAATAAGCAAAGAGGAGGGTAAGACAGGGTCAGAGTCGGAAACTAATGTTCCACCAGCTTCCATTAAGGGGGGAGGTCCTCCATACAGAACTTCAAAAGGAGTGAGCCCGAAACGTCCAGGGGTGTTTCGGGCTCGGAAGAGCGCAAGAGGGAGGAGAGCCACCCAGTCTTTCCCGCCGGTCTCAATGGCTAATTTAGTCAAGGTCTCTTTTAAGGTCCTATTCATCCTCTCTACCTGTCCTGAGCTTTGAGGGCGGTAAGCACAGTGTAATTTCCAATCGATGCCCAACTGAGTGGCCAAGCCCTGACTTACCTGGGCAACAAAGGCTGGTCCATTGTCGGACCCGATTACCTTAGGGATTCCAAATCTTGGCAGGATTTCTTCAAGGATCTTCTTGGCCACAATCTGGGCAGTCTCTGTTTTAGTGGGAAATGCCTCGACCCATCCTGAAAAGGTGTCTACAAATACTAACAGATACTTGTTACCATACATTCCAGGTTTAACTTCAGTAAAATCTACCTCCCAATACACTCCAGGATGGTCTCCCCGTTGTCTCTTTCCAGGTTCTCTGTAGGCTTTAGTTGCATTAGTGAATGCACATGGTTTGCAGGAGTCTATAATCTTTTGAGCCACTGACTTCAGGTTGGGGACTTGGTATCGGGAATTTTTAATTAGTCTCATCATTTTTTCAACTCCCAGGTGGGTGAATTGGTGTAGTCCTTTCACAAATTTTATTCCTTCTTCGGGAGTCAATTCTATTTTCCCTTCAAAAAAGTATGGGAGGGGATCACTGGTCCACAATAGCTCTTTTATGTTATACCTCTCATCCTCAGGGCTTTTGGGCGGATCACCTTTTTCAGTTAAGATCATGGCCCCTTGAGCAACTTGTTTTGCCACTAAGTCTGCCATTCGGTTGCCCTTGGCCACCAAGTCTTCTCCTCTTTGGTGGCCGGGGCAGTGGATGATGGCTACCTTCTTAGGTGCATGTATGGCTTCCAACAGGGCCAGAATTTCTTCTTTGTTTTTAATGTCTTTACCAGCCGAAGTCAATAGCCCTCGCTGCCTGTAGATGGCCCCATGGATGTGTGCGGTAGCAAAAGCATATCGGCTGTCAGTGTAGATATTAACGATCTTACCTTTAGCCTCTCGGAGGGCTTGTATAAGCGCTATAAGTTCAGCCTTTTGTGCCGATGTTCCTTCAGGCAAAGCGCTTGCCCAAATTACCTTTTTCCCGTCCACCACCGCAGCTCCAGCCTTTCGCTTCCCCTCTATCAGGAAACTGCTGCCGTCCGTGTACCAACTGGGAGCTCCAGGCCAGGGTTGGTCAGTCAGGTCACTTCTGGTCCCAGTTTCTTCAGCGAGGATGTCCATACATTGATGTACTGGGACGGAATCATTTGTTAGAGGGAGAAGGGTAGCTGGGTTGAGGATGGCAGGGGGCGCAAAGGTTACACGCTCATTTAGCAGCAGGCTCTGATAGTGTGTCATTCGGGCATTTGTCATCCATCTGTCAGGTGGCTGCCGCACGATACTTTCCAGGGCATGAGGGGCTACAACAGTCACCTGCTGTCCCATTGTCAATTTGTCAGCATCTTTGATCAGCAGGGCTACTGCTGCAATAGCTTTCAGACATGTGGGCCATCCACTAGCAACGGGATCTAATTTTTTTGACAGATAGGCTACAGGTCTCTTCCAGGGTCCCAGTGCTTGTGTCAACACTCCCCTGGCTACACCCGCTCTCTCGTCCACATATAGGACGAAAGGCTTAGTCAAGTCTGGTAATGCTAGCGCGGGGGCAGTCATTAGAGACGACTTGATAGCCTCAAAAGCTCTTTGGTGCTCTTCTTTCCACTCAAAAGGAACCCCTTCCTTAGTCAAAGGATATAGAGGTGCCGCTAGGGTTGCAAAGCCTGGAATCCAGAGTCTACAAAAGCCAGCAGTCCCCAGAAACTCACGTACCTGCCGTGGGGTGGTTGGCGATGGGATCATCATAACAGTCTTCTTCCGGGCTTCTGTGAGCCATCTTTTACCCCCTCGGAGGGTATACCCCAGGTAGGTTACCTCAGTTTGACAAATTTGTGCCTTTTTAGCCGAAACTCGATACCCCAAGTCACTCAGTTCTGCGAGGAGCCTCTCAGTTCCCTGGTGACACAGCTCCTTCGAGGCCGCTGCGACCAAGAGATCATCCACATACTGTAGTAGGGTAAGCTGAGGGTTTCGAGCGCGAAAAGGCGCGAGATCCCGATGGAGGGCCTCGTCAAACAGGGTGGGGGAATTTTTGAACCCCTGTGGTAGCCTAGTCCAAGTTAGTTGACCAGTCTGTCCGCCCTCTGGGTCCCTCCATTCAAAGGCAAACAGGAGCTGACTCTTAGGGTGCAAGCGCAGGCAAAAGAAGGCATCTTTTAAGTCCAGGACTGTATACCATGTTCTCTCAGGTGGGAGAGAGCTTAATAAATTGTACGGGTTCGGGACTGTGGGGTGAATGTCCAGGACCCTTTTGTTAACTTCCCGGAGGTCTTGTACCGGGCGATAGTCATTGGTCCCTGGTTTTCGAACCGGCAGAAGTGGTGTATTCCAGGGGGACTGACAGGCCACTAAAACTCCTTGGTCTAGCAACCTCTGGATATGAGGCCGGATGCCCTCCCTAGCTTCCTTGCTCATGGGGTATTGTCTTACCGAGATGGGGGTGGCATCAGCTTTAAGTTCTACCACAACCGGAGGCACTTGTTTAGCCAACCCCATTCCTGCTTGTTCTGCCCAGACATTGGGGAACGCAGTTAGCCAACCTGAAGAGACTGCATTTTTGGGTTGTTCTTCATGCAACCGGTACTCTTCCTCTGTGTTGAGGACAAGGCAGGCAACAGGGGCCTTTCCCCAGCTTACTTGTGGGCCTTCTGAAGTAAATTGGACTTGAGCCTTTAGCTTGGTTAGCAGATCGCGCCCCAAGAGGGGAGCAGGACACTCAGGTATCACCAGGAAGGAGTGGGTCACTATGTTCTTGTTTATCTGTAGGGCTCGTTCGGTCGTCCAGGGGTAAAATTTACTACCAGTGGCTCCAATTACCATGGTCTTTTTGGAGCCTAGCTTGCCTAGGGGGTTAGTGAGTACTGAATGCTCTGCTCCGGTGTCTATCAGGAAGTTGACGGGAGTCCCCTCCACGGACAAAGTTACCCTAGGCTCAGGGAGGGGGTCTGAGCCCCGACTTCCCTAATCATCTTCTAGGGTCAGGACCTTGGATCGCTCCCGGTTTTTAGGGCAATCTCTAGCCCAGTGTCCTTTCTCTTTGCAATAGGCGCATTGGTCTTTTTCCAGTGGTATCTTTCTGCCACCTGGCGGTTTCACTGCCCTGTTGCCCAGGAGCCCTATTTTACCTTTTCCTGACTGTCTATCATTTACAACTGCGGCCAAAATTTTACTCAGATTTCTCTCCTGACGGCGATCCCGTCTATTTTCCCTCTCCTCCATTTCTTTCTTCTCTCTCTCCTGCCTCTCTTCTTCTGTTTCCCTCTTATGATAGACTTTCTCTGCTTCTTTTACTAAATCTTGGAGCGTATGATCTTGGAGCCCCTCCAGCCTTTGCAGCTTTTTCTTAATGTCGGGAGCGGACTGACCAATGAAGGCCATGGCTACAGCGGCTCTCTGCCCCTCTGACAAGGGGTCAAAAGGGGTGTATCTCCTATATGCCTCCATTAGACGCTCAAGGAAGACTGAGGGTGGTTCAGTCTGCCCCTGCAAGACCTCTCTTACCTTAGCCAAATTGGTGGGCCGTCTAGCGGCTCCTCTGAGACCTGCCACTAGAGTCCGGCGATAGACAAGGAGGCGTCCCCTACCTTCCGCGGTGTTGTAGTCCCAGTTGGGGCGGTTCAAGGGGAAAGCCTCGTCCACGAGGTTAGGGAGGGCAGTGGGTGTGCCGTCCTCTCCTAGAACATTTTTTCTCGCCTCCATCAGGATTCTTTCTCTTTCTTCTGTGGTAAAAAGAACCTGCAAAAGCTGCTGACAATCATCCCAAGTGGGTTGATGGGAGAACATAAGTGACTCAAGGAGCCCAGTAAGCCCAGAGGGGTTCTCTGAGAAGGGAGGGTGGTTAGTTTTCCAATTATATAAATCAGAAGAGGAAAAAGGCCAGTACTGTAAAGGAATGAGATCATTAGGTCCTGGTGCTGGCCCTCCCACATGTGCTCTAAGTGGCAAGGCAACTGTTGAATCCGGCCCCCCTTCCTCCCCGGGGCTTCGGCCTCGTCGGCTCCGAGTCCCCCCCGCCGGTCCCTGTGCCCCTCTCGCTATTGGTCCCTGTGGTGGGGCAGCTGCAGGTGGCTGTTGGGGCAAGAGGTCCCCCCCCCCCCCCCCCCCCCCCCCAGCACCACCCCCCCCCCCCCCCCCCCCCCCCCACGCCC
>ERZ776926.103-NODE-103-length-11460-cov-7.722841_pt1 | contig 11460 bp, 10 predicted proteins | sample MGYA00514203_ERZ776926 | MGnify/ENA primary metagenome ERZ776926 (study PRJEB29299, sample SAMN09788444) | Acinetobacter baumannii | host: Murine | place: USA:Boston | collected 2018 | study: EMG produced TPA metagenomics assembly of the WGS of Acinetobacter... | reverse complement strand
GCCCGACAGCGCCGCCGCACGCGAGATCGCTGCGCTGGTCGATGAACTGCTGCGGTGGCCGGCATGAGCAGCGACAGCACCACCCGCAACGGTTCGCGTGCCCGCAAGCGCGTCGGCATCGGTGCGCGTCCACCCGCGAATCCGCACGCCGAGGCGTGGATTCGCCAGGGCGATGCCGATGCGCTGAATAAGGGCGACCTCTACACCGCACGCCTGACCCTCGACGTGACGCCTGCGCTACGCGCGCGCATCAAGATCGCCGCCTTCGGCCAGGGCGTGACCGTGGCCGAACTGCTGCGCGGCCTGCTGGAGCGGGAGTTTCCCGAGAACCGCACGGAGAACCTGCCATGAACGCATCCCTCGCGCCTGCCTCGAACGCGGCCACGGCTGCGCCGCCGCATTCGCTTCCAGCAGTCGCCGGCCAGGCCGGCAACGTGCCGCTGACGCGCGTATCGCTCGCCTACATCGAGTCGCGATTCAAGCTCTACCTGCGCTTCGGCGAGCCCGCGCGCACGCTTCGGCTCGACCGTTGGCGGCGCTGTGCGGTGTTCCTGCCGGCCGCGATGTTCTGCCGCATCCGCTGGCAGGCTAACGACTACGGCACGATCCGCTGGCAGCTCATGGTGATGCAGGCTGGCACGCCGCTGGACGACGTGCAACGCATCCCCGGCGTGCGACCCGGCGCACGCCTGCTGCTGCACGCCGAAGGCGAGAACGCGGTGCGTCCGGTGCTGGAACGCATCGGCGCCATCGAGGCGCTGGGCATCGCCGCCATCGACGTGTCGCCCGCGTACTGGCGCACGCTGGGCAACCGTCTGGCGGCCCGCCTGGCGCTGCCCGAGTACACCGCCGAACGGCACGCCGCCTGGCTGGCCGGGAGGGCGCTGCCATGACCTCTGATTCCACTACCGCACGCACATCCGAAGTCGCGCCGCTTCCTCGATCGCGCCTGCGCGCTCGCATCGTGTTGGCGGGCTTCGCCGCCATCGGCCTCGCTGCGCTGGCCTGGGCGGCATTCGTGCAGCCGCTGCCGCGCCTGATCTACAACCCGTCCGACAGCGTTCCGGTCGGCTGGTATCGCGTGCAGCCGCTTGACCATCGGGCCGTCTCGCTGCCACGTCCTTTTTCCGTGGGCAGCATCGTCCTGACCCGATTGCCTGCTGACGCTGGCGTGCTCGCTGCGCAGCGCGGTTACCTGCGGGCACACGTTCCGCTGCTCAAACGCGTGGGCGCGGTCGCGCCGCAACACGTCTGCATCGTCGCCGGTCAGGTTCGCATCGACGGCGTGCCTACGGCCGCCGCGCTGCCTGCCGATCGGCTGGGCCGGCCGCTGCCATCCTGGCCGCATTGCCGGCTACTGGCCGAGGGCGAGCTGTTCCTGTTGAGCGTGACGAATCCGGCATCGTTCGATAGCCGCTACTTCGGCCCGGTCAGCGCATCCGCCGTGATCGGCGTCGCGCATCCGCTCTGGTTGGAGACACGCCCATGATGGCCGCCGATTCGCTGCACGTTGCCGCGCATCCCATCCTGCCATCGGGCGTGTCGTTCCGGCTGCTGCTGCCGTGTCGTCGCGCGTGCAGTGCGAGCGCATCCGCGCCGCACTTCGCGCAACATCCGGCGCAGCCATCCAGCGTGCAGGCGTCTTGCCTTGAACACGCCCGGCCTGCGGCCATTGGCGGGTTCACCGGCGCGCTGGCTGCAAGCAGCACAGCGCCGTCGGGCCGCCGACGCCCGGAGCGACAGCGAAGGGCAAAGGCGGAAGGCAAGACAAAAGGACGCGGCACCGGGCCGCGTCGAAAGCCTGTCTGCACATGGGGGTGGCGCGGCACGGAGCGGCTTCGCCGCCGTGCCGATTGGGGCGCGAGGGTCGCGCCAATACAGGCATGTCCGCGTGCTTCGCACGCTCGGACACGCCGGAGTTTGTCGGGGTCGCAGCCATGACCGACCGCCGCGACGACGATTTCCGGGTGCGCCCTGGCGCCCCGAAGAACCGAGGCAAAGGCCAGGGCCAGAGCTTCGTTTCCAGGGTGCTCAAGCAGGCTGGCAAAGCCAGCGGCGGCAAGTCGGCGGTGCGCGATCCTGCCGCTGGCGGGAGCGGCCAGCATACTGGCCAGCGGCCCGGCTCACGGCTTGGGCGCGGCCATACGGCGGCGCGTTTCGCTGGCACGAAGCTGACGCCCATGTCGCGGCGCGTGACCATCAAAACGCTGCTGGTCAACCAGCGCAACGCCAGCCCGCAGTCGCTCGCCAAGCATCTGCGCTACATCGAGCGCGACGGCGCCGGCCGCGATGGCGAGCCGGGGCGCGCCTACGGGCCGCAGAGCGACGAAGCCGACCTCGACGCCTTCAAGGAACGCTGCGCCGACGACCGGCACCATTTCCGCTTCATCGTCTCACCGGAAGACGGCGCGGAGCTGGACGACCTGCGCACCTACACCCGGCATCTGATGAACCGCATGGAAGCCGACCTGGGCACGCGGCTGGATTGGGTGGCGGTGGATCACTGGAACACCGACAACCCGCACACTCACCTGGTCGTGCGCGGGCGCGACGACACTGGCAAAGATCTCATCATCGCCGGCGACTACATCGCCCACGGCTTCCGCCATCGCGCCGCCGAACTGGCGACCGAATGGCTCGGCCCGCGCACCGAACTGGAGATCCAGCAGACCTTGCAGCGCGAGGTGGAACAGGAGCGGTGGACGAGCCTCGACCGCATCCTGCAACGCGAGGCCGGCGAGGATGGCCGGGTGCAGATCGAACGCTTCAACGATCCCCGGCTGCAACGCCAGCGTCTGTTGCTGATTGGCCGATTGCAACGCTTGCAGCGCCTGGGCCTGGCCGACGAGATGCAACCGGGCACCTGGGCCGTCCATGCCGATGCCGAGAAGACCTTGCGTGCCCTGGGCGAGCGTGGCGACATCATCCGCACCATGCAGCGGGCCATGAGCGGCCAGCCGCGCGATCTGGCGGTGTTCGAGCCGGGCGAGGATGGCCGTACCGTCATCGGTCGCGTGGCCGCGAAGGGGCTGGCCGACGAGCCGCATGACCGCGGTTATCTGGTCATCGATGGGGTGGACGGCAAGGCCCACTACGTCGCGTTGAACGCCCGCGATGAGCTGGCGAACTATCCCACCGGCGCGGTGGTGGAAGTGCGCGGTTCTGCCGAGGTGCGGGCAGCCGACAAGAACATCGCCGCGCTGGCGAGCGATGGCCTGTACCGCACCGATCATCACCTGGCGATTGAGCAAGGCCGAGCAAAGCCCGGACGTGACCCGCAGGAAGTGGTCGCCGCCCATGTTCGTCGGCTGGAAGCCCTGCGGCGGGCTGGCATCGTCGAGCGCGTGGCCGAAGGACTATGGAAGGTGGCGGACGACCTGCCCGAGCGTGGCCGCCAGTACGATGCGAAACGACTGGGTGGTGTCGCCGTGGAGCTGAAATCGCCCCTGCCGATCGAGCGGCAGGCGCGGGTGATCGGCGCGACCTGGCTGGATCAGCAGTTAATCAGCGGCGGCAAGGGACTGGGCGACCTGGGCTTTGGCGGGGAGGCCAAGGACGCTTTGCTGCAGCGCGCCAACTTCTTGGCCGAACAGGGGTTAGCCGAGCGACGCGGGCAGCGCGTAATCCTCGCTCGGAACCTGCTAGCGACGCTGCGCGGACGCGATCTGGCGAAGGCCGCACAGGACATCGCCGCTGAAACCGGCCTGGAGCATCGGCCAGTGGCCGACGGACAGCGCGTGGCCGGCATCTACCGGCGGTCCGTCATGCTCGCCAGCGGGCGCTACGCGATGCTCGATGACGGCATGGGATTCAGCCTGGTGCCGTGGCGGCCAGTGATCGAACAGCGGCTGGGGCAGCAGATCGCCGCGACCATACGTAGCGGTGGCGTGTCCTGGGAGATTGGGAGGCAGCGTGGGCCAACCGTTGGTTGAAACGGTGTGCATTCAAGCGAGCAAATGCACCTTAGCCTGGACCGTCGCTCGCAGCCGCGAGCAGCGGCACCAGGATGTCGCTGATCGGCGTCGGAACGCCATGAACCCGGCCGCGACGGGCGATGATGCCGTTGCGGATATCCCATTCGAGTGGCCGTCCTGCTTCCCGATCCGTGAGGATGGAGGTGCTCATGTCCGCCGGTGCCGCCTGGAATTTTTCGAGAATCTCCTGCGGCACTTCGTCGCCGAGTTCGGCGTCTTCAGCCCGGGCCACGGCCAGGCATTCCCGCGCATAGGCAAGGGTTAGGCCAGCGATGTCAGATCGGCTGAACATGCCCGAACGACGGTGCGTGAGCGCCATGAGTCCAGCCACCGCGTTCTGCAACAGCTTGCGCCAAGCCAGGGAACTGAAGTTTTCGGCCAAGTCCACGGCGCACCGCGTCCCTTGCAGTGCCTGGGCCACGACACGGGCGGCAGCCGTGTCTGGCAGAGTCAGACGCGCCTCGCCGCGCAGGCTGACCGAGCCATCAGATTGCGCCTGTGCCGGAAACCACACGACAGCGGGAACGATGTCCTCGCGTGGCAAGTGTGAGCGAACTATTTCCACCTGTTCGATCCCATTCTGCAAAACACACACAACGGTTTGCGGCCCGACCAGCGCGGCCAGCCAGTCTGCCGCCGCCTCAATCTGTGTGGCTTTGACTGCCAGAAACACAAGATCAGCCGTGTGAGTGATCTGCTTCTGGCTCGTCCGAACCGGGCCGGGTACGGTAATGGAGCGGCCATCTTCCAGCAGCGTCAGGTGATCGCGGGGAGTCCTTCCACACAGCAAGGGCGTTCGGCCCACCTCATGCAGCATTGCCGCGACCGTGGCGCCGATCGCGCCGGGCCCCACGACAGCGACAGCAGTATTGATTTCAGTGTTCATGAAAGCGGATTCCTTTAACGGCATCTGTGCATGGGCCTGTTGTGCTACTTTCTCGGCGAACGTAATATATTACACATGAATAAAGATATTGGTAATGGAATTACAGAGGGCGAGCGACAATTGCAGCAATGGATCGGCAGCATTCAAGCGCGAAGTGGCGACCTCGCCGCGAGCGAGGCGAAGGTTGTCGATCTGCTGCTCACCGACCCTTTGTTCGTTGGGGCCAGCACAACCGCTCAGGTTGCCGCCCGGGCCGGCGTTTCGCCGCCGACGGTGATCCGCGCGGCGCGTGCGCTTGGGTTCAGCGGCTTTCCCGAACTGAAGATCGAAATTGCCCGTGCTCGCGGCACAGCTCGGTTTTTCGCTCCGCCCGAAGTGCTCAGCGCGGATGCGACGTCGGCCTCCGTACTGGAAACCTCCATCCGTGCCGGCACCGATGCATTGACTGCGCTGGGCGGGGCTATCGAACTCTCTTCGCTTGATAAGGCCGTCGGCTTGATCCAGGACGCGCGGCAGGTCTTTGCGTTCGGTGCCGGTCCTTCCTCGACGGTTGCTGCCGATGCGGTCTTCCGTCTGCGCGCGGTCGGCGTGATGACGGTGGGCGTCACAGATCACTTGTCGGCCATGATTGCAGCGCGGCTCCTGGGCGCCGAGGACGTCGTCATCGCCGTCAGTTCGACTGGCCGCACGTCATCCACGCTTGCCGTCGCCGATGCAGCGTCATCGGCCGGCGCCTCGCTGATTGCCATCACCAACCAGTACGACACGCCTCTGGCAACTCTCGCGGACGTCGCACTTGTCGTCGGCGGTGCGCCGCTACCGGCACAGATGGCCGCTGCGGGAAGTCGGCTGGCGCAACTCGTCGTTGTTGACGCGCTGGTCGCCACCCTCGCGCTGCGCGATCCAGATCGCAGCCGCTTGGCGGAGCGCGCAGGCATTGATCTGCCCGACATTTCCTGATGCCCTGATGCAGCCCGACACCATTGCCATGGTTCTTGCCGCAGCGGTAGCGCATGCGGTGTGGAACCTGGCCTCGAAGTACAAACGGGGGAACACTTTGCTGTTCGTTTGGGCCTACAGTTGCGCTTCGACGCTGCTGTGGGGCCCGATCGCGATCGGTCTCATGCTTCAAGGGCAGCAGACGATAAACGGGCGACTCGCGATGGCAGCGGCTGTTTCGGCGGCATTGCACATCGCTTACTCGCTGACCTTGCAGGCTGGCTATGATCGCGCCGATCTTGGGGTGGTCTACCCGATCGCCCGTGGCACGGGGCCGGTGTTGACGATGCTGTTCGCAATTCTTTTTCTGGGCGAGCGGCTCAGCGTCGTCGCGCTATTCGGGGCGCTCCTGATCGTCTCAGGCGTGCTTGTCGTCGCCGGCAACCCGTTCAGAAGAGGCAGTCGCCGCCCGCTCCAGGGCATGTTTTGGGGGGCCGTCACAGGCGCCACCATCGCCAGCTATACCGTCTGGGACAGTTACGCGGTCACATCGCTGCATGTCGCGCCAGTGAGCTACTACGCGGGAACGCTTCTGCTGCAAAGCCTGACTCTGACACCGGGCGCATTGCGACAGCGACCGCACATCCCCGCAGCATGTCGTACCAATGCCGCGCCTATTCTCATCGTGGCGATCTTCTCCCCACTGGCCTACATCCTGGTGTTGAACGCCATGCTGTCGGCGCCGCTTGCGCTGGTCGCCCCCTTGCGCGAGTCGTCCATCATCATCGGCTCCCTCTTCGCTTATTTACTCTTTCGTGAGGACCATCTCGCGCGCCGCATCGTGGGTGCCGTTGTCGTACTGATCGGAATCGCGGCGATCAGTCTGTGATGCTTTCTGCCGGGCTGATGCGCATTGATCATGCGGATGATGAATTGAATACAGGCCTGCCATTGAATGCTTCATTCGCTATTCGAAGGAGCCTATGATTGCATTAAGGTAAATCATAGGAGGCCAACCATGTCGCGCCCCGATCTCAATCTCCTGCTTGCGCTGGACGCGCTGCTCGACGAAGGCAGCGTCATCGGCGCCGCGCGCCGCATGCACCTGAGCGCACCCGCGATGAGCCGCACCTTGAGCCGTATCCGGGAGGCCTTGGGCGATCCGGTGTTCGTCCAGGTAGGCCGGAAGCTCATGCCTACGCCCAAGGCATTGGCGATGCGTGAGCAGGTTCGTCTTGCCGTCGAGCAGGCTTCGCAGGTGTTCGCTTCAGATGCCGAGATTGATCTGAAATCGCTGGATCGGCGTTTCAACGTCCGCGCCACCGATGAGTTCGTGAGCATCCATCTGGGTCATCTCCTGGATGCGATGGCGCGTGAGATGCCTCGAGCGATGCTGCGCTTTTCGCCAGAGGAAGACGACGTGGACGATGAGGCGCTGCGCAGCGGTCGCATCGACCTCTTCATCAGCGCATCGCGCAAGCTGGGGCCGGAGATTCGCGTGCAGTCCCTGTTCACAACCACGTTCGTGGGCGTCGCGCGCGCCAACCATCCGATTTTCGACGACGAGATCACGCCCGAGCGCCTCACGCGCTGGGAGCACATCAACGTTTCGCGGCGCAGCAAGGCCGTCGGGCCGGTCGATGCCGCGCTGGAGGCGCAGGGGCTGCGTCGACACGTCGCCTTGGTACTGCCCAATCCGTACACGGCACTGTTCGCATTGCAAGATTCGGATCTGCTGTTGCCGTTGCCCCAGCATCTGGCCAATACCGCGCTGTCCGCGGGCCTGCGTATTCGCGTGTTCGACTTGCCGACACCGCTGGAAACCGTGCTGCTGACACAAGCCTGGCACCCGCGTCTGGAGGGCGACCCGGCCCATCAATGGCTGCGACAGACCATCCATACGCTCTGCAATGAGAGCCAAACGCAAGCGGCCATGCGCGCCAAGCCCTAACTAGGCGACTGGCTCTATGAGTGCGCTTCACGCAATCATCTGAATGCAGTAAATTCACTTTTCGTAATGATCGACCCTGCCTACAGTGATGCGTATTGATCACTGTAGAAGGGTTGCATCGTGCATTTGGCGAACGTGTCTGACGGGGATTCAGGCGTCTCCTTACGCCTATCCCGGTTGCGGGAGCGGTTGGTGCGTGGCCTGCCTTATCTCGACCTGAGCACCCCACGCGCGACCTATGTGATGCGGTCGATCCTGGCCGCCTGCTTGGCCTTGGTGGCGGCCTATCTACTGGAACTGCACGCGCCCTATGCGGCCGCGTCCAGCGTGCTGCTGGTCATCAACCCCGTCCAGGGCGGCGTGATCGGCAAAGGCGTGTGGCGGGTGCTGGGCACGTTGGTAGGCATGTTGGCGGCCTTCGTGCTGATGAGCGCCTTTGGCCAAATGCCCTGGCTGTTCCTGCTCGGTTTCGGCCTGTGGCTGGGGGTGTGCGTGGTGGGCATGACCCTGCTGCGGCATTTCCGAGCCTATGGTGCCACGCTGGCAGGCTATACCGTGGGCCTGGCGGCCTACGGCGCCATGCAGCATCCGGAACGCACCTTCGACCAGGTAATGGGACGCGGGGCATCCGTGATGATCGGCGTGGTCTGCCTGGCGCTGGTCTCGGCCCTTTTCAGCAGCCGCAGCGTGCACAGCCGCCTGGCCTCGTTGCTCGACCGCCTTGCGGCCGCCACGGCGGGCATGCTTGCGACGCATCACCAGGCCATTCAAGGAAGCGGCGGACCCGATGCCAAGCCGCTCGATGCCGGACGGCGCTCCCTCATCACCGAGGTCTACGGCGTGGACGATCTGCTGGCGCTGGGCAAGGCCGAATCCGCCGACCTGGCCCATCGTGCCGGCACGGTGCGGCACACCATGGTCTCGCTGTTTTCCGCTCTGGTGGGCGGTGCGCCGCCCCTGCACGGACCCAGCGCCAGCCTCGCTGTACTGAGCGCGTTGCAACCGGACTGGGAAAAGGTATGGCGGGAGGTGGGCCAGTCGCTAGGGCAGGAACCCGGCCAGGCCCAAAGATCACATGCCATCCAGCTTTTGACCGATCTGCGCACCCGGCTGAGGGACGCGCTCACGGTCACCTCGCTCGACGACGCCTCCGAGCAAGCCACACTGATGATCGCGGGCGACCGCCTGGTCGAGCAACTCGAGGATTACTTGCAAGCCCTCGAAGGCATCGAACGTTTCCACCAACCCAGGCCGACGCCGGCTCGCGTGTCCGTGCCGTTCCACCGCGACACCGCGGCAGCCCTCCAGAATGGCGTGCGCGCACTGTTGACCGTGCTGATGGGCGGCGCCTTCTGGATCGCCACCGGTTGGACGGAAGGCAACATGATGCTGGCGGGGTTGGCGGCAGCCTGCGCGCTGCTGTCCACCGCACCCAATCCCGCGCTGGGTGCGGTCGAATTCATCAAGGGCACGGTGGCTGCAGTGGTGATGGCTTTCCTGTGCACCTTCATCGTGCTGCCGCACGTCTCGGGCCTGCCGCTGCTGCTGGTGACCCTGAGCCTGTTCTGGCTGCCCGGCGTGCTTGCCACCACGATGCCACGCTATGCCTTGGCCGGCGTGGCTTATCTGGTGGCGTTCACGACACTCGCGGCGGCGGACAACCCGATGCGCTACGACTTTGCAGTGTTCCTCAATGGGGCTGTGGCCTGGATCCTGGCGACGTGTTTCACGCTGTTGGGCTTCAGGATCGTGCTGCCGCGCAACGGGGGGCGTGATGTCACGCGCTTGCGCCTGCGAATCCGCGATTCGGCGCTGGGCACCTTACGCGGGGAGCCGACGGATGCGCCGGCTTGGCAATGGCGTCAGCAGCACCGCATCGCGCAACTCGGCGCCTTGCTCAAAGCGCAGCCGCAGGCGATGGATCGTGCCATTGCCCAGGCACTGACCAGTCTGCACCTGGGCCGAGAGGTGCTACGCCTTCGCCGCTGGCTGCGCCAGGCCTCTCCAGACGCCGAATGGCCGCATGTGGTGGAGCGCTCGCTGCGCTACATGCGTCAACGGGCCGGTGATCCCGTGAGCGCCGCTCGTCATGCCCGCCGTGCGGCGACGTCTCTGGCGCGTTTGCCGGTGCGATCCAGAGCCGCGATGGATGAAATGAGGCGCGTGACGGCCGTGCTGTTCGACATCGCCGCGCTGCTGGAGCGTCATGCGAACGTCATTCCGTCCCCCTCTGGAGGCCAAGCCCATGCTCAGTGAGTTCTCGTTCGCCGGCATCTACCTACCGCCGTTCTTTGCCTACGCCTGCTTGGCGCTGCCGATCTATCTGGGCCTTCGCTTTGTGTTCGCACGCAGCGGCGTGCTGCGCTGGGTCTGGCATCCGGGCCTGTTCGAGTTCGCCATTTCCCTTTGCCTTGTTTCCCTGTTGGTGCTTTATGTCTGAACGCTCAATTTCCACCCAGCGCCTGCTGCGGGCAGGACTCACCCTCGTGGTGGTGGTTGCCGCCGGCTTTCTGGTCAGTGCGCTGTGGCGCGCCTACGTCGTCGCCCCCTGGACCCGCGATGGCCGTGTCAGCGCGCAGATCGTGCGCATTGCCCCCGAGGTGTCAGGCACCGTCGCCGAGGTCTCGGTCGCGGACGACCAATACGTCAAACGCGGCGAGGTGCTCTATCGCATTGACAATGCCAGCTTCGCGCTGGCATTGGCCCAGGCCGAGGCGCAGGTGGCGGCGGCCGAGGTGTCCTTGCGCCAGAAGACTGAGGAGGCGCGCCGCCGCCGGGGTATGGAAAGCCTGGTGCCCGCCGAGGACATCCAGCGAGCGAATCAGGCCGTGGCCATCGCTCAGGCCGAACTGCGCGGTGCGCGGGTCACCGTGGACAGGGCGAAGCTGGATCTGGCGCGCACCGAACTGCGTGCGCCAACCGATGGCTACGTCACGCGCCTACGCTTGAACAAGGGCGACTACGCCGTGGCGGGCCAGCCGAACCTGGCCCTGATCGACGCCCATAGCTTCTGGATTACCGGCTATTTCGAGGAAACCAAACTGCGCGGCATCAAGCCCGGCGCGGCGGCGCAAATCCGCCTGATGGGCTTCGACCAAGTGTTGCCAGGACGGGTGGCCAGCATCGGGCGCGGCATCACCGATAGCAACCAGCAGGCCGACGCGCAGGGCCTGCCGAGCGTGGAGCCCAGCTTCAGTTGGGTCCGGCTGGCGCAGCGCATTCCCGTGCGTGTCGAGTTCGATCATGTTCCGCACGAGGTCGTGCTGGCCGCCGGCATGACCGGCAGCATCGAGGTCACGCCTTCGGCAGGCACGCCGATGCCGCAGGGCCGGCTGATTTCGCTGCTACACCGCTGGATGTGAGGATAAAACCATGCATGCACCCATCCCCTGCACACAGCCGCGCCTTCGGCAGGCAATGCTGGCCTCACTGCTGGCCGCCCTGGCCGGCTGCACCACCGTGGGCCCGGACTACCGCACGCCGACGCTGGATGTGCCCGCGCACTGGATCGAGGCCGACGCCACCATGTCCGATGGCGACTACGATGGCCTGCGCACCTGGTGGCGCGCCTTCAAGGATCCCTTGCTCGACCGCCTCGTCGATCAGACCCTGACACATAACCAGGACCTGGATATTGCGTTGGCGCGCCTGCGCCAGGCACGCGCCGAACGCGTGCAGATCGCCTCGGGCCCCCCCCCCCCCCCCCCCCC
>ERZ776926.95-NODE-95-length-17731-cov-8.911405_pt1 | contig 17731 bp, 17 predicted proteins | sample MGYA00514203_ERZ776926 | MGnify/ENA primary metagenome ERZ776926 (study PRJEB29299, sample SAMN09788444) | Acinetobacter baumannii | host: Murine | place: USA:Boston | collected 2018 | study: EMG produced TPA metagenomics assembly of the WGS of Acinetobacter... | reverse complement strand
CCATGCCCGAAGTCTCGGTCGGCGCCGCCGGCGAGGCCGTGCGCGGCAGCAAGGCACTCAGCGCGCAGTCTGGCGGGAAGGCACGAACTTGGCACCTGGGATTCGATGCCAGTTGGGAGCTGGACCTATTCGGTGGCACGCACCGCGCGGTCGAGGCCGCCGACGCTGGTATCCAGGCGCTGGCTGAGGATCATCGCGCGCTGCAAGTGAGCCTGGTGGCTGAACTGGTGTCCGATTACGCTGGGCTCCGCGCCGCGCAACTGCGCTTGGCCATCGCGCAAGACAACATCCACACGCTGACCGAAGCCGAGCGCTTGGCAGAACGGGCGCACCTCAGCGGCCTGGGTACGCTGGCCGACGTCACCCAGGCCCGCGCCGAGCGCGAAATGGCCGAGGCGCAACCGCCTTTGCTGGAAGCGGACATCGCCCGTTTCAGCCATGCCATCGGTGTGCTGGCGGGCGGGTTTCCCGGGGATTGGCATGCCGACCTCGCAACGCCCGCGCCAGCTTTGCCCATGCCTGCCGACTTGCCGCTGTCACTGCCTTCAGACGTTATTCGCCAACGCCCCGACCTGCGTGCGGACGAACGACGCCTGGCCGCCGCCACCGCGCAGATCGGCGTGGCCGAGGCCGCACGCTTTCCCACGTTCCGCATTCCCCTGGGGATCGGCACGACGGCCAGCGTCATCCACGACCTGTTCTCGGACGCCAGCCTGGCGTGGTCGGCGGCGATGCAGGGCAGCCAGTCCCTCTACGACGCGGGCCGCGCGCGGGCAGGCGTGACTGCTGCGCAGGCCAACGCCGACGCCGTGCAGCGCGTCTACGAGCGGGACGTGCGTTCAGCCCTGCGCGATGTGGAAGACGCCTTGACTGCATGGACCAGCGAACGCCAACGGCAAGCCGCGTTGCAGAAGGCTGTGGCCGATAGCCAACAAGCCCTGGAACAGGCCACCCAACTCTACGCGCGTGGGTTGAGTGCCTACCTACCGGTGCTGGTGACGCAGCGCAGCCTGAACCAGGCACGCGATGCGCTGGCTCTCAGCCAACTGGCACAGTTGCAAGGAGGCATTGGCTTGTACAAGGCACTGGGCGCGGGATGGTCGGACACGGCATTGCTCTCTCATTCCGACCATCGCGCCGCCGCGGAAACAGCGACGACGCAATGAAGCTTTGAGGAAGAGGAGGCGCTGAATGGAGCTGCGTCATCTTCGCTGCTTCCTGGCCGTAGCCGAAGAACTCCATTTCGCCCGTGCGGCGGAGAAGCTACACATTGAGCAATCGCCGCTGTCGCGCGCCATCAAGGAACTGGAAGAAGAACTGGGCGTGGTGCTGTTCGCGCGCACCACGCGCAGCACTCGGCTGACCCGTGCGGGCAAGCTATTCTTTGAGCATGTGCCGCGTGTCTTCTCTGCGTTGCAGCAAGCGCGCGACAGCGTGAAGGCGGCCGCCAACGGTTTCCACAGCCAATTGCGCATTGCACTATCCGACGGTATGACGCCCTCGCGTCTGCCGGCCTTGTTGGCACTGTGTCGGCAGGAAGAACCCGAGGTTGAAATCCGCTTCTTCGAGGTGCCGCTGTCGCAACAGATCAAAGGGCTGCACGGCGACCTGTACGACGTGGGCTTTGCGCGCGCTGATGAGGTCGGTGAGGGCCTCATTGCCGAGCCGGTATGGAGTGATCCGCTGATGGTGGCCGTGCCGGCACGGCATCCCCTGCTGGCCCACAAGCGCATCCCCTTGGAAGAACTGCTGCGCTATCCCCTGGTGCTGTGCGATCCGCAGGCGTGCGAAGGCCACGCACGGCAGGTTGATCGCGTGCTGCGCCGCGTGGACATGGAACCGCTGGTGGCCGAACGGGTGGCGTCCTGCGAACTGATGATGGCGCTGGTGTCTGCAGGCATCGCCTTGGGGCTAACGGGCTGCGCGCACATCTTGGCAAGCCAGGAACCTGGGGTGGTGGCGCGGCCGCTGACGGGCCGCTCGCCGCTGCTGACGACTTACTTGCTGCGTCCGGAAGGCGCGCCCTCGGAAATGCTCGCCCGCTTCATCGACCGCGTGCAAGCCATCGAATCGCCCGAAGGTAGCAGGCCCACGCCGGGTCTTGATGCCGACTCCCTGGAGGAACCTGCATAATGAAGAAATCCATTTCACTCCTGCTGGCCGTAGCATTGACTGCCTGCGACCAATCGGAAACGCCCAAGGAGGCCGAGGTGCCGACCGTTGCGGAACTGGCATCCAATCCCGAGCGGCTGAAAGAACTACGCCAGCAGTGCAAGACCGATCGCGCCAGGCTTGGTGACGTGCTGTGTAATCGAGTCGCCGAAGCCACGCATGAGCGGTTCTATGGCGATGGCAAGACCCCATACACACCGCCGAAGGAACCGCCCAAGTTCTGATCGACGGCATGGGGTTCATTCTGATGCTGTGGTGGCCGATGATCGAACAGCGGTTGGGACAGCCACTCGCCGCGACGGTGCACGATGGCGGTGTGTCGTGGGAGATCGGGCGGCAACGTAGCCCGTCTATCTGATAACAATAGAGAACGGATACTTCCTACGAGTCGACCATTGTTCCCGCCATCGCTTCGTCGAGCAGCCATTGAGCAAACGCTTGCATAGGCTCACTGCTCAATCCGATGGGCTCGGGGAGAATGAGACAGAAGGTTTTGGAAATGGTTTTCCCCTCTGGCCATGGGGCGACCAGGCTTCCTGACGCAAGTTCGGTTTCAACGTAGAGGCGCGGTACTAGCGCAACACCGAGGCCGGCCAATGCGGCTTCTATCAACATTCCATGGAGGTCATAGCGCGCACCAATGGCAGGATTGGTCAGCGGGGTTCCCGTCTCCTGGGCGTAGTGTTGCCAAGCTTCAGGGTTCTGTCGTCGGTGCAGGCGCGGTAATTCGTCCAGTGCGGCTTTTCGTTTGCGTCCTGTCAGAAGTTCAGGATGGCAAACCGGAACCAGCACTTCATGCAAAAGCTGGTGAGTCCGCATTCCCGTCCACGCTGGGTGCTCGAAATGGATGGCGGCATCAAATCCGCTCCCGGCCAGGACGAAGGGGTCCATGCGCTCGGCAAGATGCACAGTGATGTTCGGATGCTTCTGCTGGAATCTTGACAAGCGAGGAATGAGCCATCGCATCGCGAACGTCGGGATGGTGGCAATGTCCAGGCTCGCGCCATCGCTCGGCTGCCCCATCAAGTACTGGCTGTCCCGATCCAGGCGGTCAAGCGATTCGCGGACTTGGGCCGCGTAACGCTCTCCGTTGGGCAGGAGCCGCACACGATTGCCGACCCGCTCGAACAGCGTGACCCCGAGGAAGGCTTCCAGCCTGCCAATCTGGCGACTGATGGCTCCTTCAGTCAGAGACAGTTCCTCTGCCGCGCGCGCGAAGCTGCCGTGGCGCGCAGCCACGTCGAATGCCATCAGTGCCGTGCTGCTGGGGATCTTCCTTCGCATGAGCGTTCCTGGTACTGGAGCTGGTAATCGGTATAGCTTGATTTTTTATCACTGAAGCATACCGAAAAATCGTTTTATGCGTCGATATCCAGGACATACCATGACGGAACATCAACAAAGAGGGCCGGATCCAAAAGAAGTCCGGTAGCGAGTGATCCATGATCTATACCGTCGAGTGCAGTTTTGCCAATTCAGCCAGCGAAGCAGAGTGGAATGATTTCTACAGCCTGGAAAAGCTGCCCGCGCTCATTTCAGTGAGCGGATTCCATACTTCGCAACGCTTCAAGGCGTTGAGCCCTGGCTGCCCCGTCTACCTTGCCATGCACTCGATCGACGGTCTGACCGTGCTTGAGGGCGATGAGTACCGCCAGAAGGGCGGGGGCAACTTCGCACGTTGGCAGCAGCACATCACCGATTGGCACCGCAATCTTTACGGCGGCCTTGAGCGTGCGCCTGCCATCGGTGAAGGCGAGCATCTGATCGTGAGCGCAGTCGGTCCCGAGCCGCTCATCGAGATGGGGCTCACGCCTGAGCAGATGTGGGCCGTCGCATTGGAGAAGTGTCCTGAAAACAGGTGGCTGGCGAGGCTGGATACCGCCATTAGTCTTGGTGTAGATACCCTTCCGAAGAACGTGCATCTCTATGCCCCGATGACCGCGCAATTGACGAGTGGCAGAGGCGCAGAGCCCCAGACGCAGGTGCAGAAGCGGCATGCCTAACCTGACGATCTTCATCCAGGCGGACGAGATGCCACCCGAAGCAAATCTGGCGGAACTCACCGAACGATGCACTAGACTTTGCACGGACGTCCTTCAGGCGGCGCTGGACAACGTGCATGTCATCTATGTCGCTGCTCGCCAGGGGCGTGGGCATCCTGCTTACGCGGAAATCAAGTACCGCCTCGAACCGTTCAGAACGCCATCGGTCATGGACGATTTCATGGCGCGACTGGATGAGGCAATAAAACGCCATGTGGGGCTAACGGCGCGCATCCGTTGCTTTGGCTATCCAGCCGATACCATCTACGCGCGGAACTGATGACGCGCAAGGAGTGCCGCAATGAACGACATGAAATTTCCGGGCCAGCAGATCGGCGAGGTTTCTGTTACGGCCATCAGTGACGGATACCTTTCCGCAAGTCTGGATCTTCTCTCCGATATCGATCCTATGGAGGCGTCCAAGTTGCAGCAGGACGCAGGCGTGAGCGACCCATCCTCGATCCACATCAACTGTTACCTGGTGCGTGGAAGGGGGCGCACGATCCTTATCGACGCGGGCGCTGGTGGGTTCAAGCAATGGGGTGGAAAGTTGATAGCGAATCTCGCACTTGCTGGCGTGCAGCCCTCTGACATTGACACCATTCTTCTGACCCATGCACATCCCGACCATGTTGGGGGGCTGCTTGACTCGTCAGGGCAAGCTGCCTTTCCCGACGCAGAGTTGGTCGTCCACCAGCGTGAGATTTCTTTTTGGAAGGATGACGGCAACCTCAGCCAAGCAAGTGAGCGGGCTCGTGGCAACTTTCTGTTTGCCCGGAAGGTGTTCGATCAGTACTCGGAGAAGATGCGCATGTTTACTGATGGCGAAGTTCTCCATGGCATTCGTGCCATGCCCCTTTTGGGACATACCGCAGGGCATTCCGGTTATCGCATCGAATCCGATGGTCGTAGTCTGCTGGTTTGGGGGGATATCGTTCATTTTCCCCAAATCCAGATTGCTCGTCCCGACGTATCCATTGCATTCGACCAGGATCCGATTCTCTCCGCCGAAACACGATCAAAACTATTGGATGTTGTCAGCTCGGACAAACTTCTGATCGCTGGGATGCACCTGGGCGAACTTGGGTTTGCGCAGGTCGAGCGGACAGGACATACCTACAGGATTTCTTACGAGTCCTGAGTGAGAAGCGCGCGCAGTCTGTCAGGCACACCCTCCCGCACAAGCAGCCTGACCTCACGGATCAGTCGGCGTTGAACGTGGTCAGTAGCACTTGGGCAAGGACCGCGAGCTTGGCTGGCGGTCGCGACAAGGTCCGTAGCAGGTGAATCTCGTCTTCGCGCTTTGCCGGGTCGTCAAACACGGTGACCAGTTGACCGCTGGAAATCGCTGTGGCCGTGACCCAGGTGGGTAGATAGACCAGACCAAGCCCGGCGTTGGCGGCCAGGAGCAACGCCTCGAAATCGTCACAGGCCAGGATGCTGCCAGCTGCGTTTTCGGGTATCAGGCCGGCGGCGCGCAGCCCGCGCCATCCTAAGCCTTCCGGATCGTGGCACTTGTCCAGCAAGCGATGTTCGGCCAGCTCGGCCAAGGTTGCAGGAGACCCGTACCGGTCCTCGTAAGCACGGCTGGCACAAATCGACCAACGTTGCGTACCCAGGCGTTGTGCGTACATGCGACTGTCTTTGAGAGGGCCGATGCGAATCACCGCGTCGAGACGTTCGCGTACCGGATCGGCCAGCCGCTCGGTGAGGTCCAGTTCGATGCGAAGTGCTGGAAAACGTGCCAGCAGATCCGGCAACAGCGGCAGAACGTGATGGCGGCCGAACGTTGGCAGGCAAGCTATGCGGAGGATGCCGCGTGGCTCCTCTCCTAGCGCTGCGACTTCGGCACGTAGATCCACCAGTTCATCGATCAGCGCGGGGACGCGGGCCAGCAGCAGTTCGCCCGCGTCGGTCAGTGTCAGCCCGCGGGTGGAGCGCACGAACAGCCGCACATCCAGCGCCGCCTCCAGGGCATCTAGCTGGCGCACCACCGACGACGGCGCTACGCCCTGCCGAGCGGCCACGGCTGAGAAGCTGCCGGCTCGGGCGACCGCGATGAAGACGGGCAGATGTTCAGCATAAGAGATGGGGCGCATGCGTTGCATTTTACGCAAAACCGTTGCGCGATAGCGAGGCGTTCCGTCGGCAGATCAGTGCGCCTAGCATTGGTTGCATACGTGCGGTGATCGTGTCGCACTCACGGAGTTTTCGCTATGTCTTTACCTTCCTGCGCCTCTGCGTCCTTGTCGGGACGCAGCGTGGTGGCGCTGTCGGCGGCGTGCGGCTTTGCCGTCGCCAACCTTTACTACAACCAGCCGCTCTTGCCGCAGATGGCGACGGCGTTTGGCTCGGATGCATCGGCCCAAGGTGCCATTGCCATGCTGACCCAGGTGGGGTATGCGGCGGGCTTACTGCTGTTTGGCCCCCTGGGCGACCGACTGGACCGGCGTAGGCTGATCACGGGGCTCTTGCTGCTGAATATGCTCGGTTTGGCGCTTTGCGCAACAGTGGTCAGTCTAGATGGATTGCTGGCTGCGTGCCTGGTCGTCGGTCTGACGGCCGTCAGCGCGCAAATCATCATTCCGGCGGTATCGGGGCTGGTTGATCCTGCGCGGCGCGGGCAGACGGTAGGGCGGCTGATGAGTGGCCTGTTTGCCGGTACGCTACTGGCACGTACGGTCAGCGGCTACGTCGGGGCACATACCGGCTGGCGGACCATGTTCGTGATTGCGGCGGTGGTCGATGCGATATTGATCGCCGTGATCTGGCGCTATCTCCCGAGAACCCGGCCCGCCAGCGATTTGTCGTATCCAAGGCTGTTGGCATCCTTGGGGCAGTTGCTCGCGCGCCAGCCACTGTTGCGCGAAGCCTGCCTGGTTGGCTTCCTGCTGTTTGCTGCGTTCAATGTTCTGTGGGGCTCTTTGGCGATGATGCTGGCGCGGCCCCCTTATGGCTATGGCAGCGAGGTAGTAGGTCTGTTCGGTCTTGTTGGTGTGTCGGGGATGGTGGTGTCGCCCACCATTGGCCGCTTGGCTGATCGATGGGGTGGACGCCGTGTCGTGGCGCTGGCTGCGGCGATGGTCGTGCTGGCGTTTGTGCTGGTCGCGGGCTCGCCGAAGAGTGTTGGATTCCTGATCGCGGGCGTGTTGATTCTTGACCTGGGAAGTCGTGCCAACCTCGTGGCCAATCAGACACGGCTGTATGCGCTACTGCCCGACGCACGGGGGCGGCTCAATACGGTGTTCATGACATGCTATTTCCTAGGCGGTGCGGCCGGGTCGGCGCTGGGCATCGCCGCAGCGGAAGCTTTTGGGTGGCGCGGAGTAGCCATGGCTGGCACGCTCTGCGCAGTACTGGCGCTGAGCGTGCTCAGCGCATTCGGCGGCACGCAGCGGGCAGTCTGAGGCGGCGAAGCTGACAAGTGCACGGTTGGCCTTGTAAGCGACCTTGCGCGCCAACGCCGGATCTAGCCGCCAGTGGTCAGGCAGTCCCGTGATGCAGCATCAACTGTCCCACGGCGCTTGCTGCCAGCGTTCCAACAGGAAATCACTGAACGCCGTCAGCCGGCGCGGCACGGGTTCGCGTCGCGCCCGCACGATGCTGATCTTGGAGGGCGTGGCTTCCCAGTCCGGCAACACGCGCACCAGTCGTCCGTCGCGCAACTCCTCGTGGATGTCCCAGGTTTCGCGCAGCGAGATACCCAGCCCGGCCAGACACCACGCATGCAGCACGTCGCCGTTGTCGCTGCAAAGCGTGCCGCTGACCGCGATCGGCTTTTCGCGCCGGCCCCTGCGCAGCGGCCAGATGCTTTGCAGCAGCCCCGGATAGGCGAACACCAGACAGTTATGCCGCTCCAGTTCTTCCGGCTGCGTGGGGTGGCCATGCTCTTTCAGGTAGTCGGGAGACGCCGCCAGGATGCGCCGGTTGTCGGCCACGCGACGCGCCACCAAACGCGAATCGGCCAACTCGCCCATGCGGATCGCCAGGTCGAGGTCGCCGCTATACAGATCCTGCACCTGATCAGACAGGCGCAGGTCGAAACCGACCCTGGGATGCAGGCGGCAGAAATCGTGGATAGCCGGGGCCACGAACTTGCGCCCGAACGGCGTGGGCGCGGTCAGGCGGATGGTGCCGCTCAGTTCCTGGCTGCCGCCGGTCGCCAGTTCCTGCACTTCTTCCAGCACCGCCAGGGCGACCCGCGCCCGTTCGGCGATGGCGCGGCCTTCGCCGGTGATGCGCAGGTTGCGGGTGTTGCGCTCGAACAGCGTGGTGCCCAAGGCCTGCTCCAGCCGGGCGATCTGCTTGCTGACCGTCTTGGGTGCGAGGTGCAGGTCGCGTGCGGCGGCGGAAAAGCTTTGGCGCTCCACCACATGCACGAACACCGCCAGGTCATCGAGGTTGCGCAGGGCCATTTGGGTCATTCCGGGGAAAGTGTTTGTCTATTTTGGTCATTTAAAGGATATACCGGATTCACCAGAATGAGGTTCCTTACTTCGCATGCCGCAACGCGCACGCCTCCGCCGGAGGCGCTCGGCGGTGTGCTCGACTCGCTTGCAGGAGCCTCCAATGACCCAACGCATTCTTTTCGTCTTGACCAGCCACGACCGCAAGGGACCGGCCGGCGCCGCCAACGCCGCGCCCAGCGGTTTCTATCTGTCCGAGGTCACGCATCCGCATCGGGTGCTGGCCGACGCCGGCCATGCGGTCGATTTCGTCAGCCCCAAGGGCGGCAAGACGCACGTCGATGGACTCGACCTGGACGATCCGATCAATGCCGCGTTCTGGAACGATGCGGCGCTGCGCGGTGCCACCGAGAACACCTTGGCACCCGCGCAGGTCGATCCCGATGCCTACGTCGCGATCTTCTACGCCGGCGGCCACGCGACGATGTGGGACTTCCCCGACAACGCCGAACTATCGGCCATCGCGGCGCGTATCTACGAGCGTGGCGGCGTGGTCGCTGCGGTCTGCCACGGCCCGGCCGGGCTGGTGAACCTCAAGCTGTCCGAGGGCCGCTATCTGGTCGCGGGCCACGACGTGTCGGCCTTCACCAACGAGGAGGAGCGCGCGGTCGGCATGTACGACACGGTGCCGTTCCTGCTGGCCGATACTTTGCAGGATCGTGGTGCCCGGCATGTGCCCGCGCCGAACTTCCAGGCGCAGGTGGTCGTGAGCGAGCGGCTGGTGACGGGCCAGAACCCGGCTTCGGCCAAGGGTGTAGGCGAAGCGATGCTGCCGCTGCTGGTGGCAGCGTCCGTGGATCGGGCCTAAGCCATGAGAGAGCGCATGCCTTTCGTCATCTACGTCTTCGCGCTTTGCGCGTTTGCCCTGGGCTTTACCGAGTTCGTCACCATCGGGCTGGTGTCCACCATTTCCACTCACCTGCATGTCAGCGTCGCGCAGGTCGGCACGGCGGTCACAGCTTATGCGCTGGGCGCTGTTATCGGTGCGCCGGGCCTGACGGCGCTCGCCACGCGCTGGCCGCGCAAGCGGCTGCTGCTGGTGGCGATGGGCCTGTTCACGCTGGGCAATGCGGTGGTCAGCCTGTCCGATGCACTGACGCCCATGTTGGTGGCCCGTTTCGCGTCGGGCCTGGGACATGGGGTATTTCTTGCCGTGGCCTCCAGCGTGGCAACCCAACTGGCGGGCCGGCATCGGGCCGGTGCGGCGGTGGCCGTGGTATTCGGCGGCCTGACGCTGGCCCTGGCGCTGGGCGTTCCGCTCGGCACCTACCTGGGCAGCGTGTTGAGCTGGCAGGTCATCTTCATGGCAGTAGCCGCGAGCGGCGCGATTGGCTTCCTCGGCTTACTGGCCCTGATGCCGACGGATCGGGACGACGCCTCAGCGCAGGCCAACGCGATGGATGGCCTAAAAGCGATGTTCAATCCGCGTCTGCTGGCTGGAGCCGGCATTACCGTGCTGGCGTATGCCGGGTCGTTCGCGCTCTACACCTACATTTCGCCGATCCTGCTGCAAGTGACGAACGTCAGCGAAAGCACGGCCAGCCTGTTGATGCTGGGCTATGGCGCGATGGCCGCCATTGGCAACATCTGGGGCGGACGCCTGACCGACCGCAAGGGTGCCGACTTTGCGGTGATGATCGTACTGGTCGGTCTGGCCGTCGTGCTGTTGGCGATCTGGGCATCGGCACCGTCGTTGCCGTTGATGGTGTTGCTGACGGGCCTGCTCGGTGCGCTGACCTATGCGGCGGTGCCTGCCTTGCAGGCGCGGGTGATCGGGTTGTCGCACATCCACGCACCGCAGGCACCGGCAGTGGCGGCTGGGCTGAATATCGCCGGTTTCAATGGCGGCATCGCGTTGGGTTCGCTGCTGGGCGGGGCGAGCCTGGAGGCGATGGGGCTGACCAGCACCGCCTGGGTCGGTGCGGTGGCCGTTGGCCTGGGGATCGTCTGGATGCTCTGGCAGATGCGAGGAAACTGCGCTCGACGCACCGAAGTCCCTGGATGAGGGTATAGCGATGCAGCTTCGTCAATTTCGTTTCTTTCGGACTGTAGGCGAGGAACTTCACTTCGCGCACGCGGCCGCCCAGCGTTGGTTCCAACCGTCACTGTCCCGCATCCCACGGCGCCTCCAGCCATTGTTTGGCCAGGAAATCAACAAAAGCGCCGATCCGAAGATGCTCCGGGTCGCGCAGGACGCGCACGAGTGCGCCGCCGCGCAGTTCGTCCGCGACGTCCTAGGTCTCGCGCAGCAAAATCCCCATCCCGGATACGCTCCATGCCCACAGAGCATCGCCATTGTCGCTGCGCAGATCCCCATGACGTCCATCACTTCGTTTCTGCCGCCTCGGCAACTGTGCTTGACCGTCCAACGGTTCATCCGTAAGCCGGAATGGGCGAACAGCAGGCATGGATGCTGGTGCAACTCGCGGGGGTATGAGGGCGCGCCCGCTCTTCGCAGATCGTCCGGTGGCTCCACCAGAATTCGCCGACTGTCGGCCAGGTCAATATCACCGCCGTGCAGATCGACCACACGGTCGCTCAACTGTAAGTCGAAGCACTGCCGCGGATGACGCTCGCGGAAGGCAGCGATGACCGGCGCCAGGTAACGCACCGCGAGCGGCACTGGCGTCGTCACGCGCAACACGCCCGTCTCCGTCGGGGCGGCCTGCCGGGCCACGGCGTTGGCCTCGTCCAGCAACACCAAGGCTGGGCGGGCGCGCTCGGTGAAGGCGAGGCCCTCCGCAGTGATGCGCAGGTGTCGCGTTTTTGCGCTCGAAAGCAGTGAAGGACATTGCTGCTATCACGGGCCTGGAGCATCGCCCAGTGGCAGACGGGCAGCGCGTGGTCGGGCATCTACCGTCGCTCGAACATGCTGGCGAGCGGACGCTACGCGATGTTCGATGACGGCATGGGATTCAGTTTGATGCCGTGGCGGCCAGTGATTGAACAGCGGTTGGGACAGAAGATCGCCGCGACGGTGCGCGGGGGGAAGCGTCGTGGACGATTGGGCGGCAGCTCGGACAATCATATGATTGCCATTAGAAACCATATTGGGTAAAATCGCGGTAAATTCACCCATATCAAGTTGTATTTGAGAAACTTGTAGGAATTCCATGATCACTATTCCAGCCAACGAAGACCCTGGCGTTTTGGAGAACGCGCTCTCGCATCTCCAATGTATTCTTGTTGCGCGCCGCACCCGCTATACGCCCGAGGCTGTCAGTTGGGCTCAGTACGACATTCTTGAACTTCTGCGCCTGCAAGGCCCCATGACGCCTTCGCTGCTGGGTGACAAGCTGGGTGCAGCTCGTACCGGCATATCCAAGTCTTTGCGTGTGCTCAAGGATCTCAATCTGGTGGAGCAAATGCAGGGAGACGGGGATCGTCGCGAGCAGGTCACCACGCTGACGCGGCAAGGACGCGATTTCCTCGTGCGTGCCGCCACGGGCAGGCGTGACGCTGCACAGTGCGTCATGGCTGCACTGACGCCTGGTGAGCAGGCCATGTTCACGGAGCTTTGCGAGAAAGCCAGCGCTGCATTGACCTCCCATGCCTCCGAACAGGGGACAAGCGCATGAGCCCCCTACACACCCCGTACCAGGACATGGAGATCATCGGCGCGCGCAACAACAACCTACGCAGCGTTACCGTGAAGGTTCCCAAGCACTGCATCACAGTGTTCACCGGTGTGTCCGGCTCAGGAAAGTCCTCATTGGTGTTTGACACGATCGCGGCTGAATCCCAGCGTCAGCTCAACGAAAGCCACAGTGCGTTCGTGCGACATCGTCTGCCGCACTACGGCCAACCGCAGGCCGATGCCTTGCGCAATTTGCCCGCATCCATCGTGGTTGATCAGAAGCCGCTGGGCGGCAATGCGCGCTCGACAGTGGGGACGGCCACCGACATACAACCTTTGCTGCGGCTATTGTTCTCGCGCCTGGGCGAGCCATTCGTGGGCTATTCCAATGTGTTTTCGTTCAATCACCCGCAGGGGATGTGCCCGACCTGCCAGGGGCTGGGCATGGTCGACGAGCTTGACCTTGATCTCCTGTTCGACCGCAACAGGTCCCTGAACCAAGGAGCAATCCGGTTTCCCACGTTTGCCCGCGGCACATTCCGCTGGAAGCGCTACGCTTACTCAGGCTTGTTTGATTGCGACAAACCACTCGCCGACTACACCTCGGACGAATGGCAAATTTTGCTGTATGCAGACGATCTTGCCGTGAGCAATCCGCTGCCCGGATGGCCATCATCGGCGCGATTTCAGGGCGTCGTTCCGCGCTTTCGTCGGGCCTATTTGGATCATGAGCCCAGTCGCCTGACCCAGGCAGAACGTGAAGGGCTCGCTCATGTCATCACTCGCCAACGGTGCCAAGCTTGTGGTGGCACCCGCCTCAATCCGACCATCCTCTCTTGCAAGATTAAGGGAAAATCCATCGCGGACTGCGCCAGTCTGGAGATATCCGATCTGCTGATCTTCATCCGGACGATAGATTCGGAAGCCATCGCTACGGTGCTGACAGCCATTGTTGAGAGGCTGGAGCAGATGCGCGCTATCGGCCTCGACTATCTCAGTCTGGGCCGTGAAACCGCGAGCCTATCGGGCGGCGAGTCCCAGCGCGTGAAGATGGTTCGCCATCTTGGCAGCAGTCTGGCCGACATCGCCTACATCTTCGATGAACCCAGCGTTGGACTGCATCCAAGCGATGTTCACCAACTCAACACGTTGTTGCGTAGCCTGCGTGACAAAGGTAATACCGTCCTGGTGGTGGAGCACGATCCAGATGTCATCGCCATTGCCGATCATGTGGTGGATATGGGGCCGGGCGCCGGGAAGGATGGCGGCCATGTGGTGTACCAAGGCGATTACGCAGGTTTGCGGCAGGCCGATACCCTGACGGGGCGTTGCCTGCGACGGGTTGCGCCGATGAAACGCGAGCCGCGCTCTGCTACGGGACAGATCGCCTTGCAACGCCTTTCGCTGCACAACCTGCGAGATGTCAGCGTATCCATACCTACCGGTGTTCTGACGGTAGTGACGGGTGTCGCTGGCTCCGGCAAGAGCACGCTTGTCAACCGCCTACTGCTCCGCCATTGCCCGGATGCCATCCTGATCGATCAGAGAGGTTTGGGAGGAACGCGGCGCTCGTCTGTCTCAAGCTATATCGGTGTGTTTGACGAGATTCGCTCAGGCTTCGCGCAAGCCAGCGACCAGCCCGCCAGCTTGTTCAGCAATAACGCCCAGGGGGCTTGCCCAGCCTGCAAAGGGCTGGGCTTAGTCCAGACCGACTTGGCTTTCATGGACAGCGTGGAAACGCCTTGTGATGCCTGCAGTGCCACAGGATTCAACGAGGCGGCACGGGCGATTACCTGGATGGGCTGCAATATTGCCCAAGTGCTCGCATTCTCTGTGGAACAGGCGCTGCGGCATTTCCAATCCTGCCAAGACATCGTCGAGCCATTGCACCGACTCTCCAATGTCGGATTGGGCTATCTAGCGTTGGGACAGCGACTAAACACTCTGTCAGGCGGTGAGCGCCAACGCCTGAAACTGGCATCCCGATTGGCTGAAGTTGGCAGCTTGTATGTTTTTGACGAGCCGACGTCTGGTCTGCATATGTCCGATGTTGATCGGTTGCTTGCCATCCTTGATGACCTCACGCAGCGGGGTGCCACCGTCATCGTGGTCGAACACAACCTGGATGTCATGGCCCATGCTGACTGGTTGATCGAGATGGGCCCAGGCGCAGGCAAGAAAGGCGGAAAAGTCATCTTCGAGGGTTTGCCTACGGCAATGATCAGCGCCCCGGAATCTGTAACGGGGCCATTCCTTTGGCGCCATTTGAATGGGCAACTGTGAGGTGACGCATGGAACTTCGGCACCTGCGTTGCTTCCTTGCCGTCGCCGAAGAGCTGCATTTCGCCCGTGCGGCGGAGAAATTGCATGTCGAGCAATCGCCTTTATCGCGGGCCATCAAGGAACTGGAAGAAGAACTGGGCGTGGTGCTGTTTGCGCGCACCACGCGCAGCACTCGGTTGACCCGTGCGGGCAAGCTGTTCTTTGAACACGTACCGCGCGTCTTCTCTGCCTTGCAACAAGCCCGCGACAGCGTAAAGGCCGCTGCCAACGGTTTCCACAGCCAACTGCGCATTGCACTATCCGACGGAATGACGCCCTCACGTCTGCCGGCTTTGCTGGCGCTCTGTCGGCAGGAGGAGCCCGAGGTCGAAATTCGTTTCTTTGAGGTGCCGCTGGCGCAACAGATCAAAGGGCTGCACGGCGATCTGTACGACGTAGGCTTCGCCCGCGCCGATGAAGTCGGCGATGGCCTCATTGCCGAGCCGGTATGGAGTGATCCTCTGATGGTGGCCGTGCCGGCGCGGCATCCCCTGCTGGCCCACAAGCGCATCCCTTTGGAAGAACTGCTGCGCTATCCCCTGGTGCTGTGCGATCCGCAAGCGTGCGAGGGCCATGCCCGGCAGGTGGATCGTGTGCTGCGCCGTGTAGACATGGAACCGCTGGTGGCTGAACGGGTGGCGTCCTGCGACCTGATGATGGCGCTGGTGTCCGCAGGCATCGCCCTGGGGCTGACGGGCTGCGCGCACATCTTGGCCAGCCAGGAACCTGGCGTAGTGGCACGGCCACTGACAGGCCGCTCACCGTTGCTGACGACCTACTTGCTGCGTCCGGAAGGCGAGCCTTCGGAAATGCTCGCCCGCTTCATCGACCGTGTGCAGGCCATCGAATCACCCGAAGGTAGCAGGCCAATGCCGGGTCTTGATGCCGACTCCATGGAGGAGCCCGCATGATGAGAAACTCCATTCCGTTCCTGCTGGCCTTTGCATTAACCGCTTGCGGCCAATCGGAAACGCCCAAGCAGGCCGAGGTGCCGACCGTGGAGGAACTGGCAGCCGATCCGGCACTGCTGAAGGTGCTGCGCCAGCAGTGCAAGACTGATCGCGCCAGGCTTGGCGACGTGCTGTGCAATCGAGTCGCCGAGGCTACGCGCAAGCGGTTCTACGGCGATGGCAAGACCCCATACACACCGCCGAAGGAGCCGCCTAAGTTCTGATCGCGGTCGATTCAACAACATATTCCGTTTTCTCGCCATACACGCCGCAATGCGCCTGCGCTTGCGGCGTTTTTCTTTGGCTCGACGCTGCGCTAATTCTTCCTTTTTTCTAGACCTTTCTCCCGATAACGGTCTTTGACCGGCACCGACCCGGCACTGATCCTCGCGCTATGCGACACGTCCTTGTGCCGCGTGTGAACGAGGAATCAGCGCAGAGGAAATCGGAGGCCAGTCAATGCAAGCTCAGGGCGTGCTGTTCGGGCAGATCGCGGTTGTTTTCAGCATCGTGATCGCGGGTGTGTGGAGTGCAACGCAATGGACAGCCGCCGCTCTGGCCTACCAACTACGCCTTGGCTCGCCCTGGTTCGATTTCTTCGGTACGCCGGTCTATCACCCTTGGCGGCTGTTCGAGTGGTGGTTCTTCTTCGATGCCTACGCGCCGCACGTTTTCGACATAGGCGGCGCCATTGCGGGCGGCAGCGGCTTGGTCGCCGTAGTGGTTGCCATCGCCATGTCAGTGTGGCGCTCGCGGCAATCTCGTCTGGTCACGACCTATGGCTCGGCGCGTTGGGCCAACACCGCCGACATCCGCAAGGCCGGGCTGATGCAGTCGGCCGGCGTCTTTCTCGGCCTGCATGACGGACAGTACCTGCGCCATGAAGGCCCGGAACACGTCCTGACCTTCGCGCCCACGCGCTCGGGCAAAGGCGTAGGCCTGGTGGTGCCGACTTTGCTGTCCTGGCCTGCATCGGCAGTGATCCACGACATCAAGGGCGAGAACTGGCAGATCACCGCCGGCTGGCGTTCGCGCTTCTCGCATTGCCTGCTGTTCAACCCCACCGATGCGAAGTCAGCCGCATACAACCCGCTGCTGGAAGTGAGGCGCGGCGCGCATGAAGTGCGCGACGTGCAGAACATCGCGGACATTCTCGTGGACCCCGAAGGTGCGTTGGAGAAGCGCAATCATTGGGAGAAGACCAGCCATGCGCTGCTGGTCGGTGCCATCCTGCACGTGCTGTATGCGGGCGAGGACAAGACGCTGCGCGGCGTCGCCAACTTCCTCTCCGACCCAGCTTGCCCGTTCGAGCTGACGCTGCACCGGATGATGACCACGCGCCATCTCGGTGACGCGCCGCATCCTGTTGTCGCGTCCGCCGCGCGTGAAGTGCTCAACAAGTCGGACAACGAGCGGTCGGGCGTGCTCTCCACCGCGATGAGCTTCTTGGGCTTGTACCGCGACCCCACGGTGGCCGAGGTCACATCACGCTGCGACTGGCGCATCGCCGACCTGATTGCGTCCGAGCATCCCGTTTCGCTGTACCTGATGGTGCCACCTTCGGACATCAGCCGCACCAAGCCGTTGATCCGGCTCATCTTGAACCAGATCGGGCGACGCCTCACCGAATCGCTCGATGGTAGCGACGGCATCGAGCGCCGCCACAAGCTGTTGCTGATGCTCGATGAGTTTCCGGCGCTGGGCCGGCTCGACTTCTTCGAGACGGCGCTCGCCTTCATGGCCGGCTACGGCATCCGCAGTTTCCTCATCGCGCAGTCGCTCAACCAGATCGACAAAGCCTACGGCCAGAACCATTCGATTCTGGACAACTGCCATGTCCGGGTGACGTTCGCTACCAACGACGAACGCACCGCCAAGCGCATTTCCGAAACGCTGGGCACCGCTACCGAACTGCGCGCGCAGCGCAACTACGCCGGCCACCGGCTTGCGCCGTGGCTCGGGCATCTCATGGTGTCGCGGCAGGAGACGGCCCGGCCGCTGCTGACGCCGGGCGAGGTGATGCAACTCCCGCCCGATGAATCCGTGGTGATGGTGTCCAGCGTGGCGCCGATCAAGGCAAAGAAGCTGCGCTACTACGCCGACGCCAATTTCAAGCAGCGCGTGCTGCCACCGCCCGCGCTGGCGGCCGGGCAGTACGCCGATGTGCCACCGGCCCGCGCCGACGACTGGAGCGGCCTGGCG
>ERZ776926.83-NODE-83-length-25742-cov-10.582551_pt1 | contig 25742 bp, 32 predicted proteins | sample MGYA00514203_ERZ776926 | MGnify/ENA primary metagenome ERZ776926 (study PRJEB29299, sample SAMN09788444) | Acinetobacter baumannii | host: Murine | place: USA:Boston | collected 2018 | study: EMG produced TPA metagenomics assembly of the WGS of Acinetobacter... | reverse complement strand
GGGGGGGGGGGGGGGGGGGGGGGGGGGGGTCCACCCGCCGGCAGGAGGCGCGCAGGTTCGGCCCGTATACCGGGGCGTCCCCGCCCTGCTCCAGCACCCGCTCAATATCCTTTGTCGCCACCGGCCCCGGACGTTTCGCACCGAGGGCGGCCAGCACAATCAGCACCCGTCGCTGCAGGGGGGACGGACGGCGGATTTTTTTATCCGTCACGCCCTGGCCTCCCTGAGACCATGGAGCAGCCCCTCAAGGCGCAGCCTGTCAGCATCAATGTGCTCCATATCCGGCACGCCCGGGTATCCGCTCATTGCGAGGATAAACCAGAACCGGAGAATGTCTGACGCCCTGCTCAGTTCCTGGACGTAGTAGGGGCCGTCCTGGCGAAGGTCGCATTTCCTGATTTCTTCCTCTGCCTTTTGCGTCAGCAGCTCATAGCTGAGTGAAAACGTCATTTCCTGATCCATCCTGTACGCTCCGTCTGATAAAGTCCGGTAAAGTAAAAAATCATATTACGAATGAATTTCAGCTAAATCTATAAATATCATATTAGATATGATTTTGTGATTAATGACAAATATCACATTCAGTATGATTTTATACACTTGGGTTGATTATCATATCCTTTGCGTGTTTTCCGCTGCGCAGATCCGAAAAAAGGCTTTCACGGAAAAAAATGGCTCCGGTTACGGAGCCACTTTTCCAGACGGATCAGCCTTCTTAACTGACATACTGCAACGCGGGGCTAATCGGCTGGGCCCCAGGGCTGGCTCAAACCAATAGCAGTCCTTACTTCATCTACCTGTTCCGGATAAAGTCCTGATGCATCAATGCGATTCAGCCGTTGTGTAATGGCCTGTTCATTGCCAAAAAATGCAGCAATGTCCCCCAGTCGAAGTGCCTTGTAAAAACCCTTCGCTGTGCTGACACCTTCATATCTGAGTTGTAACATGACCCGTAAAAAGTCTTCATCACTACGGGTAACCGATTGCAGCCACGTACTGACTGCCTCCGGCCCTGAAATATCGCGCCAGGCAAAAACTAGATCCGACAGGTCGTTGAGTTTGAGAAGCACAGGTGTGCTTTCCTGGCGTTCCAGCCATGCTGACGCCGCCTGATTAAGTTCTTTCAGGCTGGCATCATCAATAACCCTGTCTTCAACAGCGGCAGGCCGGTTGCCCGCCAGACCATTCTGCCAGAGGAGATGGCGCAGGTAAGTAAGTGACCAGTGAAAGCGCTTTTCATCCGTCAAAGACTCGCGCATATAACTCAGCATCTCCCCGGCATTAAGACTGTTCAGATGACGAAATAGTCTGTCTGTGACCTCATTAAGCCCCATGTCGCCTATCGATAGCCATGCTCCTCGCGTCTTAAAGCGCTTAATGATTTCATCACCATTTTCAAGGATAAAACCGAGCAACCCGCGGCACTGCTCCTGTGTCAGCCGGGACACCATGAGTGGTGTCAGACGCTCAAGGAAGTACTCAAAGCGGGTGCGTGAGGCGAATCCGTTATCGGCTATCAGCGCCAGCAAATGAGCGGCCAGTGCCGACGCATCTGCCGGGTTTCCGGCAAGCTGAAATATGTTTTCAAAAAAGGCAGGCTGAATGATATTTCTGGAGGGCGTGAAGGCAAAATAGCAGCGCCAGTAGAAGCTACTGCTGAGTCGCCTGTCCTGGTTATGCGTCTGTTCGTCGGACTCACTGACCGGGCTGAACAGGCGTGGAGAGGCTGCATTCACGCCGCTAATCCCGGGTAGCCAGCGCCGTAATTTCATCACTGACAAAGGCGATACGACAGGCAACTTCTCCAGCAACGTCCGGAGAGTGTCCTCCATCCGCTTTTCCTCTTTGTCGGACACAGTGCCATCCCCTGACGCGACAACGGCATACTCAGTCAGATAATGCTCTGTCCAGTCATACCAGTCAGGAAGTGTGACGCGCAGCAGCTGCAAAAGACAGAGATCAGGGAACCAGACATATTCCTTTAGCCTGGCATACCGGAAGGCCAGGCTGCCCAGTACATGACTGACATCGCGTGGCGTTCGGAGGGTGGCGCCAAAGGTAACCGCCACTTCCTTAAGATCGTAGTACAGGGTCTGGTCCGGTTTCGCATTGTGCACTTTCACGTAAAGCTCCAGCGCTCCCCTCAGAAATTCCTGCCTTAAATCGAACGCCTCCGGGCGGGGCAAATTAAACGACAACGGAATAATTTTCTGCAGATAGTGTCGGCCGTCTGCCACATGGAGACCCTGCTCTACCGCATGACCCAGAACGTCGGGGTCATAGCAGAGCACGTAGTGAAAACCGGAAAAATCGGCGACAGAACGTATGAGGCGAAGCACCTCTATGGCCTGGGTGGGTTCAAGACGATCGAGATCATCGAGTACGACAATAAAGCTGAGATTGAGACTGGCCATCTTTTTCTCAATTTCATTCCGCAGTTCGGCAGTGGTCTGTCGTCGGGCAGACAGATCTGCCGTGGAGACGGTTTTCAGAACGCTGGCCGCGATCCCTCCCCCGGGCATGACATTACCGGCAAGTTCTGCCAGAGGAGCCAGGCGACCTGAAGCCTGTTGTGCGTAACTGACTACCTTCCCCGCCAGCGACGACGCCTTCCCTTTTCGCCATTTGTGCCAGCACCTGCGCCACCAGGGGTAGCTTTTTGCCGCTTCGTCATCAAGGATCGCGGCTACCGGGAGTAACAGGGCTTCAACGGCACTGTCGCCTGAGGGGGAAAGCCAGGGGGCTACCTGCAGGACGTGTGTGCCATCAGGTACGTCATTCTTCATCTGCTTAAGCAGCAGATTCAGGAGGCTGGTTTTGCCCGACCCCCATCGGCCTTCGATACCGATGACAGTGCTGATCCTGCGATCCAGCTGAATGATGCTTCCGGCGAGTTTGACCGCCATTTCATTAAACCCGTAACGGTCTTCTTCCGCGCAGATCACCGGTTTGTCGTTCCCCGCAGCACTGCTGTCCGCTGAGTGACTCATATTATAAATCCCCGTAAATGGCGCGCAGGTCGTTCAGTACATCGGCGAACGGGGCCTGCGCCGCACAGTTCACCAGCTGGCTGACCAGGCTTTCAAATTCTCCGGCTGTCAGGAACACCCGCAGCGCATCAAAGCCCAAAAAACCGTTATCGGCAGCACTGCCAGGAGGCGAGAACATCACGGCATGGCCATGGTATCCGCGCGGCATCTGCTCCGGCCCGGCATGCCAGACCTGCAATGCCCGCAGCAGCTCACTGAAGTGTGCCCAGTTAAACGGCACGATGAAGTTTGGTCCGCTGAGCATCAGATACAACCGGGGAGTTTCATACCAGGCCGCAGAACGCAGATCGTCTGCCTGCCCTTCCACCCGGATCTCCAGCTGCACCGGTCCTGCCTGCAGGGCGACCGTGGTGGCGCTCACCTGCGGCTTCAGCTCTTCTATAAATTTCTCCTGCACGAACATATCCCAGTTGCGGGCATGGATCAGTAACGGAAAAATCGCTTTCAGACGGGCAACAGTGAAGATCCCGGCCAGTGTCTCATCCGGGAAAGTCGCCAGGTCAAAACAGTAGCCGGCGAGCGGCCGCAGCCACATCTCCGCGCGTGTGCAGGTCACTGCCGCAGGCAGGCTGTCCATAAAGCGGGCGGTTTCGGTATCCCAGTCTTCCCCCGCCAGGCCGAAGGTACTTTTCAGGTAATGGCTGTCGACAGCCACCCCGTTTGCGGCCTGCCAGCTCAGCAGCTCAAAGGTGATCCCCAGCAGGTCCCGCAGCACCGGCAGGCGAACCAGCTGACTCAGCCCCGGACCCCGGTTATAGGCCTGATGTGCCAGCTCAATGATGAATTTCAGTTCGGCCCGGGTCAGTCCCTGACGGCCGAAGTTTTCACCGAGCACGACCTGTCGGTACAACTGGCGCACGGCGGCATCCGGGTCGGTGGCCAGGCGCAGATAATCGTCGGTGACACTGCTGCCCTTGAGGCTGGTTTCCACCAGACGCTCGGCCAGCGCATTGACTGAGGTATTTTCGGTTGCGGCGCGATTTTTCAGGCTTTCGATCAATTTTTTGGGAAAACGCAGGGTCAGCTGGCTCAGCATAGTGGAGCTCCTGTCAAGGTGTATGACTTCTGTCAGAGTCAAAAATTTACGTCATGCCATTAAACTAGCATGAATTGATTTTTTTAAGAGTGAATCATATGAATTGAGATCAGTCAATTTTATGACATGATGTCACTTTTCCGGTTGTATTCATCTTTGTGCTTTCTTTTCCCGGTCAGATCCGGAAACCCCTGAAGTAGGAAGGTATGATTCTGAGAAAGTGCCCTGATGACAGGGCATCTGATGAATGGTCTACTGGCGGCGGGAGGTATATTAATCGCTATTTTGCTTGGCTCATGCCTTCAGCAGCCGTGGCGTCTGCTGACCGGTGTAACTGCGCGATAAAGTCGTTGCGCTGGAGTAATTCATTCAGGGGGCCGGTGTCACTGACCCTGCCATCATTCATCACGACGATTCGGTCTGAATAATTAAATGTGCTGATCCGGTGACTGATGCTGATGATGGTTGCCGCCGGAAAGGCTGCAAGTATGGCATTGATGGCATGGGTTTCGGAGATAAGATCCAGGGATGAAGTGATTTCATCCAGCAGAATAACCGCAGGGTTGCGCAGAAAGAGACGGGCCAGGGAAAGGCGCTGCCTTTGTCCACCGGATATATTTGTGCCTTCGTTCGCCAGATCCAGGTCCAGTAAGGCTTCCCCCTGCAGATGGCCAATCCGGAGTCCGGATTTATCCAGGGCGCTGATCATCTCCTCGCGCGTGGCGTCCGGATTCGCAATTTGCAGGTTGTATGCCACGCTGTCCATGAACACATATTCTTCCTGGGAAACGTAGGCGATATTTTCATAAAAATCCTGCTCGGGGAGTGTATGTATATCGCATCCACCCAGAGAGTACTTTCCCGTTGTGAGCGGAAGCTGACGAGCCAGGATCTTAAGAAGCGTGGATTTTCCCGAACCACTTTTACCGGTAATGGTAATAAATTCGCCTGACCTGAAATGAAGGTTTATGTCATGGAGGGTAGATGATGTGGCTTCAGGGTAGCAGAAACTGACCTGATCCAGATTTATTTCGCCATTTTGTGGTCTGCAGATATTTCCTTCCCGGAGCACAGGCTGTTCCAGCAATTCTCCGGAAAAGACAGAAAAAGCATGGGCGGACTGTCGGAAATTAATATAGGACTGTCCGAGATTCTCTAGCGGTGCAGAAAGAATGAGAATATAGGAAGATACGAGAATAAAATGCTCAATAGTGACCTGCCCGGTACTTGCACCGTAGAGCGTATAGAAGAAAGCAGACCCGAAGAATATTATTTGCAGAAGTGCTGATATAATTTGCGAATGGAAACTGACCTTCCAGAAGGCACTCTGGGTTCGTGCATCCTCTGTCAGCTGGGAATTGAAACGCTTCATGAAAAGACTGAAACCATTGAATACCCTGACCACAGGGATGTTCCGGACACTGTCAGAAAGCAGCGTATATGTTCTTCTTGAGCTGTCCATCAGAGCCTGACGTGCAGCCACGATTTTATTTGTATAAATATAATTGGTAAGAACAAAAGATACTGCGAACATCAAAAACATACATGCCACAATATAATCATCTGATGATAATATTGTCCAGAGTGCAATAAATAACTGGATCAAGGGAGGCAGCAGGCCAAACGTCAGTTCGCGGATAATAATGTAAATGTCGTTGGTAGCCTGACTGAGCTGCTGGCTGACCCCTCCGGCATTGTCCTTTTGAGAACCGCTGTTATAAAGTTTTCTCAGAAAGAATTCTGATATTGAGGCGATGCATTCAACCCTCAGTTCTGACTGCAGATAAGTGGCCCAGAAGGCAATGATTTTCTGGGCGGAAATGGCAAAGACATAGACCGCTCCCAGCGTAAAAATAATGCGTAAACCTTCTGTAGCATCGCTCATCAGATACCCTGTCGTTCGGGAAATCAGCACAGGTGAGATGATGATGAGTACTGATGAGAGTACCGATAATAAAATGATAAGCGTTATTTTTCCGACATGCCGTGTACCGGTTGCCCTGGTTATAGTTGTAAACATACTAAAAATGTTCATGTTCTGACTCCCCGTCGAAAAAAACAGCTTCCGTTGTTCTGTAAAACACCATCAGCTTTATGAATGATAAAATGTCCGGAAGTGATGCATTGAGTTCTATATGGGCGTTGTATTTTATTTCATTTATCATGGCATCAGGATCATCCAGGATTTTTTTGCCGTGCCGGGCTATAAATGCGATAAGGTCTTCTTCATACTGCCTGATGATACGGAATATGAGCTGAGAAGATGAACGTTTAGTTTTCTTGGTGAAGATGTTGTCCCTGAAACGAACAAGCGCAGCCCTTCTTATATCCGCACGATCATACTCCGCACTGATATTATCTTCATAACGAACGGCCAGACGGCTGCGGATGACACTGAGACTGAGAAGGGGGGAAAATCTCACTGGCTGCCCGTCAGGAAAATTACAGGCTGTATTCTCACTGATCCGGATGACTTCTTCAATATATTCATATTCAGCCGTACCCGGCGTAAACGCTGCAAGTAAAGGATGCGTCACTTTCCGTTTCCCGGCAACAGGCCTGACAGCTGAAGCCATGACCGAATACAGGGATCGTGATTTCAGCACTGCGAGCCTGTGCGCAGCGCAGAATGCCTTCCCTGGTTTTCCGCTTCTGAACAGGTCGCGTACGATCGTGGCGGAAGGCGACTGTATAAATACGCTGTCCCCACCATGACCATCCAGACAGAACCAACCGGTCATATCCTGCGTATTCCCGTCGCCGGCGTTTACCCAGGAAATATTAACAACCGGGCAGTCTGAAGGATGATTTATCCTCTCAGGTATTTGCCGTTCAATAGCAATATCGGGCTTAAGTTCTGTCAGGGTAATATTATATTTTCGGCACAGTCTGTGTGCATCTGCGCGCTCGGCATCGCTTTCAAAACTGAACGGAAGGCTGTGAAACACATCAAATGCTCTGTCTGCCGCCAGTAAACAGAAAAATACAATCGAAGAATCCAGACCTCCGGAGAGATAGAGCGCAAGCGGGCGATCAGAGGGGAGTTTCCCGGCGATCGAGATAATTACATCGAGTGTGTTTTTGTTTAATGGTGACAGATTGACAAAAGGTTCAGTGCGTATGTTTTCACTGTCAATGTATGTCAGACACCCTGAACAGGCTTTACCCGTATTTTCCAGGGGTGAAAGAAAAGCGGCCTGAAAACTGTCATTCATAAATGCTCTGATAAAATTCCGGGGGATAGTTTTCGAACCACTAATTACGGCAATATCCTTCAATACGGTACCAACGATTATCCCTGCCTTTGTTTTTGTATAATAGATATCACAGTACCGGTAGAGACTTTTTATCACCCGGATAGTGTTATTTTCAACGGTGATAAAACAATAATATCCATCAGCTGATTTCAGTTCCTGCTCCAGAACTTCAGGAGGGGTGTCAGGAAATGAAATGACCTCCCCATCCCCGGCCAGAGCCCAGCCACTGAAAATATACAGCTTCCCGCCATACTCCCGGTATGACCAGCCTGTATCAAGGTACACCTGGTACATACTGGTTCTGACCGATGTAAACGGTGGCGGAACAGTAACGCTTTCGGACAGAACGAAAGGAACTATCAACATGGTCAGCACTCCAGTATGACACTCGTTTTTTTTCTCAGATCGGGATCATCACTGATCACGGTATTATCCACTTCCACCCATGCGTGGCTGTAGAATGGCCGTGTTCTGACACCGATAACAAGCGTTGCGCATATTTTTCTGGCAAACAGGCGCTGTTTCAGTGCGTATGAATAAACAAGACAGGGATTGTCATGGGCAATAAGGTCAAAAACGCTGTTGAGCGCTGCAATTTCCTCTTTTATCCTGACACTGACTTCTGGTGTTATTTCTGTCTCATATCCTGTTGTCTGTATTTCAGAGAAATTTCGCTTTACCGCCATCATACCGCCGCGACGAAGACTTTTCCGGCAGTACAATATAGCTCTGAGGGCAGATATTCTGGCAAGAGCAGGACTGGATGTTATCGTCACCTGAGGTTTCATCCAGCGAACATCCAGAAACGATTCCGGATCATTATGGTTGTCCGTATGAAGATAATGACAGTTTTTCTCACCATTAAGGAATGCTTCAACATCAGGATCGGGGATCTTAAACGTCAGGAAGCTTTCTGCTGAATTTTCGAGTACGGTATATTCATCCTGGAGAAGGTCGAGAACAACTATATCCTTATTGAAACAGGCAATTCTCAGCGTGTCGGGAGTAATAAGCATCACATCAGTCCATTGCATATAAAGTGATACGGCGGAGCGTCCCCCGCCGGTATTAAGTTTACAATGAATTAACTATAAAAAAGAACAGGACCAGGCACCCCCGGAGGCCCAAAATATTCAGGAATACGGTCAACTGAGTGACCACGGGTGATCTTACTTGCCTTGACGGGGATACGATTAATGCTTACTGCATTAACCGTATTGTCTTTCCGCTGGTTTAATGCATGCTGATTTTTCATGTCCATCTCCTTGAATACAATTTATTCATAATGGAATGTGCCTGTCCGGCACAACTTTATATAAGTTTACATATTTATATCTCTCAATGTTTTTTATAGGGATAATTGTAACATTATGTAAACAACAATCATTATCATATTGATTATCATCTTCATTTGCCGCGTGATGTTCTTTTGTCAGTTTTTCCTGTGGCGAAAACCGTTTTTTCAGAACTTGCCGACGACAACGCCTCTTTTTTTCTGCTGAGATCCGAAAAATACCAGTTCCGGATCTTCTTCAGATGCACTACCGCGCAGCGGCCTTAAAACACAAGATGTAGCGGTGTTAGCAGCTGATGATAGCGCTATATGTTGTGTCCCTTCCCTGCCACGCGACCGGCCGCTCACCACCCTAAAAGGGCGGTATGGTTATTCCATCACCGTGGTACACTTCCGGAAACTTTGTTATACGTGAAAAGTCGGATCCGGCCGGAATGGCTATCCGGTAATTTAATAGCGTGGTTATATGGCTGCTTATCATAAGTCTGAAAATGATGACGTAATGGGAAAATAAGCTGGGTTACAGACGCAGGGTTGTGCGCAGACAGATCTGCCGCCCGTCATCATTACTCTGAGTGACTATTTACGGAGAAAGGATTTAGTTTATGGCCGGATTAATGGAAGGAAAGCAAGTTGTTGATATGACCAGCATGTACAGAGCGCTGAAGGAACTCGGTCACAGGCGTATCTGGTTGCGAGAATTCGGCAAAGGCGCTCGAGTGATGCTTACTTTTGAAGACCGAATCATTGCGGGCTACGATCGCAGCCTGCATACCTGGTGCTTTCGAAAAGAAGCTAACTGGGTGGATGGCTACCCTGACGGCAATCCACCCAGTGGCCAGGGATTAACAGAACTTACGGAAGATAGTGAGCAGCTTTTCTATCTGACGTTGCAGGATGATTGATATTGCGGCTTGCAGACCATCGATAAGTGATGGCGGGATTTTTCAATAAAACAGCGCAGGCAACATAAAAAAGGAGGTCGGCGTTATGCCGGACAAAATCATTGAGGGGCTGGCGAACGCGGCCGCACATCCTGTGACGGTCCAGGTCATTAATCAGGGACCTGGAATCTGGGGAAACGTGGCCACGGCATTCATCACCGCCGGGGCAGCTATTGGAGCGGTGATGCTGACGCACCGGTACACGCACAGGCGTGAGAAACTGGCGGCAGTGAAACAACTGAAACGGGAGCAGCTCTTTATCGCAACAGAGCTGATTTTTCTGCTGGAGCAATATGCGGAGAATTGTGCCCGGGTCGCCGCCGATGACGGAGAAATGGTTTCTGTCGACGGAAGACAGGCGGAGCGGGCACCCGTTGCCGGTCATCCTGCCCCGCTGGATTTTGACAAAGTGGCCGGGGACTGGAGCAGCCTGCCGGCACGGCGGATGTATCGAATCCGGGAACTGCCATTACGCCAGGCCGGGGCCATGAGCGCTATCGAGCATGCCTGGGATAATGACATGCCGGGTGATTACCCCTTATTTTTCAGGCAGCGTCAGTATGAGTTTGCCAGACTTGGGAACACAGCTATTTCCGAGGCCAGGCAACTGCGGCTACTCTCTGGCCTGCCGGCCGATCGTCTCAGTAAATCGGAATGGTCGGCTCTGCCTGTAATAAAGGGCGTATTGAAACGGGAAAGGGAGCAGCGGGTCAGTGAGCGCCGTGCCAACGCTGCGGCTGAACAGCCCTGACGTTGGGTGACATTATCTATGTAGAAAGATAATTGTGAGGGTGAACGTTACCGTGTGGCAGTAAAGGAGCGTGCCGGCAATGAGAAAATTAAGCATCCGACAGTATGCTGTGATCAGAACCGGTTTAAAGAGGGGCTCTTGTATTGCTGGCTGTCCCGAGCTTTCTGGCTGCACTAGCCTTTCAGGCACACTTTCAGGTGTGGTGATAGATGCAGGGTTTGTCCAGGTGTTAGTGCTGCAGGGCAGCATTACCCTGAGTGACTATTTAGTTGGAAGGGAAACAGATGGGATATGAAGAGTTGCTTGATACGCTGATTGCCGACGGACACAAAAGGGTGTGGGTATATTGGGGAAAAGTTGAAACCGACGAAGAAGACTGCCCTTTGTCTGAGAATCTTATTCTCACTGAACAGGGCGATGTAGTTGCACAAAAGATTAATTCCCCGGGAAGTAGTGGATGGGCGATGAAATACTGGTCGTTACGGAAACCTTTGCTTCCCATTCCAGATAGCGCCATTCCGGTTCAACTATCTGAGACCACAGCTTTAGATTCTCTCTGTTTCTTTGGAAGCTTGTGAAGGCGGGATTTCTCAGTAAAGGAAAGACTATGTGTGATATATGCAGGGCGGACGGGAATTACTTTCACTCGGCTGAATGCGTGTATGACCAGCTGGTCAGTGAGTATCCCGTGATGTGGCTGCGGGACTCGACCCGGATCGGTGCCTGCTACACCCTCCGTGAACTGCTGTCGCCGGAAGGGATGGTACTGGCCATACAGAACGCACCACCGATGAAGGGATGGCGGCTGCGTATGCGGTATAACGAGGCCACTGACGAAGATATTGACCCGCAGTGCGGAGACTGTATCGAGCTGCTCTCCAGGGCAGACGCCCTGCTTGCCTTCAGGTCGTTGCGGGAAGGCACTGCATCAGCTTAACCGAACGGTCCACACAACAACCTTTAAGCCAGTAAACAGGAAACCAGATGAACAGAACCGATGGCGAACCAGAGACAGAAACAGACGTGATGGCCACCGCTTTCAGCACCATGCGAAAGTACGGCAGTAATATCATTAACGTTACGCAGTTTATGGATACTAATGATTACGTGAAATCCGATCCGAGGATGCCAAGAACGCTGCTGCGCCGCTACCTGGGCCAGTACGGCCTGCGCGGTGAGGCGCTGAGCAGGGAGGTCAGACGTATCGTTGCCGGACCAGAACGACGCGACAGCACGCTGCAGGAAGGGATTTACTATACGTGGCCCTATGGCTGGGAGCCTGCGGATTTCACGCCGATGATGAGGCGTATTTTTCGCGGCAAGCGCACCCGTCATGTGATGTTGTTTGATGAACTGCCTCAGCTGTTTGGCAAATCAGGATAAGCCGGAATGAACCATGACCTGATGGCTGTTCAGGCAGCCAGTGAGATCGTTGAGCTGCTGACGCTGTGCCAGGAACTGCAGTCGGAAAAGGACGGCCGGGAACGACCGGCGCCCGGCGCATACTCCCGCGATGAGGATGCGTTTGCCGAACGTATCCGTTCCGCATGCGGGCACGCCCTGTTGCTGCGCCGCCTGCTGCCGGTAACTACGACCCTGAGCGCTATCGGCGCCGAGATGGAACGCCGGGGAGAAATCAGTGTGCTCCCGGGCGAGGATTACGCGCAGAAGGCCCTGGCACGACTTACAGAGCACTACCTCTCCAACGGGGACATTATACAATGATGCCGGCATTACCAGGCCAGGGTGTTTCCTTTTCGGCCGCGCAGCTGCCGGTGGCCATCGATTACCCGGCTGCGCTGGCACTTCGCCAGCTGGCCCTCGCGCATGATGAACTGCCAAAATACATGCTGGCCCCGGAGGTGAGCGCCCTGCTCCACTATATTCCCGACCTGTACCGCAAGACCCTGGTCGCCACCCTGTGGAATTCCGGCGCACGTGTCAACGAAGCCGTGGCTCTGGGCCGGACAGATTTTTTGCTGCAGCCGCCCTATCCGTTCGTGAAGCTGGCCACGCTCAAACAACGGTCTGAAAAAGCCGCCAGAACGGCGGGGCGTGCGCCTGCCGGAAGTCAGGTTCACCGTCTGGTACCGCTTTCCGATCCGCTGTATGTCAGCCAGCTGGAGATGATGGTGGCCACGCTGAAAATACCCCTGGAACGAAAAAATAAGAAGACAGGCAAAATGGAAAAGGCTCGCATCTGGAATATCACCGATCGCACCGTCCGCACCTGGCTCAGTGAGGCTGTAGAGGCCGCTGCGGCCGACGGGGTGAGATTCTCTGTGCCGGTGACACCGCATACTTTCCGCCATTCCTACGCCATGCATATGCTGTATAACGGAATTCCGCTGAAAGTGCTGCAAAGCCTGATGGGACACAAGTCGATCAGCTCTACCGAGGTCTATACGAAGGTGTTTGCGCTCGATGTCGCGGCACGGCATCGGGTAAAGTTCCAGATGCCGGAAGGCGAAGCGGTTGCAATGTTGAAAGGGAATCACCAGTAAATCATTATTTAATTATATCATGATATAATGATTTCATTTTCTTTGGCAAAAGCGATTCGATATTGTCTACAGATGTTCGAGTTGCATCCCATGATAACCAACCAGTTTCGCCATAATTTGCGTTGTACCATCTTTCCTTTACCAACCGATGCTCTTGATAATCAGGAGTATTCATTCCCCATATTTCCACAGGAATAGGTAAATGGTTATCTGTAGAAACGTCAGTGAGGCAAAAATCAGCGAGATATTCATGAGTGGATGAATCATAACGTAGGGGTTTGTAGAACGATCGCTCCAGCTCGAATAGCTTGTGTTCAAACACCCCTTCATTCAATGAATCAAGTGGTATGTAGCGATCACTTACCATCATCAGGGCCAGCTGTCTCACCTGGGCTGATTTTGCACTAGGAACATCCGTAACAGCGATTACAAATACCTTCATCCCTTTCATCCAGCCATTCACAGCAATTGGGAATCTGCTTAACGCAGTCTTCCATCTGTCATCATCAAGCCCCAGAAAAGGCATACCGGAAAAGTCACGTACAGGAAGTCGATTTAATCCATCCATGTAATTTTCAGAGAACTTAGCAAGCTCAGCAATAACTACAAGACGTTGTTTATTAACTTTCGCACGTTCGACAGTCATGCTGTTTCTTCTGCTATCGCTGGAGTTCGTGTAGGCCGGAGTGAGCAGAACGTCAGATAATTTTGTTTTGCCTGCTTCTATCTTTTCTGCCTGCTTAAACAAGTGATAACCCAGTTTGGTGGATGAACGCATACCGTCCATTTTAGGTACCCATGTGTTATAGCTGGTTGTCTCCCAGAGAAAATGCAGAAGACCAAGAATAGAAACTGTGTCGCGTTTATTGTTCCGTGAAGCATCACCAGAACGCAGAGAACTATCTATGGGAGTTGACGGACCGGTTACCTGCAATGGGTAATCAAGCTTAATATTGATTGTTCCATCCGGCTTCTCTTTCAATGCGTCCTGTGTATAACACCCCTGCGGCCCTTCAGGACTGAGGCTACTATAGAATCTGCAGTCCTCTCTGTGTTTTATACCCGTGAGTGGGAAGCGAGCTAAATGATGTTTCTCCACTCGGAGCCTTACAGAGAGTGGCAATTCTTTACCCGTACATAAGCAAGCGGCATATGAATTACAGTCTCGCGACTTTTTAAGAGCCACCTGGAACGGTGTCGTATTCGACGAATCATCCTGCCTGTCGCCACCAAAAAAAGCAGGCTCAGATTTATCTCCAAAGTAGATTTTCAATGTGTACTGTTTCATAAACTATCCTCGCGCACTTAATCATGAAATCATTACATCATGCTTTCATTGTTTGACAATGTATTACTATCAGTTAGTTACATAAATCATGCTATAATTATATCATTAAATCATGATTTCATCTTGTTAAGTTGTTCGAATTTGGGCAATATGACAAGTGGGATGTATGTGTTTAATGAAATCATGATTTAATGAAGGTGGTTAATATGGGAAAGGTTATATCGATCGTTGGTCAGAAAGGCGGAGGTTCAAAAAGTACCAAAGCCAGAACACTTGCTGTTGGGTTTACTGAAGCTGGATGGAAGACTCATCTGGCGGACATAGACACGAAGCAACAAACCTCTCTGAAGTGGACAGAACGACGCGAGAACAATGGTCTAAGTCAAATTGACTGCGCTCTTTACCGCCGGGTAGATACAGCTGTCAAAATGAAAGATAGCTGCCATTTGCTTATCATTGATGGTCGTCCTGCAGCAGAGACAACATCACTGGATGTGGCTGATGAATCTGATCTCGTTATCATAACCACTGGGACCACAATTGATGATCTGGAACCTTCTCTGGAACTTGCCCGCGAATTGATTAAAAAGGGCATTGAGAAAAACAAAATCGTATTCATTGTCGCTAAGTCACCATCTCAGTCGCAGGGCGAAAAAGCTCAGGAAACAATCAAAGCGTGGGGCTTCAAAGTTCTCAATACAATCATTCCATTCAAAACCAGTTACGGCGAGGCTCTGGATGCGGGGCGTGCCCTCCATGAAACTCCTTTCAAATCCTTAAACGAAACAGCAAAACAAATGATTGAAGAGATTCATGATATCATTAACTCATGATAGCATGATTTAAATATTTCATTATTTTGGACATGAGGAGTTCTATGAAAGCCCCAGGAAAGTCAATAAAACTAGCGCCTCCTAAGGAGGATGAGCCAACTCTGGATGTTACCGGAAAGGGAGCTGCGCCTGATTCGTCGGTTAAACCTATCCAAATCAAAGTGCCGGTATCTAAGCATAAAGAGATGAAAGCTTACGCGGCAGAACAGGGAATATCGATGACAGATATGCTCCTTGCAGGATATGAAATGTATCGCAATAAAATGAAATGATGAAATCATGATTTCATTTCCGGGTTAACCCCTCAGCCCTCCCCACCTCCATGAAAGGATGAAATCATGATTTCATCCTTTCATCTAAGGATATGCACTCCAATCGCCTGTCACCTCGCTTACTAAAGAGTACAAAGCTATTTAATGATTGCATGAAATCATGACTTCATGCTTGTTATGGCGGCTCCAGATTATTTATCTAGTCATATCTCTTTGGCGCACAGCTGCGACTCAAGATTAATCTTTGTAGGCTCCGGCCGCAGATCATTCTGCCCATAGAATCGGTGTTCTGTGGGAAACAGGTCAACTTTGTAGCCCCCCGGAATGTGGGAAACAGGTCAACTTCACAGACGTCCCGGAACTGTGGGAAACACGTCAACTTCACAGACATCCCGGACTGTGGGAAACAGGTCAACTTTGCGGACGGCCCGGAATGTGGGAAGCAGGTCAACTTCGCAGACGGCCCGGACTGTGGGAAGCAGGTCAACTTCGCAGACGGCCCGGACTGTGGGAAACACGTCAACTTCGCAGACGGCCCGGACTGTGGGAAGCAGGTCAACTTCGCAGACGGCCCGGACTGTGGGAAACACGTCAACTTCGCAGGCGGCCTGAACTGTGGGAAACAAGTCAACTTCGCGGCCGACCGGGACTGTGGGAAGCAGGTCAACTTTAATGGCCAGCAGGGAGTGTGGGAAACACGTCAACTTCGCGGACAGTCATGACTGTGGGAAACAGGTCAACTTAATTGCCGGCCGGGACTGTGGGAAAGAAGTCAACTTAGAGGGCAGCCCGAACTGTGGGAAACAGGTCAAGTTCGGCATGTGATGTGGGAAATACAGCAAGTTTAGTATCCCCCCAAATGTAAGAAACAGACCAAGGGGGGATATAGGATAAATTTCAGATTATTGTTTTTTTATCAAGAAAATTAAACAATAAGCGACCATCTTCTTCGGTTGTATAACTTACCTTTAAGGGCGTCTTCTCATTAATTTTCTTCAGCGCAGGTTCCAGGAAGGTACGTTTCATTTCCGCAATATTGTTCTTCTGCGAGGTTGGAAGCATAAACCTTTCACATAACCAGTCATGTGTGGTGATCCAGACACCAGTGCTCCGGAACTGGCACAGGCTCTCATAAAGCCGGATGACACGAACACTATTAAGCTGACCACAGTCATACAGAGAATAGGTCGTGAACTGGGAGGTCAAGCCAACAAGGAATGGCATGACCTTGTAGTTAAACTCAATCTGCCAGGAACCCCGGCCTCTCTTCATTCCTGCTTCAGCCAGCCACGGACGTTTAACCTCTTCAAACTCACCTTCTTTTGGATAGAAGGTAACCGTTGATTCGCCCAAAGCATTTACTCCAGCCTTTACATCACGACTGGCGACAGACGTAGCGACATTGAAGTATTTGACGTAATCGGAAACGCTAATTTTGAAAAGAGGTAATACGTCAGAATCATCATCCTGACTGTCGTTGAAATAGGCCTGCATAAGGCATAACCACAGCACACGTTTTGCCTGAAGAGGCAAGTAATATGCGGCTTCGGTCAATTCGTTAGATTGCTTTATACTGGCGCGTTTTTTAAACGTTTTAGTAGCTGGCAAGAGTGCTTGATTATCCATTCCAAGGCCTATGGGTAAATTATTATTCACCCATAATGACAGTGAAAACAGAAATTGCAAGCTATCGCGTTACTTATCCACCGGGAAAATATGCAATTTATCCACAAGTGGATAATTGAGATCTAAACTTGACCTGTTTCCCATAGCTTGTTGATGCGTATCCCATAGCTTGTTGCTATGGAACCCACAGATACGTGATTAATTACCCATAATATGTTAACCAGTTGCCCATAATGAACTCCTCTCAGGGCGCGCTGCATGCGGCTTTCAGGCTCCCTAAAAGGAGTAAAATAAAGAAAAAAGAATTAAAAATGACTTTATAAAAATATGCCCGTGGATAAGTGGATAAACCTGAACGAGCTAACTATTAGGCTTCGAGCGTAAGCAGAATTTGTCCGTGCAGTTCCCTGGTGCTTCCTCGCTCACTCGCGGGCTTCGCCCTGTCGTTCGGCTGCGGCGAGCACTACTGGCTCTATCTGAAAGGCGAAATTTAAATGATCCTCGCTATGGGGATATCTTTCCAGCGGGTGGTATACGCAGGGGAGAGCATATCGCGTTTCATCTGCCAGGATGGCGCAATCCCTCGTCCTGCAAACCAGACCTGTCCCAGACCGGAATGATTAATGCCATCGAGAACCTTCATCAGCTCGGCGCTGTGAGGACGTGGCGGACGTTCGTCGAACAGCTGCAGCTGCGAAACGCCGGAGCCGGTGAAGTCATTCAGCATCACCCCGGCTTTGGCATACCGATGCCCATCCTTCCAGATACGCTCCAGAGCCGTTGTGGCGGCCGCAATAATGTCCCGGGTGTCCTGAGTGGGTGTAAGCAGTTTCTCCGTGGCCACGTTGCCGTAGTAAGGCTCTTTAACCGCGAACGGAGACGTTTTGATGAAAACGGAAATATGCCGGCAGTACTGGTGCTCTTTACGCAGCTTTTCTGAGGCCCGCTCTGCGTACTGACAGACAGCCTGGCGGAGCGAATCGTATTCAGTGACCTTCTCGCCGAAGCTACGGCTGCAGACGATCTGCTGCTTTGTTGGCGGGGCTTCTTCAAGCGACATGCAGCTTTCCCCGTTCAGTTCACGTACTGTTCGCTCGAGAACGACGGAGAAATTTTTGCGGATAAAGGCCGGGTTCATCAGGGCCAGATCGAGCGCGGTTTTGATGCCCAGAACATTGAGCTTTCGTGCAATACGGTTTCCCACGCCCCAGATCTCTTCGACCGGCTGTAGTGAAAGCAGTTTCCGCGTTCGCTGAGGATTCCCCCGAGTCAGTGCGAGCACACCACGAAACTGTTTCCACTCTTTTGAGGCCCACTGGGCTGATTTTGCCATGGTTTTCGTCGGCCCGGCACCCACGCCGATGGTCAGACGGGTACAGTCATACACGTGCTGGCGCAACTGCCGGCCGAAGTCCTCCAGGTCCATGCAGTGCTCAACGCCGGTCAGGTCAAGGAACATCTCGTCAATCGAATACTGTTCCACCCTGGGAGCCAGCTCCTCCAGGCAGTTCATGACGCGCGCTGACATCGAGGCATAAAGTTCATAGTTGCTTGAGAACGCGTGTATTTTTTCCGGGTACCTTTCGTTTTTCATCTGAAACCACGGCGTGCCCATTTTGATCCAGGGCTTTGCCTCGGCACTTCTTGCGATTACGCAGCCATCGTTATTACTGAGCACCACAACCGGCTTTCCTTTCAAATCCGGGCGGAAAACACGTTCGCAGCTGGCATAAAAACTGTTCACATCGGCCAGGGCAAACATCAGTACATTTCCCTCGGACGGTGGATGATGTGCGTGACGACGCCAAAGATATCCAGATCGTCCGGGTCGGGATAAATCGGCGACCAGGCCGCGTTCATGGGCTGCAGCGTCAGTCGTGGCGTCAGCAGAAGCCGTTTAACCGTAAACTCCCCCTGCACGCTGGCCACAACAATATCGCCGTGCCGGGGCTTCTCTGCACTGTCCACAACAAGCAGATCGCCATTGTACAGGCTGCCGTCGGACATGCTGTCACCGCTGGCACGGAGGTAGTAAGTCGCGCTCGGATGCCGTATGCAGTAATCATGGAGATCCAGGTCGGACTCGACATAGTCAGCTGCAGGGCTGGGAAAACCGCAGCTGGCCAGGTCTGCAAACAACGGACGGGCCTGTGGCGGGAGTTCTTTCCCGGTGCTGAAAAGCTGCAGTTTCATCTTTCCTCCTGACGTCTAAATGCACTGGTTATTCATACAGTATATTTAACAGTGTGAGGATAATCCAGATCACCTGCGCCATGAACAGTGTGAGTAACATAAGTTACTCAAAATGATAGATAATGTCATTTTGAATCATTTAAACTGCTCACAATGAGAAATTTGGCTTTTATTTTGCCATTTCGCTCTTATAATATGTATCAAATTGAGTTTAATTGACGGAGCATAATGATGAATATTTACTGCGATGATGGTTCAACTAATGTTAAGCTGGCATGGTTTGAAGGAAACGAGCTGCAGACCCGGGTTTCTGCTAACTCCTTCCGGCATGGCTGGAAAGTGGCTGAATTCAGTGCCGCAACGTTCAACTATCAGGTGGGCACGCTGAAATACACCTGGGACAGCGTCAGCCGGGATGCCATCCCGACAACAAACGTGGAATATCAGTACGGTGATCTCAACCTGCTGGCCGTGCATCATGCGCTGCTGAACAGCGGACTTGAGCCGCAGCCGGTGAGCCTGACCGTGACGCTGCCACTGAGCGAGTATTATGACGGGGACTGCCAGCGGAACGAGGAGAATATCCGACGCAAACGGGAAAACCTGATGCGTGAGCTGGTCCTGAATAAGGGCAGGGCATTTACCGTAACGGACGTGAAGGTGATGCCGGAATCACTGCCGGCGGCGTTCTCCCGCCTCGGGGAGCTGAAGCCCGGACCCGCTGAGACCACCCTGATTATCGATCTCGGCGGAACCACGCTCGATGCCGGCGTGATTGTCGGACAGTTTGATGATATCAGTGCGGTACACGGCAATCCGTCTGTCGGTGTGTCACAGGTCACCCGCGCAGCTGCTGGCGCGCTGCGGGCTGCAGACAGCGAAACCAGCGCGCTTATTGCTGACATGGTCATCCGCAACCGCAATGATCGTCAGTATCTGCAGCGAGTGATCAACGACGCCGGAAAAATTGACGATGTTCTTAACAAGATTACAGAGGCAATCACTTCCCTGGGTGCGCGTGTCACCAGTGAGCTGACGGCCTTCAGGAACGTTAACCGGGTATTCCTGGTCGGGGGAGGGGCATCCCTCATTGAAGAGGCTGTCCGTCAGGCCTGGCCTCTGGCTCCTGACCGTATTGAGGTTATAGGCGATCCGCAGCTGGCGCTGGCCAGAGAGATTGCCCTTTACAATAAAGAGGACTAAACGTGCCGGACGGCCAGTATTCTTTCTATCTGCACAGCGACGATCGCACCGACATCGCGGCGATGGCGACCATCAGCACCATCTCACAGCCCCTGCGCGGTGACTTCATCCGGACCGCCGCCACCGCCGGGGCGGTGATGTACCAGACGGATGCCCGTTTACCGGCTCTGATCCCGGTGTTCTTTGACGGGCATCTGAGCGCCATCCGGCTTTGCGCCGTGATGGCTCTGGTATCCGGCACCTGGTCTTCACTCTCAGGACTTCCAGATGAGCCTGATGGTGGCGTGGCGGCTCTGGCCATGTCACCGGAGACGGAATACCAGCGCCGGCGTTACACCCTGACGCTTCAGGATGACCGGAGCAGTGAACGGGTTGAGCGTGTGCTGACAGGCGTGTCATCCCGCCTGCGTGGAGAGCTGCTGAGAAACCTGATTATCACCGGTCTGGCCCTGCATACGACCGCGCCGGAGCTGCCGCGTCTGCTGGCCAGCATGCCGGTACCGCCCGGCACGGTCAGCGAGCTGCAGGTTCTGGTTCAGCAGATGGCCGGTATGGCTGGCGTGAGTAAAGCTGCAGTACCGGAGAAACCAGCACAGCCTGCCGCAACGGTAACCGGTGAAGCGACCAGGATAAAGAAAAATATGCGACGGGCATTCGGAGACTAGAACATGTCAGTGATTAAACAGAAGGCAGAGCAGTGCATTCATACCTTTCTGCGCGCCCGGAACGTGCCCGAATCTCAGTGGCCTGAACGGGTCAAAAAGACCGGCAGGGGAATGATACTGGCAGGCGTGGCCGTCGTGGTTCCCGGCGTTCTGGTTGATAATATCTCCCTGCCGGTGACAATCGCGATGCAGGTCTGCTATGCCTCGCTGATCGGCCTCGGGGTTCTCCTGGCTTTTGACGATAAAAAGTCGAAGAGCCGCCCCTGAGCTGGAACATCATTCAGAATGGTAACCAGACAGCCAGGGAGGTACTGATGCAAAAGGCTAAGAGAGCGGGGCTGACGCTGGCGCGGCCAGCGAACTGTCAGGACATAAGAGATGAACACAATGAGGAAGACAAATGAAGTGTAATACTGCAATTTTGTTTGTGGCGCTCACACTGGCAATACCTGGTGCGGTGAATGCGGCAGCTACAGTGGCGGTTCTTGACCAGATGGCCAAGCAAAAGCAAAAGGAACGTGAAGACCAGCTCGAAGCCGTGGAACGTGATGCTTTGGCACAGCCAGATGCATGGAAAGCGTATCTACAGGTATCTGATGCAGTGCCTGCTGATGCTCCCATCATGCTGCAAAACCGCTACCGCAGCCTCGCCATTTCACTGGCACTGAAGGCTGCAATGGCCTGTTCCCCAGACGCCCTTAAGCTCCTCGGGCGTAACGACGTAATTGAGTTTCGCGTACTCCGATCATCGTTAGTCACAGCCTGCAGAACAGCTAAATAAGTTTTGTGCCAGCTGCCTTTTTTCTTCTGCCATATATCCGAATCAAAAAAAAGACGTCTCCGGTCGGGGACGTCCTGAAATCAAAGGCATACATGTAAGATAACGGCACGAATCCATTATCAGTGTACATTATGCCATACCCTGCCTGACTCATCAGCTACCAGAACCGGTACCAAAGGATGTCGGTTCCCTCCGTCTAATTGCCGCCAGCCGGCGGCGTGTTCAACGCCGTGCCTTCACGCTAACCCGGCCGCTGCGGTCGCAAGGATTCACGTTGTCTCCGTCCTCACCCGTTCGCACCTTTCACGGCACATTCAGCCCGTGAAAGGCTTGCGCTGCGGCTTGCGGCGTCGCCCCTGCGCCCTCCGCTCAGAGCCGGGTTTTTGTGGCGGCACGGCGCAAGAGGGTGCCGCATATCAGAGAGGAGTGTGTCTATGTCCCGTTTTATTCTGGGTGACTGCGTGCAGGTGATGTCCCGTTTTCCGGCGCGCGCCGTTGATTTTATTCTTACCGATCCGCCGTATCTGGTTGGCTATAAAGACCGTACCGGCCGCACCCTGGCCGGGGACAACTCTGCCGAATGGCTCCAGCCCGCATGTCATGAAATGTACCGCGTGCTGAAAAACGACAGCCTTATGGTGAGCTTCTATGCCTGGAACCGCGCGGATCTGTTTCTGAATGCGTGGAAAGCTGCTGGCTTCCGGGTGGTTGGCCATATCGTCTTTGCCAAGAGCTACGCCTCAAAATCGACGTTCGTGGGTTACACCCATGAGAGCGCTTACCTGCTGGCGAAAGGGAGGCCGCAAACCCCGGACCGTCCCATCCCGGACGTGATCCCTTGGAAATACACGGGCAACAGATACCATCCGACGGAGAAGCCGGTGCAGAGCCTGCGGCCACTGATCGAATCGTTCACGCGTCCGGGGGCCATTGTCCTTGACCCGTTCGCCGGCAGCGGCTCCACCTGCGTGGCCGCCGCCGAAGCCAGCCGCCGCTATATCGGGATCGAGATGCTTGAGCAGTACCACGCCGCCGGCGTCCGCCGTCTGGCACAGGTTGAACGGGCGAGAAGGATGCCGGCGGCCAATGACGGTGCGTTTTACCCTGACTGGCCGGAGGCGGCATGAATTACCCGGGCCTTGAAACCCTGCGCGCGGACGTGGCCGCGCTCAGCAATGCCATGTGTGACGTGCGGATGCTGCTGAACCGCCTCGAATCGCAGCACCGGCACGACGCGGCAACGCTTACCGAACGTATGGCTGCGCAGACCCTGCGCCGGATCAACACCCTGCTTCTGGAAGCCTACCGCGAAGCCCTGGTGCTGGACGAAACCTTTCAGGACTGACTGACCCTGCCGGGCTGATGCCCGGCCTGTAACCCCTTACAAGAGAGAAAAAACGATGTACGGAACCCGCGAAGAACTTTGTGTACAGCTTGAAAACATGTTCACGTCTGACGAACCCCTGGTCCTGCTGGTCTGGACGGAAGAGGGGATTAGCGTGGCCTGTCGTGAAGCCCAGCCAGAACCGGACGGGGCTGAAATCCGGGCGGTGATGAAAGCGCTCGGCGAAATGAAAATGACGCAATACCGCCGGGAAGGGGTAAATAATCAGACTGTCAGCGATCTCCTGACCCGTCAGCGGCAGGTGGCAAACCGTAAGGTGAGTGTTCCGGCGGTACTTCTGTCCCGCGTCCTGCGTAACTATGAATGCGAGCTGGAAAACCGGATCGGTATGGCCTGGGAAGCCGGGCGGCAGGAGCCGGAATCCGTCAGAAATGAGCTGAAGGACGTTCACGCATTACAGGAGACACTGGCCGCGTAAGGGAGAGAGCCGGGGTAACGCCCCGGCAACCGGTGGCCATCCACAGCGAATAAGGATGTCAGTGCCTTCCGCTTTTATCCGCCGCCGCCCTCCGGGCCACGTCGGGACAATGAAACTCCCCTGAAGCTCCGTGCGGTGACGGCATGCGCCGTGACTTCACTGTAGCCCGGCCGCATCGGCCACAAGGGTTCGCTGTCGCCTCCGTCCTCACCCGTTCGCACCCTTCACGGTGCATTCAGCCCGTGAAGGCTTTGCGCTGCGGCTTGCGGCGTCGCCCCTGTGTCCTCCGCTTTTCGCCGGTCTGTCGTGTCGTCACGGCGATGCCGGAACCGAGAATATGTTAACCGTGGAGGATCTATGAACCAGACCGTGACCTGTGATGTTGTTCGTCTTGAGGGTGCGCAGCGCCTGACTTTCCTGCCTGATTTGTTTGGCGGCGATTTTATAACGTCTGAGGCATCCGTGTACGCCTACGCCCAACGCTACTGCCCTGAGTATCAGGGGGGATTCTGGCAGTTTTACCGGCTGCCGGAAGGCGGCGGATATATGGCGCCTGACGTGGAGAGCCTGACCCTGTGCAATCCGGATAACTGGTTTGAGCAGACTGTCAGCGGGGAAGTGGCGGGGATCATCCTCACAGCGCTGGTACTGAATCACCGGAGCTGGCACCACAGCAACCATGACCATGAGGAGCTGTGCCGCCATTTCTGCCGCCGTTATGAGCAGCTTATGGCATTTGCTGATACCCATCCTGAAAGCGCCACCATCTGGCGTGCCCTTGACTGACTGACCACGGGCGGCGAGGCCGCCCGATTAAAGGAGAAAAACATGATTGGTACAGCAAGAGAAATTGCCCTTGAAATGCTGCGTTGTGCCGACCTCGATGCCGAGAAGTACGTTTTCGCCAGCTGGGACAGCAATGATATCCGAAGCATTTGTGTGGACTGGGATCTGAGCAGTGACGAGATCGAAACGATTATGGAAAGGCTCAGTACCACGCTGGATTACGGCGGCTGTGTCTCTCTCATTCATGGCATTGTGGAGGAAATGATTGAGGAGAAGCGGGAACACCGCACAGTGACCATCCCCGCAGCCTCACTTGCAATGGTCATGCAACTTGCAGGAAGGGAAATGCAGCGTATCGCCGTATGTGCGGAGGATGGCGGCGGATCAGCAGAAGAAACCCTGAAAGAAGAAAACGACGTCATGATGAGCCTGCGCGCTGCGCTCGAGGCCTGACAGAGAAGCCGGAGGCGTTACCTCCGGAAACTGAAAAAAGGAGAACGCCATGCAACTGTCACCGGAAACCCGCAGTATCCTGCGCCAGTATAAAACGCTCATCAACGAGCGACGTCGTGAATCCGGACTCAGCCCCGTAACCACGGCAAAAGTGATGGAAGAGATCTGCGAATCGGCGACCCGCCAGTGCGCAGTGTACCTCTGCGGCCACTTCATCCTTCAGGGCGGGAAGGGAGACGGTCAGTAACAGGACGGGCGGGGCATATGCGCCGCCTGTTCGCGCGCGAAAACCCTGTCATCCCTTCGGGCTGACGGAGCGGCAAGGACAGCGCCTGCGGCGCTACCCCCTTCCGCCCTGAGGTAAGCCTTGGGTGATGCAGATGAAAGGCATTGTGAGGGCAAATTGTCACGGGTACGGTCCTGCGTGGCGTGGCGTGGCGTGGCGTGGCGTGGCGTGGCGTGGCGTGGTAGCCGGCTCTGAAACCCGATCAGCAAATCCTCAGAAATTATCTTAATTATCCCGCTTATGGCCCCCTTCGGCTCCCGGTCAGCGCAGCTGTCCGGTCGTCGAGCCCCACTCCGCCAGGGCAGCTGCTGCGCACCCGCCAGGCTCCGCCGAACCCCTCCGGGTTTCGGGCCATACGGCTAGGGTCTGATGGCGAAGGTCAAAGGCTGCGGCTTCTCCGGCCGTGCCGTCCGGAACGCCTTCACCGCGCCGGCTGATGCCGTCGCTTTAATGGCGCCACGCCGTTCCGACGTGTCGGGTGTGTGCACCCTGTTCTCCCGGTGAGGCCATCCCCCGTGTGTCCTCACGCGGAGGGCTGGTCGTAGCACCGTCGGGGCGTCATCCAAGAGGTGAAATGCACTCCGCCAAAACTTTTTGCGTACCGCAAAAAGTTTTGTCTCCGCCCCTTTCCTTCCTCCCTTCGCCGTTGCTCCTTTGCCCTTTGCCGCGAGAGAACTCACCAGGGAGATGGACAACC
>ERZ776926.67-NODE-67-length-37888-cov-9.135887_pt1 | contig 37888 bp, 39 predicted proteins | sample MGYA00514203_ERZ776926 | MGnify/ENA primary metagenome ERZ776926 (study PRJEB29299, sample SAMN09788444) | Acinetobacter baumannii | host: Murine | place: USA:Boston | collected 2018 | study: EMG produced TPA metagenomics assembly of the WGS of Acinetobacter... | reverse complement strand
TGCGGCGCTGTCGGGCGCGGTTTCGCGGGCGAGCCGGCCAGCGGCCACGCTGTCGGCAAAGACGATCCTTTGCCGAACCTCGGCGCGCAGCGCTGGCAGCGGCCGTTCCGCCAGTGATTGCCGCGCTTCGCGGCCGATGATGGTGGTGCTGACGCGCCGGTTGATGACGAAGGCCGCGCGCAGCGCAGGCCGGAAGACTTGTGCCTCGCGGATCAGCGCCACCATCTCGGCGCTGGCCCAAAGGTCATACGGGCTGGGCTGCACGGGAATCAGCACACGCTCTGCCGCCAGCAGCGCGGAGCGCGCCAGAGCGGCGATGCGCGGCGGGCCGTCGATGATGACGTGATCGGCCCGCCTGGCGAGTTCTGGTGCCTCTTGGTGCAGTGTCTCGCGGGCGAGGCCCACGGCGCTGAACAACCGGGGCAAGCCCTGCTGGCTTCTACGCTGCGTCCAGTCCAGCGAGGAACCCTGCGGGTCGGCGTCCAGCAGGACGACATGCTGGCCGCGCAGCGCGAGTTCGCCGGCGATGTGCGTGGCGAGCGTGGTCTTACCGACGCCGCCTTTCTGATTGAGCAAGGCAACGATCATGACGCGGCCTCCCATGTTGGAAAGCCGGACTTCGCCTGCCGTGCAAAACGCTGTTCGCTGTGCCGTTTCGTGGTTGTCCACCGCAACGGCGCGCTTCTACTAAAAGTTAGAGATTTATAGTTAGGTAAGTTAGAGGGGCCGCAAACCCGCGCCGTTACTGGCTTTGCGGCGTTTTCGTACTCCTGATAGCACGATAGGCGTACTCCCGATAGCACGATACCCCGTACTCCTGATAGCACGAGGCCGTTCACAGGTTTTCCCGCAGTTATCCCCGTGCCGTAACCGGCACGGGCCGGAAGGTCAGCAGTTCCAGCCTTTCGTCCGGCATCGACTCGATGCCCAGGACATAGCCGGGCAGCGACTGCCGCGCGACCAGCACGCGCAGGTCGTAGGCGAAGTCCGAAAAACGCGCCGTGCTGCCGGACTTGCGGTGCAGGTGCCGGAAGTCGAACTGCCAGCCGTATTCCTGCCGCCCGCCGTGCTTGCGCACCAGGCGGTAAAGCCACCGCTCGATGCCGCCCTTCAAGCGGAAATAGGCCGGGTCGATGGTCAGCACCAGGGCGGCGTCGAGCACGCCGGCATAGAACCAGTCCGGCAGGATCAGTTCGATGCCCAGCGGCGTGCCACTGGCATCGGCCAGCTCGCGCCATTCGTTCACCCATGAAAAGCGATGCAGGCGCCTTCCCGTGGTTTCGCGGATGGAAGTCGCCACGCTGGTCGATTGCAGCCGGTCGAGCGCGGCTTTCAGGCGCAGGTAGTCGTTGAGGGATGTGCCGCGCCCGATGAAGCGCAGGATTTCGTAGGGCGTAGCGCGTATCCAGCGCGACGGGCGAATGCCCGCGTCGCGCGCCTCCACGATCTGCGAGGCGGCCCATATCAACACGTCGGCATCCCATATCGTGGCGATGCCGTGCTCGGCCGTGCCTTCCACGCGGATGGTGATGTTCCCGCTGCGGAAGTCGATCGGCGCTGTGCGCCGCGACTTCGCCAGCGAGAAGAACGGAAAGGCCATGAGGTCTTGACTGTCGCGCGGCGCCATGTCGCCGGGCAGTGCGCGGAACAGGTCGAGCTGTTCGCGCTGCCGCAAGGCTTGCCCTGGAGGGCTGGACATGGCGGAGGCCACTCACGCACCGACGATCAGCGGCCGTCACGGTAGTCACCCGCATGACGCTCGGCGTATTCCGGGTCGGACGTGGCCTCATAGCTGCGCGCATCGGCCCAGGCGTCGAGGTCGCTCACGGCGTACATGACGCGCCGGCCGAACTTGCGGAACTTCGGGCCGCCGCCGATCACGCGCTGCTTCTCCAGCGTGCGAGGACTAAGGCGCAGGTACTCGGCGGCCTCGTCGTTGGTCAGGTAGCGTTGGGGCTGCGCTGGCGCAGCGACAGCAGCGGCGGCAGGCCGCAAGGGAGCAGGTCGCATGGGATGTACCTCCATCAAGCCCAGCCACACCACGCGGCCGGATAGAGGCACTTTCAAGAAAGCTAGGCTTCCTGCTCAGGGACGTTTTGCAGGGGATGCGGCGCGTCCCTGTGCAACAGACGGAAGCTGTGCCAGGCGGCGATAGCCGCCGCGCATCAGCGCATCGCCCCGGCGCACCAGCCGGCGAACGCGGGCACGCAAGGCGCTGTCCGCGTGCCAGTCGTCCGCGACCGTATCGGCGCCGAACAGCCCTTCGGCCACGTCGCGCAAGGACGCGCCCGCCAGGGTGCCGTCGAGCGCCTGGAGCGTGTTCAACTCCAGCAATGTGGCGAGTGTCGGTCGTGGCCGTGCCATTCCCGCGGGTAAGGCGTCGCCAGCGGTGGCCAGCTTGTCCAGCTCGGCCGCCAGCGACTGATAGCGGACGCAAGGTGTGGCGCAGGCGCGGATGGCATAGGCGTAGGCCATGCCATCGGCCAGGCCGGGAGCGATCACCAGCCGCAGGCAGCAGCCCGGCCAGCGTGCCAGCACCACCAAGCGCTTGCCATCGTGGATCAGATGCTTCTGGCCGGGAATGCGCCAGAACGCGAAGGCCGCCGCATCGGGCGGCGGGTCGGCGTCCGGGTAGAGCTGCACGACGGCATCGTGGTCAGGGAACCAGGTCGGGTGCGCGTCGCGCGCATCCAGGGCAGGATCTTCCAGCAGGCGCAGTCCCCAGCGTCCGGCGGCCTCTGGCTGTCGGCGACGGCGCAGCCAGTCGCGGCGGTAGTCGGGGTGGCGGCGCAGGTATTCCCACGCCAGCGCGGGGCCGTCGAGGTGCAGCGTGTAGAGATACGCGGCGGTTGGATACCAGTGTTCGGCGCTCGGGTCAGCCATGACGCAACCTCCTGTCATTCAGCAGGAACGTCGCCACGGATTCCGCCATGCGGGAGCTATCGAGTCGCCATCAAGTCGTCATCGAGATCGGGGTAAGCTGTAACTGCTGGTGTCAAGACTGATTCGCTCCAGGGCATTGCGGAAATCGTCTGAATGCGACGGCTGCGCCGCCACGAAAATGGTGCGCAGCATGGAGCACCGTGCAGCAGCCCGCGCCAAAGATCATGACTGTTTCCAGCAGAAGCGCACCGCTTCGGTGCAAGAGTGTGGATTCAGACCTTCCGGGTCTTGGGTAAGACTGAAATAGTCAGAATGCGCTGTCGTTGGCTGGGGTTGGTCAGTCGGTGATCGAGCCGTTTTCCTCGGCCAGCCGCAGGTACTCCGACAGCAGCCGCGCCGGCTGGAAGTAGCGATCGCGCATCACAGGTTGCTTGTGCGGCCCGACGATGGACGCCAGATCGGACAGCTTCACATGGCCCAGGCCGGGCATGCCTATTCCCAAGTCGATCAGCCCCCATGCCGTATCGCTATCGGCCGGATCGAGCGCGGCCAGCAGCCAGGTGGCGTGCGCGTCAGGAGTGAACAGCCGTACCGTCGGCATCGGGTCGATGCTCCGACCAGCGGCGCGTGCCTCGCCGACGGCGAGCAGTTGCGCCCGCTGTTCAGCGGTGACGAGCGGCTGGGTCATGGCTCGAATCCCCACGCACCCGAGCATGCACGGATACGATTTTCCACCGAAGCGCAGAACCGCTGAAGCGGATGCGTGCTTTGGCGGAAAAGCACGAAGGCGCAAGCCATCGAATCCGTACATGCACGGAAACGCAGAAGCGGAATTACGTGGGTCAGGAAAGACACGGATGCGACTCCCCGGTTCCGGTGAAATCCGCAGTTGCGGATTTCAGCAAAAGCACGGAAGCGGACTAAATTACTGTCATGAGTTAAAGATAACGTGGTTTTAATTGTCCCGCGACTGGACGCTTCTGTCTATGCAGAAGCGATCCGTTCAACCCGGCCGACCGGCCGGTGCCACCACCTTCGATGCCGAGTTGGCGCAAGCCTTCGGCGCGGGGGTGCGTGCGCTGCGGATGGAGCGCGGGATTGCGCAAGAATCGCTGGCCAACCTGGCTGGCATCGAACGTTCCCACATGGGCAAGGTCGAGCGCGGCGAGCACATGCCCACGCTGGCGATCATCTTCAAGATCGCCAGCGCGCTTGGTTGCAGTACCGCCGTGTTGATGGCCGCGACGGAAAGCCAGCTCGCGTCAGTGTCCGAGAGCTAGGCTGTCAGCGAAAGCGCCCCGCCGCAATGGGCGGGGCGCGGTGGGCGGCCGTCAGGCTGCCTTGGGCTTGCTGCGCGACCAGATCAGGTCGTGCGTGCCGTCCTCGTTCTCGATCAGGCGGCCATAGACCGTCGCCGGGAACGAAGGGTCGTCGATGCTCACGGACAGGTACTCGCGCCCGGCCTCACTGGTCTTCTTCCACGCCGCGCCGATCTCGTGGCCGGCCGCCTGAAGGTGGAAGTCGGGGGCGTTCTCGCTGTCGCCCTTGTCGTTGGGAACCAGCTTGACCTTGACGTTCAAGGTCAGGGTGCGGAGCGTGCCGGTGAAGCCGTCTTTCTCTGCGGTGAAGGTGCCGATGTTAGCCATGATGTTTCTCCTTTCGGGTTGAACAAGGTCGCGCCAGTGCGTCCTTGTTGTGATCCGGCCGGCGAGGGATGGGCTGGCCGCACCGCGCAGCGGTCGCAACACCGTGGAGAACCTGGAAGCGAAAAAAATTTGTCCCGCGAGGAAGCCGCGCAGCGGCGGGGAAATTGTTTTCGCTGGAAGGTTGCGGCCATGAAGCCCAAGGCGTAGCCATTCCCTCGCCAGGATTCACGACAAGCCAAGGACGCACGGGCCGCCCGCTCCCGAATGGAGACGTGGCCGACTCGGCATCCCCGCGTGTCGGCTTCACCGGCTTGCGCCCTGACGCGGGCAAGGCCAACCCCCCAACGACAAGCGAGAACGCCTCTTGCCGCAGATTGTGGCGACGGGCTTGATGCGTGGCGTGGAAGTTCCATAGGCAAGGCCGGGTGGCGTGTCGGTGAACCGTCCTTCGTGACGTACAGGCGCGAACCGCCAGCGTCGAGGACGGCACGCTTTGGCACAACCTGCCGCAGCAAGCCGGGGCGTAGCCCCACAAGCCCCGCCCATTGCGGCGGGGCGCCATCGAAACCTTGCCCGCGTCAGCGGGCGCCGATCGCCGTTCCGCGTGCAAGGCACTTGCGCGTTCGCTCCGTCGCCGCCTGGTCGAAGGCGGCGACGGGGCGATTTTGGTGTGGACGTTGAAACCGGGCGCGGCAGACCTGCCGCGCCCGGTTTTGGGTTGAAGCCCCGACACACCGCGCCGGGGCCATGCTGCACCCTCACGCAGCGAGCGCGTGGGCCTCCACTTCGTCGGCGGCATCTTCCGACGCCTCCACGTCCTGCGCGTCTTCCTGCGGCTCGGTGTCGTGTCCGCTCTTGAACACAGCGGGCATCCAGCCCGTGCCATCGGCCAGCCGTTCCGCCTCGCTGGCAATGTCGGCCTTCTTCAACTTCGCCAACCGGGTAGCGTGCGACGGCGCAAACTCGCCCACGGCTTCCAGAATTACCGCCTTGGAAACGTGCTTGAAGTAGCCTTCGGCGGTGGGATGCCACCATGCCGCCATGTCCAGTCCCACGGCCTGCGCCAGTTCCGCGCCCGGCTGGTGCGCCGTGGCGCGGGGTGTCACCACGTCCACGGTCGCCGCCACGCATACCGCCAGCAACCGCACCAGTTCGCCTTGCTCCATCGCCAGCAGCGCGGCGAACAGTTCGGCGCTGTCCTGCGGCAGCGCTTCGCCCGCAACCTGCTGCAACTCGCGCAGGGCCACGGCGGCAGGCGAATCGGGCCAGTCGGGGGCCATGCCTTCCAGCCGGTCTTGCACGGTCAGGCGCACGCCCAGCGGCAAGTCGTGGCCGTAGTGGCTGTCCTGCAAGACGGTCTGCACCATGCCATGCACTAGCGCGGCCAGCGCGACTTGCGGATGCCGGGCGACTTCGATTTGCAGCGCGGCGGTACGGTGCGCGCTCAGGCGCTGCGCCAGCCGGTCGGACAGGCTCGCGGCTTTGGGCTGCTCGGCGTCCTCGCCTTCGTCGTCGTTCCCGGCTTCGCCTTCCGCGCTGCCGAACCCCTGCCGCAAGCGTTCCAGCGTGCGCAGCGCCTTGGCTTCGGCTTCGCGCAGCAGCCCGCGATGAATCACGGCTTCGCCGCTGCGGTCGAGGGTGACGATGGCACCGGCCACGGCGCGCACGTCCGGGGCGTAGCCCTGCAAGGCTTCCTCCATGGCTTGCAGTTCCCCGGCGGCCTGTTCGCGGCGCGGTTCCAGCGCCTCGGTCTTGTCCTCGTCCTCGGCGTCGTAGGCTTCTTCCAGTTCGGCGTCGATCTTGTCGAGACGGGTTTGCAGCGATGCGATGCGGCGGGCTTCGCGGGCGCTCGGTTCGCGGCGCTGGCGCGGCGCGTTCTGGAACGCCTGCCGCTCGGCGTAGCTCATGTGCGGCACGGCTTCCACCCACGCCCAACCCTCGGCGCGCACGTCCCCGGCCAGCGCATCCAGCTTGCCGCGCACCAGCGTTTCCAGCAGCGCGGCGTCGGTGAGGTAGGTTCCTGCATCGCCTTCCGCGAACAGGTCGCGGCGGAGGCCGCCGCCCGCCGCCGTGTAGGTGTCCAGCCCGGCGAAGCGCACCAGCGGATGCGAAGCGTCGATTTCGCGTTCGGTCAGGCGTTCGCGTAGCGCGGACGCGCCACGCTGCCATTCGGGCGCACCGTAGAACGCGGCTTCCTGCGCGGCGTGGTCGTCGGTGATGGTCAGGGCCATCAACTGTTCCAGCGTGACGACTCCGCCCCGGTAGTCGGCCAGCAGGCGCGGCGAGACGTTGGCGAGTTTGAGACGGCGCTGCACCACCAGCGGGGTCACGCCGAAGTCGGCGGCAATGTCTTCGATGGGGCGGCCTTCCTTGACCAGCGCGGCGAACGCCTCGAACTGGTCGGCCGGGTGCATCTGCTCGCGCAGCAGGTTTTCCGCGAGGCTGACGGTACGGGCCGAAGCGTCGGGCACCAGCAGGCACGCCACTTCGTAGTCGGCAGGGATGCGCTTCTTCTTCGCCAGCAGCTTCAAGGCGGTCAGGCGGCGGTCGCCGGCCACCACTTCGTAATGCTCGCCATCAGCGGCAAGGATGACGACGAGGTTTTGCAGCGGGCCGACGCGGGCAATGCTCGCGGCCAGTTCGGGGATGGACATGCGCGAGGTCGTCCGCGCGTTGCGCTTGGAGCGGCGCGGCAGCAACTGCGAGAGCGGAACCAAAATCAGGTTCTTGCTCGGGTCGGCCACTTCCAGCGGCGCGGCGGTTTCGATGGCGATGGTTTCGGTTTTCAGGACGGCGTTCATGGTGATGACTCCTTGCGGTTGGGATGCAGCAGCGAGAGAAGCGGCAAGGGCTGCTGCCTGCCCCTGCCGCGTGGGGGTTCAGGCTTTCAACTGGCGCATGCCATCGGCCAGCAGCCAAAGCGCACGGTTGAGGCGGATGTTCTGGTCGATGCCCTGCACCGGACGGGTTTGCTGGCGGCGTCCGTTGGCGCTGCGCCCGCGCAGGCCGCCTTGGGTCAGGTTCTCTTGCGTGCGGTTGAACACGCTCCACAAGTCCGGGCGGCGGTCATCGAAGCGGCGCGGCATCAGGATTTGCGATTCGGTGATGGGCGCGGGCTTGTCGGGGTCGTCGTACTTGAGGGCCAGCGCGGCGCGGGCGAACACTTCGGATTCGCCATCGTTCAAGGTGATGGCACGCATGGCATCGCGGGATTCCTTCACGCGGTCGAAGCCACGCAAGACTTCATAAGCGCCTTCGATGACGGAACCGGCCACGTCGCCTTTGTGGGGCACGCGCACGTCTGCCACGGTGTCGCCGCAGACAAGGCCATTGCTGCACACGAACCGGAACATGCCGGCCAGCATCTGATAGCTGCTCGTTCCGTCATGGGAATTGAGCAACACGATTTCGTTGGCTTCTGCGCCGTTGATCTGGCTGGCATGGCGCAGGCGCAGCATGTGTTTGGTGTGCTCGCGCTTGCCTTCATCGCGCACGCGGGTCTGGCAAGCCATGAAGGGTTGGAATCCCTCTTTGCGAAGCTCGGCCAGCACGGCGGACGTGGGGATGTAGGCGTACCGCTGCGAACGGCTCTCATGCGGGGCATCCGCGAAGATGGACGGGGCCACGCGGTGAATCTGGTCATCGGACAGCGGGTAATCGCTGCGCAGAGAGGGGGAACGGGAAGCGAATCGGGATGCGAGTTGCATGGTCTTTCTCCTGACAAAGAAGGGTTTGCTGTTCAAACCGCACACCGGATTCCTAGATTCGGAGCCCAGCCTTTCGGCCTTCTGTGCGGTGGACACGAAGAACCCGGTTGGCCTCGTTGCCACCGTCTTTCCCGAGTTCATCGCCCGCGACGGTCAGGAGCCCACGGACGTGGGCCGTCAAGGAGGAAAGCGGCAGGTAGGTGCGGCCCGCAGGCGCAGCCGAGGACACGGCCTGGCGCGCCTTGATGGCACGCGGCCACGGGCTACAGTCGCGAGCAAGGTGATGGAGTCAGGAGAGACGGCTGGACATGGCAACGGCCGCCGTGATGTGCAAACCGCACGCAAGCGCAAGCGCGCAGGCCCGAAGCTGGAAGCCGGGCCGTAGGCGTCAGGGATGTGGAAGGCTGGCGAATGCCAGTCCCGTCAGGGATGAGCGAACAGCGAACCTGGAGGAGCGTGGTCCGCGAAGCGGAGACGCAAAGAGGTATTTCGCTTATTATTCACTCTGGGAAAATGCCACTATGCGCTCCAGAAAATACGGAACACAATCTAAGAATATGGCCAATCCGAACTTGAATTATTGCAGCGAAATCAACCAGGCTCTTAGCTTGCTGAAGTCTATTTCTAAAAACCGTGAAAGCGACTTCTCCGGAACTGGCTTGATTTTCTATAGCGACCTATCTGAGCTGCCATTTCTTCAGTTGGAAAATGAAAGCATAAAGCCTAATGCCGCCATTTTTAGCGATTGCGAAATTGACTCCGCAATATGTCAAATCTCCAAGCCCAAAGATCCCCTTCACGATGGATTTCATTTTATCGACATTGAAACCTGGAAGATTACCCATGTATCACAATTCATTTCCCCTCCCATTCCAAATGATGCCGCACAGCGTTTTCGCGGAACTGGTTCGCGCGTAATGTCCGCATATTTAGCCTCGCTCATCACTGGAATCAAATGTGCAGGAATCGTTTCTCAGGCGGGAAAAGTGCATTTATTCCACACAGGCGCGGACATCGCTGGAGAAAAATAAAACATGGCGAACGTCAATTTGTCTATCAAAGACTTCAGAAAAGCCCTGCTGTTTGTCGCCATTACAACCGTCGTGATCGGCAGCCTTGCAGGTCTGATCCGTCACTTTGCCTTTGGGGCTGATGGCACACAAGCGTTGATGGCAGGTCTTATATCTGGCGCTAGCTGGGCCGTTGCTGTTTCCGTTTGGGCTTTCCGGCGCCCATGGAAAACGGAATGGATCGCCAACTGGACTGGGCGACCAACTATTCACGGTGTTTGGTTTGGTCATCTTTTGACGAACTACGGCACAAGTGATGATAAATCCACTAAACCCATACCTATTGCATTTGTAATAAAACAAACATTTTTGGGCTACTCCCTTCTCTCATACACTGAGAGTCAGGATAGTCGAACGTTGATTGAGTCACTTTTGGTGGACGATCAGCACGACACAGCTCATATACGATACATGTATGAGTTCTACATTCGAAAGCCTAACGAGCGCAAGTTAACAACTGGTGCCGCAGAGCTAAAATTGATTGAAGGAGGAAAGCGCTTGCGCGGGCATTATTTGACGAACTCGCCAACGCAAGGATTTGCAGACCTCATGCTGGTTCAGCGGGAATGTAAAGGCATCGATACCTTTATGGCTGCAAAAAATGCGTATCAAGAAAAATTGCAAGACACACAAGAAAAATAAAGCAATTCGCATACTTGGTTTCTGATAAATAAAAAAGCCCGTGGAGAGCTGAAACCAAATTGGCTTTCGTCCAGCAATGCACATGAGTTACGAATGCTGGCATCGAACAAGAAGCAGTACGTTTGCGGAATGATGTGGTTCCATTTGCTCGGACGGAATTTTCCAAAGCCATGGGAAATTCGGTGCGCGGCGCGCACGGTGCGCGAGTGCAATTGATATGCACCGAAGCCTCTCAGACCTAATAGCTGCTATTCCAAAGGAAAAAGCGCTGAGCCGGGGCCGGAGCGTGGTACTAATTCGACATATAGAGATTTTCGCCCCACGATAACCGCAAGCATTGGCCGTTTGTCCAAGCGTTTTGTCGATAAGAGACTCCACTCTGATCTATCGAGACCTGAAGGATTAGGATGATCTTCCGGGTGAGTATGCCATTCACCCAGATAGCGGATGGTTCCCTGACTCGCCGTCCATCGAGCCAGAGCAATGGCTTCGTGGCCAAACGGCATCCGCTCGAACAGGTAGTAGAATCGCTTGTCCCATACTGTGGGAACCGTTGCCTGCTCGATAATCATATGGGTTCCATGAACCGAACCAAGTAGGAGTCCGCCAGCCTCGCAGTCGGTATCACTGGCCTGAACATGCTGACAGAAAGTGTCCAGCGTGGACTCCGAGAAATGCAGCAGCGTCCGCCTATCGTCGGTGGCCCAAGAACTCATGAATTGCATACAGGACATTCCGGGTTCCGTAACGGATCACAGTCGGGCGTGGCAGATTGCTGGGTACGGTCAATGACCCTCGTTCGTAGCGCTGGGGAATGGACGCCGTTAACCCAGTCAAGCACCATCTCTGCGCCCAGGCTGGCAGCATGCACCGACACCGAGGCAGGAAACGGCACGTATAAGCCCTCACATCCATGCCCTGCCAATATTGCTGGAAGAGGTTCAACGGTGGAGCGGAGTTCACCTCTTCTGTTGCCATGCCAAAGACATCGGTAGCAAGCACCAGATGCGTTCGTTCTCAAGAGTGCGCGGACAGCCGTACCCGGCCCCTCTATCCAGACCGAAAGCATAGGTGTAGGTGGTGGATAGTGGCCGCACAGCCAATGCCCGAGGGATTCTTCCCCGGTGGCATCTATGAGAAGGTCCAGTTCTCCCAGTTGGGCCTGCCTGACATCCACGGGAAGAGAACGAATCTCGGCCCCTGGTGCCAAGCGTTTAAGCTCCTTCGCCATGGCCTCGGCTTTGTTCGACAGCAGGTCCGGAAATCCCAAGCGATGACGCCCGATGTTTTGCGGGAGAAGGCAATCGAAGTCCACTAGCGTGAGTTTTCCACCACACGTACCCGCCCCAGCTTTGACCAGCATGTCTGACAGATATCCACCGATCGTTCCGCATCCCACGACGACCAGGTTCTTACCTGCAAGTGTCTTGGACGCAGGCATATTCCGCTGGGCAAGGTACCGATCGTCGATTCTGACCACAGAGATGGGTATCACCTTCAACCCATAGCTCGAATCCCTGCGATCTGCGAGCTTGCTCTTTGGAGCCGGACGTTGGCGGTCGTAAAGGATCGCAAATCCGTATGTCATCAACGGAGATTCGATGACGATCAGAACGCCATTGGCCTTTTTCTTTTCTCCCTCTTTGATACGTTCGTGAATCTTGCGCCGGCATCGAGGGTCAAGGGTACTTTGCCACGTCAAAACATCCCCCACTGTTTCAGGTGGCCAATTGCTGGTCAAAGGGCGGGGCTGAGCATTTGTCTTGACCCGATACGTCAGCACTGTTCTATCGGTGACTTGGTAGCCTAACGATTTCAGCTTCTCTGTTGTTCGATCTTCGTTGTCGGTGATGAACCACAAAGGATTTCCATTGGCCTGCGCGACTATGCAATTCTGTCGCCCTAGTTCTGCGCCTTGCATGTCCACGAAGCAAAGCCAGCCATGCCAATAGGCGAAGAACTCTTCTGTAAGATCTTCAACCATCTTCCCCTTCAAGATCTGCCCCAGCACGACGGCAGCGCGCTGCAAGCATGCCAGTGACTGTCCGACAGGATCGTAGATATCCAGAACGACCGTGCCCTTGGCGAGATAGCAAAGTCCGCCACCTGCACCAAGATGAGGAACCGCTGCGGGTAGTTCAGGAGGAATTTCCAGCAGCCGGATGCGAGGCAAATCGAAGAACGTAGGGTCGAGCTGAACTTCGCATGGACAGCCCGTGTCCGCTTGGGGTGGGGTCAACTGCCCGTGCAGCCTGAACCAGCCGTCATCCGTCTTGCCAACAAACTCGAAGCCTCGCTGCTTGAAGGCCTCGATTACGTCTGCGACCGCTGCGGCGCTGTTCATCCTGCCTTCGTTCGCCCGACAAGTTCGCTCGGGCCAGCCGTTGCGGGAGCCGCAGCAATGGTGGCGGCGACGGATACCACCTTGATCCGATCCGGCGCGTTCGGAAAGCGAGGGCCGAATTCGCCCTGCATCCAAATGCAGGCTTGTGAAGGGCTGCCGGCGTCGGTGGCTCCGCGAAGCACTTTCTCAAATTCTTCAAACGCCTTTGCCGCCTCTTCGACACCTTCGTTGCCAAGCCGCTCCGTGAGCGACTCGGACTCATCCACGGGGTTGTTCACCCCCGCGCGCAACCGGGCCGGCAGTGCCGCAACGACATCCAGCAACGCGAGGTCGTCGCGCCGATCACGCTTCTCAAAGAGCGGGGCCGCGGCGGCCATCAGCAGAATCGAAGCAGGTCCACCGCTGGACCATCTCCAATCGCGGAACGCCTTCAAGTAACGAACCACGCGGCGGAACTGCTCCCCCTTGGCGTCCACTTGGCCCAGGAACCACTCCTTCACAGGCCTGGGGTCAGAAGGCATCCAGTTGCATTCACGATGAGCCAGAAGCACCTTGTCTGCGGGCAGTGCTGTCCAAGCATCCCGTTCTGCCATGTTCACCGCTTCCGTCAGCGAGTCGTAACCATATCGCTCCATCGAAGCCTTTGCGAGCGTGACAAACTCTTCGTCGGGAATAGCGTACAAAGGAATATCAATGTGGGCATACGCTGAAATGACGATACGGATGCACGTCGGCTTGTCGGTGACAAGCCTCCACCGCTTAGCCTCTACCAGCGGCCTCAAAGCTTCTTCCGCAGCGGCAAAGAACACCGTCGTTGCTGTACTGGGGCGTTTCGTCTGCGAGACGAAGCTCAACGGCAGATAGCACCCATCATCGACATCCGCCTGCTGCGGGCGTTGGGCCGGAGAATTCAGCGTCTTGTATGCCCACGACCCTTGCGTGAAGAAGCGCGGCTGCGGCACTCCCTCTGTGTATCCATTCGCCCTCAGCACGCGAGGGATGCCTGTGCGCAGGCAGTCCCTGACATCAGTGCGTGCGCTGGCGATCCAGGCGCGTTGCTCGGGCGTCAGATCCAGCTCGCCATGCATGCAGGATTCGTCGTCAACAGTGGTAAAGAAAAGCGGGCTCAGGTTTAGCATGCGGCCTCCGGAACATTCTTGTTGGGGCCGTGATAGAAGATGGAGGCGCCGGCCTGGTGCGCTCGAAACGGTTGGAAAAGAGGATCGCCAAGCGCGCGCTGGGCCGCGTGGCTACCGCGATCCTTGAGCGTATTCGTGGCGCCAATGGAAACCCGATCCAGCGCCTTCACGTCCTTGCTCTGATCCGGCGTTGCCTTGTCGTCGATCTGGAAGTAGTTGTTCCCCAACAACTGCCTCAGCATGTAGTCCACGGACGATTCCTGGGCGGAGATCACCAGATCGAAGAGTCCTCCGCGCCACTTGCCGAATCCTCGGTCAAGGCTAGCGCCGCCACGGACGGTCGCACCAATCGTCATCGTGCCGATGGAGAGGACCCGAATCAGCGCATCCTGTTTCGGCGCCAGGAACGTGTTGACTTCATGCAACCCGAACAGGCCGGGGGCATTGCCTACCAGCCCTCCATCCGCGAAGACACCGCGGTCGTTGCGCGCCAGCGGAAAGTAGACGGGCGCGGCAGCGGTCGCCAACGCAACATCGACGATCTTCATGCGGTGATCAAACTCAAAGGAAGGGTGGTGAGGTGTCTTGAAAAACTGTCCGCGACCTGTCGAGTAGTTGACTGCCGGCACAAGAACACGATGCTTCAAGTCGCCTATCGTGGTTCCTTGGAAGCGTTCAGTCAGCACTTCTCGCAATCCTGCCGAGTCATGCTTTGCAGTCAGCCAGAATCCCAGAAGCCGCCTTGGAAGGCTGCGGCAACCAAAGATGCGGCTGCCTTCGTCTTCGAACAGTGCTTTGAGTTCGCTGGCCGGAATTTCCGCTGCCAGCCCCAAAGCCAACATCCCTCCTGCCGATGTGCCACAAATCAGGTCAAAGTGGGAAGCGATAGGCCGACCCAGTACGGCTTCAAGTTCGGCAAGAACCGTGGCCGTATAAAGGCCGCGATAGCCTCCCCCCGACAGGGCGAGCACATGGTAGGTAGGGATGCCAGTCATGACGTCTCAACCTCTCGGGGGAAAGGAGTCGTTGCCGTGGCTATCCTTGTCACGGATACGGCCATCTGGACGATGGATGACGAGTTCGGACTTCTGGTTGCGTGCAATATCCCGCCCTGCATCTATTGCTTGCTGCTGCGTGTCATGCACCGAGGTCGCCCGCTGGTTGCCAGCGCCTTTAACGGCCCAACCGTCTTGATGAGGAACAACATGCTGATTTTTTCCGGCCATGATGGCACTCCTACAATGAAACGATGGAAGTCCCAGCCAGCCGGCTGGGTTGTCAATGGCCGCCCGCTGTAGCACAATACGTTGCTCAGACAGACAACAGGAAGACAACGCCAATCCAACCTACGACAGGCGTAAAACCCGCCACCGTTGTCTGGCTAGACAACAATGTATCAGAGCATGTGCGCCCGTGCAACACCCGCGCAACATGCGCCTTTGGACTCGACTTGATGTGGGGTTGATGCAACAGAGGGCTATGGCCTTCCCCCACAACCGCAAGGATCAGAACTCATGCCGCAAACAGGCTTGGGCGTCGCTATCAAGACGCTACGCGAACGCAGAACCCTTTCCCTGCGTGAAATTGGGCAGCTATCGTCAGTGGATCATGCGTATGTCTACCGTCTCGAAACTGGCGAAAAAACAAATCCCTCCCAAGACCTGATTGAAAAGCTATTGAAGGTTCTAAAGCCGACGGAGAGAGATGCTGCACTCGTAACTTGGCTGGTTGACCATGCCGACGCCGACCCGAGCCTCGTCGAATTTGTGCTACAAGATTCTTCTGTTGGTATCGACGTATTTACGATGGCGGCCGGCGTCAGGCATCGGGGCAATGCAAGGCCTGATCCCGCCACATTGATTGCCCGGATCAAAAGAGCCCTTGAGGACGACGACGAGGACGAGGACGATTGAGCATGGACGAAGCGGATGTCAGACAGAAAGCACGCACGTTCATTGCGAAAGTCGATGTTTCTAACATCCGAGAAGACCTTTCCCCCTATGTGACCGCGGCTAACGCCAAAATCAAGAAAGATGAGCTTGACGAAGGAGAGTCTGGCTATACCATTACCAAGCCGAACGGGAAGCACATCATCACGGTGAACTCCCTGGAGACTGAGGAACGCCAGCGTTTCACTATTTGCCACGAAATAGCTCATATTGTGCTCGACCTAGAATCGAGTCACGAGGAAGTCCCGTCCTGGTCTTATGCCAAACGGCATCCCAACGAGATCGCCTGCGACACATTTGCCGCTGAACTGCTGATGCCTTATCAGCGATGGCTTTCTGTCGTTCCCAAGGAAGAGCCTTCCTTGGAGCTTATCCAGCGCATGGCCGATTTGTTTGGCACTTCGTTTCCCGCGGCTGCGTCGAGATTCGCCAGTCTCAGCGATGTGCCGTGTGCCTTCGTCATCATGGAGCGTGGCGCAGTACGGTATGCCGCACGCTCCACGTCTTTGAGACAAGCTGGGGCCTGGATATCACCCAGGTCGGTGATCCCGGCTGGCTCAGTGGCTCATCGAGTCAGATCCTCCGGGAACAATACAACTGATACGGGAGAAGTCTCCCAGGACGTATGGTTCGACAACTGGGAAAAGGGCCTTGATCTTTGGGAACTTTCAAGGCACTACGCACGCACTGACACCACTATTTCGTTGCTATGGTTTGACGGCGAAGACTTACCGGAGATTGAGGTGAACCGTTTCGGCGTAAGAGTCGAAGACGACGGCGGCCTATCGGAACTTACGGGTGAACTGCCGTGGCCAGGGCGCAGCAAGCGTCGCTAGCTATGCCTGACAGCATCTCGCCGTAACTGCCCCTATCTTTTACACGGAGTATTGGGGTATCACTGGCCATACGTTACCTCGTCGCCTCGCCAACGGCCTTTGAGCAATCGTAAGCCGAAGAACATACCAAGTTTGCTGCACTACGCCGCAGCAAGTTGTCACGATAAGTGCCGAACGTCACCATGACTCCGTGCAGCAAATTCATGGAGTCCGACGTGGAACAGATATCGCAAACATCCAGAGCGACCGGCGTTGACGCCGGACAGTCCCTCCCTTTGCCGGGTACGGAAGCCTACGAGGCGTTACCGCAGTTTCCGAAGCGCAGCCCCCTTCCCTTCCGGCGCACCATCCGCCGCCAGGAATTGCGGCAGATCGTCCCCCTGGCTGAAACAACGATCTACGAAATGGAGCGCCGCGGCGAGTTCCCACGCCGCTTCAACCTGACACCGCGCTGCGTCGTGTGGGACTTGGCTGAAGTGGAAGCGTGGATCGAGCAGCGGAAGCAAGCGTCTCGCGGCGGCGTCTCGAAGCCAGATGTTCACCTACGAAAAACCCGCCCTGTTCGGGCGGGTTCGAGCAAGGCATGAAGCCAGGAAACCGCTCTCATCCAACCAAGGCTTCGAGCTCCTTGGATGCAGAATGCGGTAGCCGCCGCCCCTCCTTCGCCACGTTGACTTGCAAGGCCACCCGCGCAACGTCTAGCACGTCCTTGGCCAACGAATAGCTGCCCCTGGCCTGCAACCACGCCAGCACGTCCGCCAAGTGCCAGATCGACGCATTCCCCTCATGTACCGGTGCTGGGAAGCTGCCCGGATGTGCCAGCATCAGCTTGCGCATGTTCTGCCGCGACACGCCCACGATGTCGGCCACGTCGGTCAGACCGACCAGATCCGGCGCGACTTCGATCAGCTTGGCCGACGGCACGGCATTGCGCACGTCCGCCAACGCACTGCGCACGGCGATGCCGGCATCTGCCGCCTCGCGGGTGAACTCCAGCGCCAAGCGCCCCGGCTGGCCGATGCCCACCAGGGCATCGTCGCAGCCGGCTTCGCCCAGCCGTTCGACCAGCGCATCCGGGTCGCCCTCATCGTCGACGAGCTGGTACTTCAAGGTGAAGGTGTATTCCATCGCGCTATTCCTTGGCATCGTCAGCCTCTTGCTGCTTGCGATGCGTGGTGCAGTTGTCCACGACGCGCCGCAAGGCGCGGGCGTGGTTGCCGGGGCTCCTCGGCGTGCTCCAGACGCTGGTGATGCAGAACTCGCCGCAGCGGCATTCCTCGTCGTTGTATGGGCAGTAAATCCGCCCCCATGCGTGACTGCCGCCGACTTCGACACGCCAGCCATGCCCTTCGGCGTGCCTGACAGCTTCCTCGACCTCTTTCTTCGGGTGGGAGGGACGGGCCATCAGTAGTCTCCAGTATCGAGACGATCGGCCAGGTTGTCAAGTGACAACCTGGCCTCATCGGAATTGGCCCGCGTATCGCACGGCTCGACCATCAGGAGGTTCAGATTTCCAGGTTTTCGATCACTCAAAGTGATCTTTTCCTCGAAGAAATGAACTTGGCCCAATCCGTCAAAGGCCGATCCAAGGCACATCATGATGCGGCCCTCCTATCCGATCGCGCTCAGCGCCGGCACGACCACGTCTCTCGGCACCAGCTTCGGCACATAGGTCTGCCCGCCGCCCCAGGCTTCAACCAGGTTGGCCCACTCTTGCAGCATGTGGCGCCGCTGCTCGGCATATTCGGCCTTGTTGTAGACCGAGCGCGAAGAACGCCCGTCCTCGTGGGCCAGGCACTTCTCGATCCAGTCGCGGTTGAAGCCGATTTCGTTCAACAGCGTCGAGCCGGTGCGGCGCAGGTCATGGACGGTGAACGGCTGCAATGGCAGCCCCTTAGTTTTTGCAGCCTGTACCACGAGCTGTGTGACCCGATTCAAGGTCGCATTGGACATGCACCGCTCGGCATCGTAACGAGACGGGAAGACGAACCTTGAACCCGCCGCGCAAGCGTGCAACGTGACGAAGATGTCGAGCGCCTGACTCGACAGGTAAACCACGTGCGGATTGCGCCCCTTCATCCGCTGCTTCGGAATCGTCCAAGTCGCGCGCTCGAAGTTGACCTCATCCCAGGTGGCCTGGATCAGTTCGCTCTTGCGCACCAGCGTCAGCAGAATCAGGCGCAAGGCGAGCCTGATGGTCGGATAGGTCGCCACCGATTCCAGGTACTGAATCACCAGCCGGATTTCCAGCGGCGACAAGGCTCGATCCTTGGGCACGAAGGTGGCGATCGAGGAGGCTCTCACGCTCTCCGCTGGGTTCTCCACCTTCTCGCCGTGGGCGATGGCGTAGACATAGACCTGCTTCACGATGTCGCGAATCTGGACGGCCGTGGCCGGCGCCCCACGCTCCTTGACCTTGTTGCACAAGGCCCGCAGGTCCTCGGCCTGGATCTCGGTCAGCAGGCGATTGCGGAAGACCGGCAGGATGTCCCGGTCGATGATGTGCTTACGCATGGCGCGGGTGCTGTCGGCCAACCTTGCATTGGCCAGCCATGCTTCCATTGCCGCGCCAAAAGTCTTGATGGCGACCACCCGCCGCTTTTCGCGTTGCTTTTCAAGCGCGGGGGATATGCCTGCCTGAACGGATTTGCGCGCCTCCAGAAGCAGTTCGCGCGCCATCGCCAGCGAGATACCGCCAGGGCCATAGCGTCCCAAGGTCAGCGTCTCACGACGGCCGTGGAGCCGGTAGTCGTAGCGGAAGGTGACGGTACCGCTGGGCGATACCGTCACGTACATCCCGTCTCGGTCAGAAGCCTTATAAATCTTGGACTTAGGCTTCAGATTTCGCAGTGCAGCGTCGGTCAGCATCGAGGTTTTCCTCCGGTTTTTCGACGGCTTTTACCGTCAGGGACCTGGAGGCCTGCTGATGCTCGGAAAGCCGCGTAAAACAAGCTTTCCCGAGAAGACTTTTACCGTCAAAGACGGTAAAAGTCTCAATAGTGAACGAGAGTGTCTTAATCCGGCCTCGATTCTTACCGCCACCGCTACCGTCAACTTGTTTTGCTAGCCGGCGATAGCTACCGATAGATGCCGTAACGTTTTTCCCTAACGGATCAAGACGTTACGACGATTTTTCGATAACTGGCGATAGTCCTCGAAGGACGTCAAATCACTCCCACTCGATCGTCGCCGGTGGCTTGCCGCTGATGTCATACACCACGCGGGAAATGCCGTTCACTTCGTTGATGATGCGGTTAGACACGCGGCCTAAGAAGTCATACGGCAGGTGCGCCCAGTGCGCGGTCATGAAGTCGATGGTTTCCACCGCACGCAGGGAAACAACCCAGTCGTACTTACGGCCATCGCCCATCACGCCGACAGAGCGAACCGGCAGGAACACGGTGAACGCCTGGCTCACTTTGTTGTACAGGTCAGCTTTGTGCAGCTCTTCGATGAAGATCGCGTCCGCGCGACGCAGCAGGTCGCAGAACTCTTTCTTCACTTCGCCCAGCACGCGTACGCCGAGACCCGGGCCCGGGAACGGGTGACGGTAGAGCATGTCGTACGGCAGACCCAGTTCCAGGCCAATCTTACGCACTTCGTCTTTGAACAGCTCACGCAGCGGTTCAACCAGGCCCATCTTCATCTCTTTCGGCAGGCCGCCCACGTTGTGGTGAGATTTGATGACGTGCGCTTTACCGGTGGCGGAGGCCGCAGACTCGATCACGTCAGGGTAGATGGTGCCCTGCGCCAGCCATTTCACATCTTCCAGCTTCAGCGCTTCTTCGTCGAACACTTCCACGAACACGCGACCGATGATTTTACGTTTCGCTTCCGGATCGTTCTCGCCTTTCAGCTCGTCCAGGAAGCGCTGCTCGCCTTCCACGTGAACGATGTTCAGACCGAAGTGGTCGCCAAACATGTCCATAACCTGCTGGGCTTCGTTCAGACGCAGCAGACCGTTGTCCACGAAGACGCAGGTCAGGTTTTTACCGATGGCGCGGTGCAGCAGCATCGCGGTCACGGAGGAGTCCACGCCGCCGGAGAGGCCGAGGATCACTTTGTCATCGCCAACCTGCTGGCGGATACGCTCCACGGCATCGTCGATGATTTTTGCCGGGGTCCACAGGGCTTCACACTGGCAGATGTCACGCACGAAGCGCTCCAGCATGCGCATACCCTGACGGGTGTGGGTCACTTCCGGGTGGAACTGCACGCCGTAGAAGCGTTTTTCTTCGTTCGCCATGATGGCGAACGGGCAGCTTTCAGTGCTGGCAACGGTCACGAAGTCGGACGGGATAGCGGTGACTTTGTCGCCGTGGCTCATCCACACGTCCAGCAGCGGTTTGCCGTCTGCGGTCAGGGAGTCTTCGATACCGCGCACCAGCGCGCTGTCGGTGACGACTTCAACCTGTGCGTAGCCGAACTCACGCTCGTTAGAGCCTTCTACGTGGCCGCCCAGCTGCATCGCCATGGTCTGCATGCCGTAGCAAACGCCGAACACCGGTACGCCCGCTTCGAACACGTACTGCGGCGCACGCGGGCTGTTCTCTTCGGTAGTGCTTTCCGGGCCGCCGGACAGGATGATGCCGCTTGGATTGAACTCGCGAATCTGTGCTTCCGTGACATCCCACGCCCACAGCTCACAGTAAACGCCCAGTTCACGCACGCGGCGCGCCACCAGCTGAGTGTACTGAGAACCAAAGTCCAGGATGAGAATGCGATGTTTATGAATGTTTTCCGTCATTGACGCTAATTCCGAGGCAAGTGAAACAAAACAAAGCGCCCGGCATTGAGCCGGGCGCGGAAATTTATCAGGAGCCCAGACGGTAGTTCGGGGACTCTTTGGTGATCGTCACGTCGTGAACGTGGCTCTCCTGGATACCCGCACCGCTGATGCGTACGAATTCCGCTTTGGTACGCAGCAGGTCAATGGTACCACAGCCGGTCAGCCCCATACAGGAGCGCAGGCCGCCCATCTGCTGGTGAATGATCTCTTTCAGGCGGCCTTTATACGCCACGCGGCCTTCAATACCTTCCGGCACCAGTTTGTCAGCAGCGTTATCGGTCTGGAAGTAACGGTCAGAGGAACCTTTAGACATCGCGCCCAGGGAGCCCATACCGCGGTAGGATTTATAAGAACGCCCCTGGTAGAGTTCGATTTCACCCGGGGATTCTTCGGTACCGGCCAGCATGGAGCCCACCATCACGGCTGCGGCACCTGCGGCGATCGCTTTGGCGATGTCGCCAGAGAAACGGATACCGCCGTCCGCGATTACCGGAATACCGGTACCTTCCAGCGCTTCAACCGCGTCAGAAACCGCGGTGATCTGCGGCACGCCTACGCCGGTGACGATACGGGTGGTACAGATAGAGCCAGGACCGATACCCACTTTCACCGCGCTGCAACCCGCTTCCGCCAGCGCGCGAGCGCCTGCGCCGGTTGCTACGTTACCGCCGATGATCTGGAGATCCGGGTATTTAGCACGGGTTTCACGAATACGTTGCAGAACGCCTTCGGAGTGGCCGTGGGAGGAGTCAATCAGCAGCACGTCAACGCCCGCAGCAACCAGCGCGTCAACGCGCTCTTCGTTACCCGCACCTGCGCCAACCGCAGCGCCGACGCGCAGACGGCCATGCTCGTCTTTACAGGCGTTCGGTTTACGTTCTGCTTTCTGGAAATCTTTAACGGTGATCATGCCGCGCAGGTGGAAGTTCGCGTCCACAACCAGCGCTTTCTCAACGCGTTTTTCGTGCATTTTCGCCAGCACCACGTCGCGGGTTTCGCCTTCACGCACGGTCACCAGACGCTCTTTTGGCGTCATGTAGACGCTGACAGGCTGGTTCAGGTCAGTCACGAAACGCACGTCACGACCGGTAATGATACCCACCAGTTCGTTGTCTTCAGTGACTACCGGATAGCCTGCAAAGCCGTTACGCTCGGTCAGGGCTTTCACTTCGTGCAGCGTGGTGGTTGGCAGAACGGTCTGAGGATCGGACACGATACCGGATTCATGCTTCTTCACGCGGCGAACTTCTTCCGCCTGACGCTCGATAGACATGTTTTTGTGGATAAAGCCAATGCCGCCTTCCTGTGCCAGGGCGATAGCCAGACGCGCTTCAGTCACGGTGTCCATTGCTGCGGAGAGCATAGGAATGTTCAGACGAATGGTTTTCGTCAACTGCGTGCTGAGGTCGGCAGTATTCGGCAGAACGGTGGAGTGAGCGGGAACGAGGAGGACGTCGTCAAACGTCAGTGCTTCTTTAGCGATACGTAGCATGGGCAATATCTCTGACCTGGGTGGTTAAATATTGCCGTGGCATTATACAGAGCGTAACCGATTGCATCCACACTTTTTTGAAAAAAATGCTTGCGCTCACCTCTCAGCAGGTTACTATCGACTGAATAACTTGCTGATTTAGAATTTGATCCCGCTCACATGTTATCCTCTCAATCCCCCTCAATTTATACTGTCAGCCGCCTTAATCAGACGGTGCGTTTGCTGCTTGAGCAGGAAATGGGACAGGTCTGGATCAGCGGTGAAATCTCTAACTTCACGCAGCCTGCTTCCGGTCACTGGTACTTTACGCTGAAAGACGACACCGCTCAGGTGCGCTGCGCGATGTTCCGCAACAGCAACCGTCGCGTGACGTTCCGTCCTCAGCATGGCCAGCAGGTTCTGGTTCGCGCCAATATTACCCTGTATGAGCCGCGCGGCGATTATCAGATTATCGTCGAGAGCATGCAGCCCGCCGGTGAAGGCTTATTGCAGCAGAAGTACGAGCAGCTAAAAGCCATGCTTTCGGCTGAGGGATTGTTCGACCAGCAGTTTAAAAAGCCCCTGCCCTCACCTGCCCACTGCGTTGGGGTTATCACCTCGAAAACCGGTGCGGCCCTGCACGATATTTTGCACGTCCTGAAGCGCCGTGACCCTTCCCTGCCCGTCATTATTTACCCAACTGCCGTTCAGGGTGACGATGCGCCGGGGCAGATCGTGCGCGCGATTGAACTGGCAAATGCCCGTCAGGAGTGTGATGTATTAATCGTTGGGCGCGGCGGCGGCTCGCTGGAAGACCTTTGGAGCTTTAACGACGAGCGCGTGGCGCGGGCAATCTTTGCCAGCCTTATCCCGGTGGTAAGTGCCGTCGGTCACGAAACGGATGTGACGATTGCCGATTTTGTCGCGGATTTACGCGCGCCCACGCCGTCCGCGGCGGCAGAGGTGGTCAGCCGTAACCAGCTGGAGCTGCTGCGTCAGATCCAGAACGGGCAGCAGCGCCTGGAGATGGCGATGGACTACTTCCTCGCCAACCGTACCCGCCGCTTTACCCAGCTTCACCATCGTCTGCAACAGCAGCATCCGCAATTGCGTCTGGCGCGTCAGCAAACCGTGCTGGAACGTCTGCGTCAGCGGATGAACTTCGCGCTGGATAACCAGCTTAAGCGGGCGGTATCGCGCCAGCAGCGCACGACGCAGCGTCTGAACCAGCAGAATCCGCAGCCGAAGATTTATCGCGCGCAAACGCGGATCCAGCAGCTTGAGTTCCGCCTCGCGGAAAATATCCGCTCACGCCTGAGCGCCACCCGCGAGCGTTTTGGCAATGCGGTCACCCATCTGGAAGCCGTCAGCCCGCTCTCCACGCTGGCTCGCGGCTATAGTGTGACCACCGCGACGGACGGCAAAGTGCTGAAACAAACGAAACAGGTTAAAGCCGGGGATGTGCTCACCACCCGGCTTTCTGACGGCTGGGTCGAGAGTGAGGTGAAAGAGATCAAACCGGTGAAAAAAACGCGCCAGCGTAAAAGCGGATAAATCTTCGCCGGTTACAAACTATACTGCTGCTATTGCCTTTTTTAATAAGGAGAGCAGCATGCCCCATCTTCATAGCGTCATCCCTCCGTATATTCTTCGTCGAATTATCGAAAGCGGTTCTGAGCCGCAGCAGCGCTGCGCCCGTCAGACCTTAACCCACGTCCAGACGCTGATGGCCCATATGCCGGGCAAACCCGCCGCGCCGCATGTGAATAAAGCCGGTCAGCTTGAGCGTGACATCTACGATGCGAAACAGACCCAGGAGCTGCCGGGTAGCCAGGTGCGCTATGAAGGCCAGCCCTCCAACGGCGATGTGGCGGTGGATGAAGCGTACGATTATCTGGGTATCACCCATGATTTCTTCTGGAAAGAATATCAGCGCGATTCGCTCGATAACAAAGGGCTGATCCTCACCGGCACCGTGCACTATGGCCGGGAATATCAGAACGCCTTCTGGAACGGCCAGCAGATGGTCTTTGGCGACGGTGACGGAGAAATCTTCAACCGCTTCACCATTGCCATCGACGTGGTGGCGCATGAGCTGAGCCACGGCGTGACCGAGACCGAAGCCGGACTGATCTATTTTGAGCAGTCGGGCGCGCTGAACGAGTCCTTATCAGACGTGTTCGGCTCGCTGGTGAAGCAATACCATCTTAAGCAAACCGCCGATAAAGCAGACTGGCTCATTGGTGAAGGGCTGCTGGCAGCGGGGATTAACGGCAAAGGGCTACGTTCCATGTCTGAACCCGGTACCGCCTACGACGATCCGCTGCTCGGCAAAGACCCGCAGCCCGCGCACATGAAAGACTTCATCAAGACGCGCGAGGATAACGGTGGCGTGCATCTTAACTCCGGCATCCCCAACCGCGCGTTTTACCTGGCCGCAACGGCGATCGGTGGCTACGCCTGGGAAAAAGCGGGTTATGCCTGGTACGACACGGTTTGCGATCGCAACCTGGCGCAGGATGCGGATTTTGACGCTTTCGCAAAACTGACGATCGCGCACGGCGAGAAACGCTCCGGTAGCGACGTTGGGGCGGCTATAAAACAAGCCTGGGAACAGGTAGGAGTGCTGTAAATGCAGGTTCCGGAACTGACGGATGACGCCGTGGTTGAGCTGGCCCGGGAAGGCGGCGTCGCCTTTATCCCTAAACTGAGCGGCCAGCGCACCATTGCGCTCTCCTCGCTTAATGAGGCCCAGCGCCAGCGCCTGGTGAGCATTCTTGAGCAGGCTTTCCCGCGCGGCCAGCCGCCCGGGCAAGCCTCTTCCCCCGGCAGCGGTGACCAGCGCTATTTCCGCATCCAGATTATCTGGACCGGCCAAAATCAGGCGCACTACGCCGATATCATCGTGCTGGTACCCGAGCAGGAAGCACCCGAGTCGCTGGTGGAACTGTGGCAGAAAGGTGAAGGCTGCGTGTGCGATTAACCTTCGGCCCGAACAAACTCCACGCGTTTTTTAGAGATAAGACCGTGGCCGTTCTGGCAAAAATAGTCCACCGCACCGCAGGCTTTTAGTACCTGGAGTGGCTGATGACACTCCGGGCAGCGGGCTTCGAGCGCGATATCTTTATTACAACTTTCGCAGTGCGCTACCCCGTTCAGGGGCTCCAGCGGTGTCTGGCAATCCGGGCAGGTAATCGTCATGGTGACTCCTTCAAAGCGTTCAGGTCTGCGATAATTTTACCACGTCGCGTTCAGTGCGGGCCACGCAACTGTTGCTGTAAGGTCAGCAGCAGCGTCACCTCCTCGACCCTGCGGCGCGTCGTGCGGCTCACCTGGTGCGGATCCCGTTCAAAGAGACTTTTTGCCCCCAGAATATGCTCCGCAAGGCAATGCTCGTAGATCGTACCGGGAATATGCCAGCGCTGAATTTCTTTACCCTTAATCAGCTCCAGCACATCTTCTGCGCCGCGTCGGTCGTGGCTGACGATACGCCCGTCGCGCAAATGGAAGCGTAATCCCTTTTGCCCGCCCGCAGGTCCCGCGTATTTGTTAAGCCAGATGTCCACCGGCACGCCGCTGATGCTTCCCTGCAAATGCGCCTCGCCTTCCGCCGTGGTCAGATCGCCCGTTGCGATTTCGCGGCCCAGGCGGTCTTTTGCTGTCACCACCTGCAACGTCATATCGTCACTGCCGCCCAGGTAAAGCACCGTTTCACGCAGCATCGCCAGCACGTGCGTACCGATATCCAGAATCACACCATCTGGATGGCGAAGCGTTCGCGCGTCTGGCTCGCCGGTGGCGAAGTTGAGCGCAATGGGCTCTCCTTCGGCGTTATACCCGCTTGGCTCCTGCAAAAAACCTTCGATTTTGACGATGTCAGAAACATGAGCGACCAGTGATTGCTTTACGCTATCGAGACGCGCCATCCAGTGATCGAGCGCCAGCACGCGGTCGGCGGCTCCCGGTTGAGCCAGCAGCGCTTTCAGTTTTTCAATTTGGGGCAGCGTGGCGACAATCGGTTTTTCTACCACAATACGCGACGCGGGTGAGGCCAGCGCCTGCTCAAGTACCTCGAGATGGTACAGGGAGGAAGTGGTGATAAACAGGGTATCCAGCGGGTGGGAAAGAAGTTCACCGAGCGACGCGCAACGTGTGACCCCTTCAGGCTGCTTCTCGGGATGAATATCAAAACCTAAACAGCGCGGAGTATCAGGAAAAAGATTTCGTATTGCCGGTAAGTAAGCCGTTTCAACCACAGCACCAAGCCCAACAAACCCTAACAGCATGTTCTTACCTCGTTAAGTCAATTGCCGGGGCATAACGCCACCCCGGCAAGGTCGAGGTTTATCAGGCGTTAGCGGCCGGTTTAGTCTGCGCATTTTCCAGCATGCGGCGCACCGGAACAATGAGGACGATCAGCACCGCAGCACAAATCAGCAGCGCAATGGAGCAACGGGCAAAGAGGTCTGGCAGCATATCCAGCTGGTCGGCCTTCACGTGACCACCAATCAGCCCCGCAGCCAGGTTACCCAGCGCACTGGCGCAGAACCACAGGCCCATCATCTGGCCGCGCATTCTCTCCGGCGCCAGCAGGGTCATGGTCGCAAGACCAATCGGACTCAGGCACAGTTCCCCGAGCGTCAGCATCAGGATACTGCCCACCAGCCAGAACGGAGAAACCCCTGCCCCACCGTTGCTCAGCACGTTCTGCGCCGCCAGCATCATCAGGCCAAAGCCCGCCGCCGCGCACAGAATGCCGATCACGAACTTGGTGATGCTGCTCGGACGAATGTTTTTGCTCGCCAGCTTCGGCCATGCCCAGCTAAATACCGGGGCCAGCAGAATGATGAACAGGGCATTGATCGACTGGAACCACACCGCCGGGATCTCAAAATCACCGATCATGCGGTTAGTGTAGTCGTTGGCGAACAGGTTGAAGGAGGTTGGCTTCTGCTCGAACGCGGACCAGAAGAACGCGGCGGAGACCAGCAGAATAAAGCACACCAGCAGCCTTGCGCGCTCTTTGCGATTCAGCCCGGCGAAGATGAACAGATAGATGAAGTAGAGCGCGACGGAGGCGGCAATCACATACACCAGCACGCTGGCGACCGCGACCGGATTAATCACAATCACGCCCTGGGCAATCAACGTTACGATGATTGCAACACCCACAGCCAGCGCCAGCAGCCAGGCACCCACGCCGTTACGTTTCACTACCGGACTGTTCCAGGTGGAGTCCAGACCGACTTCACTGTCGTAGCGCTTCATGGCCGGAACGGCAAACACGCGGAAGATAATCAGGGCGACCAGCATCCCGATACCACCGATACCAAAGCCCCAGTGCCAGCCGTGGGTTTTAATCAGCCAGCCGGAAATCAGAGGGGCAATGAACGAGCCCATGTTGATGCCCATATAGAACAGCGAGAAACCGCCGTCACGACGCGCATCGCCTTTTTTATACAGGGTGCCGACCATGACCGAGATACAGGTCTTGAACAGGCCGGAGCCGAGCACGATAAACATCAGGCCGATGAAGAACAGGTTGTCGCCCATGATGGCCGACAGGGCGATCGACAGGTGCCCGAGCGCAATCAAAATCGAACCGTACCAGACGGCCCGCTGCTGGCCGAGCCAGTTATCCGCCAGCCAGCCGCCCGGCAGCGCAGCGAGGTACATGGTGCCGGCAAAGATGCCGACAATCGCCGAGGCGTTTTCACGCGCCAGGCCCATTCCGCCGTCATACACGGTGGCGGCCATAAACAGAATCAGTAGCGGGCGAATACCGTAAAACGAAAAACGCTCCCACATCTCGGTGAAGAACAGCGAACCGAGCGGATAAGGATGGCCGAAGAAGGTTCGGCTCTCTTTTTGATTAACAGAGGATTGCATAATTCTCCCGAAAAGGTATGTGTCGTGCTTGTAAACACCAGCATGTACGCCGAACGGTTACGTATCCGATCGATTTTTTACATGCGGCGAAATGTTGGTTAACCATTTGATAACCAGGCGCTAGTTTTGTCTAGTCCCGAACCCTGGACTTTAAGACGAAAATTCGATGATTGTCTACTTTCTTAGATATAAACATGGTTAAAAGCGAATAGTGATTGACATCACACAGGGAAGGCAGGCCTTTTGAATGGGCGAAAAAAACCCGCGACAGGCGCGGGTTTTAGTGAGTTCGGTAAGAATTATTTGCTTTTCTTAATGTGCTTAATCAAACGCTTACGCTTACGCATCTGGTTCGGCGTCAGGGTGTTGCGTTTATTCGCAAACGGGTTCTCCCCTTCCTTGAACTGAATACGGATAGGCGTACCCATCACGTCCAGCGACTTGCGGAAGTAGTTCATCAGGTAGCGTTTGTAGGAGTCCGGCAGATCCTTCACCTGGTTACCGTGGATCACCACGATAGGCGGGTTATACCCCCCGGCGTGAGCATATTTCAGCTTCACGCGACGACCGCGCACCAGCGGCGGCTGGTGGTCTTCAGCAGCCATGTTCATGATACGGGTCAGCATCGCCGTGCTCTGACGGCGGGTAGAGCTGTCATAGGCTTCACGAACGGATTCGAACAGGTTGCCAACACCACTCCCGTGCAGGGCAGAGATGAAGTGAACGCGGGCAAAGTCGATAAAGCCCAGACGGAAGTCCAGCGTCTCTTTCACCTGCTCGCGCACTTCATTGCTCAAACCGTCCCACTTGTTGACGACGATAACCAGCGAGCGCCCACTATTGAGGATAAAGCCGAGCAGAGAGAGATCCTGATCGGAGATACCTTCACGTGCGTCGATGACCAGCAGCACCACGTTGGCGTCTTCAATCGCCTGAAGGGTTTTGATCACCGAGAATTTTTCCACCACATCGGTGATTTTCCCGCGCTTACGCACCCCTGCGGTGTCGATAAGTACGTACTCACGTTCATCGCGCTGCATTGGAATGTAAATGCTGTCACGCGTTGTGCCTGGCATGTCGTAAACCACCACGCGCTCTTCACCGAGAATACGGTTAGTAAGCGTAGACTTACCTACGTTTGGGCGACCCACGATAGCCAGCTTGATAGGCAGATCCTGCGGGTTGAAGTCGTCTTCCGGCTCTTCCTCGCCTTCCTCTCCGGCTTCAAACTGCGCCCAGTATTCAGCGTCCTCGTCCACCTCTTCCGGCGGGTTCACTTCATCTACCCACGGCAGCAGAACGGTTTCCAGCAGGCTGGTAACGCCACGACCATGCGAGGCCGCGATAGGATAAATATCGCCCAGGCCTAAAGACCAGAAATCCGCAACAGCCTGATCGGCATCGATGCCGTCAGTTTTGTTCGCCACCAGGAAGGTTGGCTTTTCGCGTGAACGCAGATGTTTAGCGATAGCAGAATCCGCGGGCATCAGGCCAGCGCGAGCATCCACCATAAACAGAACCACATCCGCTTCTTCGATAGCCAGCAGAGATTGCTCTGCCATGCGGGTTTCTACGCCGTCTTCCGTACCGTCAATACCCCCGGTATCGATACAGATGAACTCGCGTCCTTCCACCTCTGCACGACCGTACTTACGGTCACGCGTCAGCCCCGGGAAATCCGCAACCAGCGCATCACGGGTGCGTGTTAAACGGTTAAAAAGAGTGGATTTTCCAACGTTAGGGCGCCCGACAAGCGCGACCACAGGTACCATGTTTGAAGCCTCATAAAATTCAAAATAACGTCGCTTTCGCAGCGTTTTTAAAAATGTCAAAACGGCTCCTGAGTGAACAGGAGCCGTTTAGTATACTACAACCGCCGTGTAATTAACGCGTGATCGCGTACAGCGTGCCGTCTTTTGCCTGAATCAGCAGTTTGCCGTCAGCCACAACGGGCTCCGTCAGGAAGCCTGAGCTATCCACTTTCTGCTGTGCCACGAAGCGACCATTCTCTGGATCGATCCAGTGCATATAGCCTTCGCTGTCGCCCACCACCAGGCTGCCGTTATACAGTGCCGGTGCGGTCAGCAGACGGTGCAGCAGATCGCTCTGCGTCCACAGCGTCACGCCACCTTCGGTGCTCAGCGCCAGCAGACGGTCGTTCTGATCCACCATATAAATACGGTTGCCGTCGACGATGAAATCGTTCACGGAACCCAGCTCACGTTTCCACATGATCTGGCCGCTACGCAGGTCCAGCGCCGTCAGGTTGCCGTTGTACGCCAGCGCGTAAACCACACCGTCGACGATAACTGGCGTGGTGTCCACGTCACTCAGACGGTCAATTTCAGTTGAACCGGTCGCCTGGGAAATACGCTGCTGCCAGATCATCTGGCCCTGCTGCATCAGTACCGCGCTGACACGGCCGTTGTCACCGCCCACAATGGCGGCGCCAAAGGCGGTCGCCGGAGCAGATTCGCCACGCAGAGACAGCGCTGGCATATCCAGGTTAACCGTCCATTTTACCAGACCATCGGCTTCGTTCAGCGCCTGCAACTGGCCGTTGCTGGTATGGATCAGCACCAGGCCGTCGCTGACAACCGGACGCGACAAGGATTCACCGGCAACGGTGGTCTGCCATGCAACCGAACCGTCGCTGGCATTCAGCGCGTAAACCTGCGCTTTTTCGCTGCCCACATACACGTGACCGCCAGCAACGGTCAGGCCGCCAGAAAGCAGTGCAGGTTTACGGGAGAACCAGCCGTCTTTTTCCGCCAGGTTAATGGACCACACTTCTTTTCCGTCATCAGCGTTCAGCGCTTTAACGGTGCCTTTGCGATCGGCCGCATAGACAACGCCGTCAGCAAATGCCGGGTGCAGGTTGGAATAAAAATCGCCAATACCATCACCCACGGAGGTGTCCCAGGCGGTGGATGGGGTGAACTGGTTTTCAACCGTCGGCAGCGGGGACATTTTAACAACGTCTTCTTCGCCACTGAACAGTGAACAACCACTCAATAACGTAACAGAAAGCAGTCCTGGCAGAAGTAATTTACGCAATTGCATTGGGTCCCTCTCAGACGGACAAATTATTTATTTTCATCTGCATCATTTCGCTCAGCGCAGGTGAAGCTTTACTATCCACGCCAGCTTGCCACGCTTTACGCGCGCCCGCTTTATCACCTTTACTCAGCAGTGCTTCACCGCGAAGATCGGCAACAATAGCGGCAAAGCCTTCGCCTTTGATGGTATCAAGCGTTTTCAGCGCGTCGTCGGCTTTTTTCTGCTGAACCTGGATACGCGCCAGACGCAGATTGATCACCGCTTTCAGATTTTCGTCACTGGCAGCAGCAAGCCCCTGAGACAGTTGCGCAGCGGCTTTGTCCAGTTCGTTTTTATCAACATACTGCTGAGCCACTTCCAGCGCAGCCAGCGCGCCGTAGGTGTTTTTGTTGTCAGCGGCAAATTTCTCCGCAGCCGTCAGCGTTTGCGGCTGATCGGCACGGATTGCGCTAACGGTATTTTCGTAGTTCAGGGACGAACCGCGAGCAGAGTCAGCCTGATGATTGTTCCAGTAACGCCAGCCTACCAGCGCACCAACACCTAAAATAACCCCTACAACCAGTGCCTTGCCGTTTTCAGCAAAGAAGCGCTTAACCGCATCAACCTGGTCGTGTTCGTTCTCGTAAATTTCCACGCAGTCCTTCTCCTTAGCCCAATAGAGTGCGCAAGTGCGCCGCAACGCCATCCTGCGTTACCGTAGTTTGCTCACCAGAGCGCAGGTCTTTAACTACCACTTCGCCGTTGGCCACTTCGGACTCACCCAGCACCAGTGCGATACTTGCGCCCCACTTATCGGCACGAGCAAACTGTTTTTTAAAGTTGCCGCCGCCGTGGTTGGTCATCAGCTTAACGTCCGGCAGCGCATCGCGCACGCGTTCGGCAAGCTGCATCGCCGCAGACTGCGTATCCGCACCTGAGGCCACCAGGTATATATCGACAACAGGATCGGCTTTAAATTCCGGATTAACTGCCTGAACCAGCAAAACAAGTCGCTCAAGGCCCATCGCGAAGCCTACAGCCGGTGCTGCGCGACCACCCAGTTGTTCGACCAGACCGTCATAACGACCGCCGGCACAGACGGTGCCCTGCGAACCGAGGCTGGTGGTGACCCACTCAAATACGGTGCGGTTGTAGTAGTCCAGACCGCGCACCAGACGCTGGTTAACGGTATAAGCAATGCCCGCCGCTTCAAGCAGCTTGCACAGGCCGGCAAAGTGTTCGCGGGAATCCTCATCCAGGTAGTCACCCAGCGCTGGCGCATCGTTCAGCAGCGCCTGTACGTCAGGATTTTTGGAATCGAGTACGCGCAGCGGGTTGCTGTACATACGACGCTTACAGTCTTCGTCGAGCTTCTCTTTGTGCTGTTCCAGGAACGCCACCAGCGCATCGCGATAGTTCGCACGCGCTTCCAGAGAACCGATAGAGTTCAGCTCCAGAGAAACGTGCTCAGAAATACCGAGCGCACGCCACCAGCGGGCAGTAAGCATAATCAGTTCGGCATCGATATCTGGTCCTTGCAGACCAAACACTTCCACGCCAAGCTGGTTGAACTGACGGTAGCGGCCTTTTTGCGGACGTTCGTGGCGGAACATCGGGCCGATATACCACAGGCGCTGCTCCTGATTGTACAGGAGACCATGTTCGATGCCGGCGCGTACGCAACCCGCCGTCCCCTCAGGACGCAGAGTCAGGCTGTCGCCGTTGCGGTCCTCAAAGGTGTACATCTCTTTTTCAACCACGTCGGTTACTTCGCCGATCGCGCGTTTGAATAACGGGGTCTGCTCTACAATCGGCAAACGAATTTCGCTGTAACCGTAGCTGCCGAGCACCTGCTTCAGTGTGCCTTCAATGCGCTGCCAGATGGCGGTTTCGCCAGGCAGATAATCGTTCATGCCGCGGATGGCTTGAATGTTTTTTGCCACGTTTATTCTCTTTCTATATACAAAAAAGAACCCAAAGAATGGGTTCAATCATACATGGGAAGCAGCCTGCTTCCCATCACGTTATTTTTCAACCTGCTGAACGCTGATGCGCTTCGCTTCGTCCATCATCGTCGCTTTCGCGCGAATCCGGGCTTCGAGCTGGTCGATCATATCACTATTATCCAGACGATCTTTACGAACGCCATCTTCATAGAGACCACTTTTCTTGTTACCGCCGGTAACGCCCAGCGTGGACACCAGCGCTTCACCCGGACCGTTCACCACGCAGCCGATGATGGAAACGTCCATTGGGGTGATGATGTCTTCCAGGCGCTGCTCCAGAGCATTCACGGTGCCGATCACGTCAAACTCCTGACGTGAACAGGTTGGGCAGGCAATGAAGTTGATCCCACGCGCGCGGATACGCAGTGATTTCAGGATGTCGAAACCGACTTTGATCTCTTCCACCGGATCGGCGGCCAGGGAGACGCGTAACGTGTCGCCGATGCCTTCAGAGAGCAGCAGGCCGAGACCAATCGCCGATTTTACCGAACCGCTTCGCAGACCGCCCGCCTCGGTGATCCCAAGGTGGAGCGGCTGATCGATCTGTTTTGCCAGCAGACGATACGATTCAACGGCCAGGAAGACGTCAGACGCTTTCACGCTCACTTTAAACTGATCGAAGTTAAGGCGATCCAGATGATCGACGTGACGCATTGCGGATTCGAGCAGCGCCTGCGGCGTCGGCTCACCGTACTTTTCCTGGAGATCTTTTTCCAGAGAGCCAGCGTTCACGCCGATACGGATTGGAATGTTTTTGTCGCGGGCGCAGTCAACCACCATGCGAATGCGCTCTTCGTTGCCGATGTTGCCTGGGTTAATACGCAGGCAATCGACACCATATTCAGCGACTTTCAGCGCGATACGGTAATCGAAGTGAATATCGGCAACCAGCGGAACGCTCACCTGCTGCTTGATCAGTTTGAACGCCTCGGCGGCATCCATGGTCGGTACAGAGACGCGAACAATGTCCGCGCCTACGCGTTCTAATGCTTTGATTTGATTGACCGTCGCTTCTACATCCGTAGTACGCGTATTGGTCATCGACTGGACGGCGATAGGCGCCCCATCGCCGACTGGCACGTTCCCAACGTAAATCCGTTTCGATTTTCTACGTTGAATAGGAGCCTGGTTATGCATGTAAAATCTCCCGCATTGCCCGTCTGTTACTGTGCTGCTGATTGTTCGGCATTAACGGTAAGACGCGCAACCTGGTTAGTTCTGATAAAGCGGCTCAGATCGACAGGTTTTCCTTGATACTGGATCTGTACCGCTGCCGGTGCGCCGATTTTAAGCTTGTAAGGTGCCTGGCCCGTTAGATTTAACGTGCCATCTTTACGTTGCAGGCCGCTGAACAGCTTTTTACCTGTCGCATCAGTCACTTCCAGCCAGCAATCCGCCGTGAAATTCATCACCAGCGCATTCGGGTCAACGGCAGGTGCCGCCGTACCCGCCGGGTCAGTTGGCAGTGACGCCGCGGTGTTATCTGCCGGTGCCGTTGCCGCAGGGGCGGTATCAACATTGGCCTGTGAAGGTGATACGACCGCGTTTTGATCCTGGGCCTGGGTGGCTGGTGCAGTATTCGCCGTCGCTTCTGGCGTCGTCGCTGGCTCGGTTGCAGGCGTGCTGCTTGCTGCCGCCTGAGGTTCGCTGGAGGTCGCAGCTCCTTCGGTGCTCAGCGGCACGCTTTGCGCGCCGTTATTACCAGACTGATTGAGCTCAGCGGAGGACTGATCGGCCATCGTCGTGATCTCTTCCTGCTGCGCTTTGTGGTTTTGCCACCACCATGCGCCCGTCAGGCCGACAACCACGAACAGGACCAGCCAGGTAAAGCTCATCAGCCAGCCATCGCGTTTTTTACGACGTTTACCCAGAGAGAAGCTCTGCATCGGCGCAACTTTTGCCGCACGCACAGGCGCCTGCTTCTCCATCATCGGCAGTAATTCGTCTTCAGGGATATGAACCAGTTTGGCGTAAGAACGGATATAACCGCGCAGAAACGTTGAAGCCAGATCGGCGGGTGCCTTATCTTCTTCAATATCGCGAACGGTGGAAACCTTCAGGCACAGGCGTTCTGCAACGGCTTGCTGGCTGAGTCCGAGTTGTTCACGGGCGTTGCGAAGACGAACGCCAGTGGAGAGTGCTGCATTTTGATCGTGAGTGGCTTCAGTATTCATTCGCTACAACTACTGGTACGTGAAAATAAGGGTTCAGGTGCCGGTGAGTCACAATGCCACCCGCACCGCGAAACTTTAGGTCAGTTAACCTGGAACAAACAGTATAAGACTGTCGGGCCGCAGATGACAGCGCTGGCAGGCCTTCACGCTAAACTGTTGTTACGTCGTTACATACTGCCCGAAAGTCGTATGAAACGCACCGTAATTATTAATCAGTCATAATGATTGTGACTGAATATTCAGTAAATTAATGCTTCACGGCGCAAAAAACGCGCCGTGTCTGCATAATAATCAAACGGTTTTGACCGCGATTGACTCACCCTGCATGCGCTTACGCAGCGTACGTTTGGTACGGTCAATAACGTCACCCGCCAGCTGACCACAGGCTGCGTCGATATCATCGCCACGCGTTTTACGAACGATGGTGGTGAAACCATACTCCATCAGCACTTTTGAGAAGCGATCGATACGGCTGTTCGAGCTACGGCCATACGGCGCGCCCGGGAACGGGTTCCATGGGATCAGGTTGATCTTACATGGCGTATCTTTCAGCAGTTCAGCCAGCTCATGTGCATGTTCGGTACCGTCGTTAACATGATCCAGCATCACGTACTCAATGGTCACGCGGCCCTGGTTCGCGTTAGATTTCTCCAGGTAACGGCGCACGCCAGCCAGGAAGGTTTCGATATTGTACTTTTTGTTGATCGGCACAATTTCGTCACGGATGGCGTCGTTTGGCGCGTGAAGGGAGATGGCCAGCGCAACGTCAATCATGTCGCCCAGTTTGTCCAGCGCAGGCACAACGCCGGAAGTAGAGAGCGTAACGCGGCGCTTGGACAGACCAAAACCGAAATCGTCGAGCATGATTTCCATCGCCGGAACGACGTTGGTCAGGTTGAGCAGCGGTTCACCCATCCCCATCATCACCACGTTGGTGATTGGACGTGTACCGGTGACTTTCGCCGCGCCCACGATTTTCGCGGCACGCCAGACCTGGCCGATGATTTCCGACACGCGCAGGTTACGGTTAAAGCCCTGCTGCGCCGTAGAGCAGAATTTGCACTCCAGCGCACAGCCCACCTGAGAAGAGACGCACAGCGTGGCGCGATCGTCTTCCGGGATATACACGGTTTCAACGCGCTGATCGCCAACGGCAATGGCCCACTTGATGGTGCCATCTGAAGAGCGCTGCTCTTCCACCACTTCCGGTGCGCGGATTTCCGCCACTTCTTTAAGCTTATTGCGCAGCACTTTGTTGATGTCCGTCATGTCATCAAAGTTGTCGCTGCAATAGTGGTACATCCATTTCATGACCTGATCGGCACGAAATGGCTTCTCGCCCATCTCTTTAAAGAACTCGCGCATCTGCTGACGGTTCAGGTCCAGCAGGTTAATTTTTCCATTTTTATTGGGAACCGCAGGAATGGCGACTTCGGAGGTATTCACTAATTCAGACATAATTTTTTCCGGCCTCGTTGTTACACGTTGTGGCCCTTGGTGGGTTGAAAAGAAACGCCCCGGTAAGCAGTCTGCTCGTCCGGGGCGTTGCATTGTACAAAGTCTGGCGCAGGGATGCCACGTTTGCACGCGGCATTTACGAAATTATTAGCGAGTGCGCGGGCACACTTCGCCTTCAGCGAAGAAGAACGCGATTTCGCGCGCAGCAGATTCAACAGAGTCGGAACCGTGGGTGCCGTTCTCGGTGAAGCTGTCTGCATAGTCGGCGCGCAGAGTACCTGCCAGCGCGTTGTCCGGGTTGGTTGCACCCAGCAGATCGCGGTGACGCTGTACCGCGTTTTCGCCTTCCAGTACGGATACCACGATTGGGCCAGAGGTCATGAACTCGACCAGACCATCAAAGAATGGGCGACCTTCGTGCTCAGCGTAAAAACCGCGAGCCTGCTCAACGGTCAGGTGCAGCATTTTGGTGCCAACGATCTTAAACCCTGCTGATTCAAAGCGAGCGAAGATGCTGCCAATAACGTTTTTTGCCACCGCGTTTGGTTTGATGATGGAAAAAGTACGTTCAATAGCCATTGATAACCTCTGTAAAATGTTCTGTTGTTTTTGCATACCTGAGTATGGTGTGGCGCGGATTATAAAGAGCAATAGCGCCATTGCCTATGGTTATGCATAACATTTTTTTAAAATGAGACGAAGATTAGCAACAGCTCGTATTTCGCATACCGTGTTGATGATGAAAACAGAGCGGACACTGCTTTTCATCAGACCTAAATGACCAGAAATGACGGTAATGACTCCAACTTATTGATAGTGTTTTATGTTCAGATAATGCCCGATGAC
>ERZ776926.62-NODE-62-length-43940-cov-10.248445_pt1 | contig 43940 bp, 45 predicted proteins | sample MGYA00514203_ERZ776926 | MGnify/ENA primary metagenome ERZ776926 (study PRJEB29299, sample SAMN09788444) | Acinetobacter baumannii | host: Murine | place: USA:Boston | collected 2018 | study: EMG produced TPA metagenomics assembly of the WGS of Acinetobacter... | reverse complement strand
GAAAACCAGGATGCACACACGAAACGTCAACGTCAAAACCGCCGCTCAAGAATCTACCGGAAGATGTGATTCAAACCTCACCACGTCCCAGTTCACGGATCTGTTTTGCTGGGTCCTGGCAGCATCGGAAGGGGAGCCACAACCGGCAATTTTTACGCCGCCAGAGAATGCCACTGAGCTGACGTTAATTAATGACGAATGTCCGGATTATATCTCTGTCTGGGTTGTAGATGGTCGCCCGGTGGCAGCTGCAATGCCGCTGGATAATTTTCACCGCGTTATTCCTTCATCACTTACTAAATAATCAGGAGTAAATAAAAATGGTCAGTTTCGCAAGCCGCTATCGTATTCCTACCTCGATCCGCAAAGACCGTCCGCTGACGAATGAGGAATTACAGCTCATCGTTCCGAGCGCGTTCTCATCGGATAAACACGATTCACGCTCTGAACGTTATACCTATATCCCGACCATAAACATTCTTGATCGTTTACGTGATGAAGGTTTTCAGCCGTATTATGCAACTCAGTCACGTACACGTGACCAGGATAAACGCGACTTTACAAAGCATATGCTTCGCCTGCGTCGTCATGATCAGATTAACGGAAAAGAAGTACCGGAAATTATTCTGCTGAATAGCCATGATGGTTCAAGCAGCTATAAGATGATCCCCGGTATGTTCCGTCAGGTTTGCAGTAATGGTCTGGTTGCATGGAAGGATTTTGGTGAAATCCGCGTACCCCACAAAGGGGATATTGTCGGGCAGGTTATTGAAGGCGCTTACACGGTGCTTAAAACATTTGACGCGGTTGATGAAAATATTGACCTCATGAAAAGCATTCAGCTTACTTTGCCTGAGCAGCGACTTTTTGGTGCGACAGCCCTGGAACTTAAGTACGATGGAAAACCAGCGCCGATTACGCCGGAGCAAATTATTAACCCCCGCCGGGTACTCGACAGAGGCCAGGATTTATGGACCACGTTTAACGTGGTGCAGGAAAATGTGATCCGTGGGGGAATTCGTGGCAGAACGCAAAAAGGGAAGGTGACCAGAACGCGGGAAGTCACCGGAATTGATGGTGACATCAAATTAAATCAGGTGCTCTGGAAAATGGCGGAGGAGTTTGCGAAACTGAAGGCCTGAAAATTAAGCCGCTCAACAGAGCGGCTTTTTAATGTCCGCTATGTAACGAGGCCGCTTCCGCAATTTTAATCGCATGCTCCTTTCCCTCAGCTGGCGCCAGACGTTCAGAAAGTAACTTTTTTCTTGCAAGCAAAACGCGATATATATTTTTGATGTCCTGAGCATAGGCCTTGCGCTGCGCAATGAGCTTTTTGCTCGGCCCCGTATTATACATCCCAACGCTGTCCCAGTTTTTTCCGTATGACCTGAAGTTGTGCGCCAGTACCCATGCACCCGTATAAACGCAGATACATGGATCATTCAACAGGCGCTCACGGGTAATATTGAAGTTTTTAAGTTTACCGTAATGAGAGCTGTTTACTTGCATCCCGCAGACATCTTCTGTCCCATTCCTGTTTGATCCATTTATTGCATCTGGTACCAGATGGCTCTCTTTAATTGAAATTGACATAAGCAGCAGTGGATCAATTTGATAATCTTTCCCGGCCTGATCAAAGCACATCTGGGGAGCTGCGCCAGCAGACATAGAAAGGGTCAGCAATACCGCAGGCAGTATAGATATTTTCATGGTTTGGCCTTTTAACGAAATACACTGGCTCTGGAGAGTCGCCTTAAAAAATACCCCGGCGGATCGTCGTAATCAAGCTAATTCACTACAAACGCGCGTGAGCGCTCTCCTGAAGGGATTTAACACCCGTCCGAAATAAACATGTCAGAGCAGTAGACGTTTTTAACACGCCGCTCTTTACTAACCCTTTAAAACATCACACCCCACGCAAGACTTCGTCTTGCAGTTTTTTCGTTTAATTTCATGAGAATATCTGTAAGAAATTTGCGCGTTATTGAAGTGTGACGGTGTAATGTCGTACATACCGACACTACACTATCGTATAATCCTGATACCTGTTAGTGTCGGTATGTCTCACATGTATCGTACAATTGTAGATATGCTGTAATTACATTGAATTATATATCGCACAGTGTCACACTGTCGCACATCTTAGTGCTGGATTGTACTACTGTATCGAACACAAATACGCAGTAGTATCAACCCATTACAGCCTTGCACAGCAATCTGATAATCCACCAACAGGCCATATGTAGTGTCGGTTTCGACACTAACTTAAAACAGGTAAGAAATATGGGAAGAGTCGGTATCTACCTTAAAGATAAAATTGAACGCGAGGTTCGCGACATTGTTCAACAAGACCTGCAAAACGGCGCCACAGCAGGAGAAGCAAACATGTCAGCCACCTGCAATGAATTAATCAGGCTTGGACTCCTGGTCTATAAGCGCGACGGTGAGGATGGCAATCAGTTTGATATAGAAGGATACCGAAGAGACCTCATAAGAAAAGCAGCGGGTTCACGCGAAGGCACCGTTCTTATCGCCACACTACTTGCCGAGATGTATTTAACAATGACAGGAAAAGACGGCGAAGGAAGACTGGAAGAGACACTTGATATGATTTTAAACGGCATAAACACAGCTGAGGACGAGGCCGAAACAAGACACTTCATCAACGAAAAACAATAAACCAACGAGCCGGAAACCCCGGCTCGCATCGATCACTGGGACGACTTTTCATCCCACACCAGGTCACTTTTCTCCACCTCCCTTATTTTTTCCTTCAGGAACACCTCAAACTCCATGCACAGAACTTTAAGCGCCTGCGCATCCTCGTTCTGGTCAAGTAACCTTTCCGTGAAATAACCCAGCGTATTCATCAGGCGGGTAAGCATTTCGTCATTCAGACTACGGTTATGCACCTTCGCCATTGCCCTGATTTCATCTGCAAGATTCTCAGGAATACGCATACTGTAGCCAGTTGTTTTCCCGGGGAGCAAAATTCTTTCACCCTCACGCCAAACCCACAATTGCTCCTGCTTGAGCGGTGTTTTAATTCCACCTCCGACCTCAACGGACCCTTCATCAAGCAATCTTCCAAGCCATTCCTCAAATCTCACTGCCAAAGCTATTAACCTCTCTCCCTCCGCTGTTTTAATAACAGGCTTCCCGGGTTGATAATTAAGGGACAGCAACAACCTGGCAATAATTTCTTCATTTACGCTCCTGTTGCCAGCCCGGGCGCATATTCTCAGCTCCATAAGCAAATTATCAGGAGCCCTCAAGCGCCACTCTACAGCTTCACCCGGCTGAAACTTCCTTGGACGGCCGCGACCATCCCACATTTTCTCTTTAACTTTCATAGCTATAGATCCCGCAGGCCATTTCTGTACTTTCTGGTCAGCAAAGCCTACTCACTTACATATTCAGATAAATCCGAATGATTATATGGAAGTGTGACATGCGTCACAGTTTTTTTTTTTTAGGGTCATGGGACAATTGCGCCCGCGTAAACAAGCACTTACGCGTTTCACTTTTGTTTACTTCGGAGAAAACAATCATGTTAACCAAAGGCAGTGCCCTTAACGTCGGTAAGGGATGGGCGGTAGCGTCTTTATTCCGCAAAGCACGCGAAAATCGCCAGACTAAATTTTACTTAAAGTCAGTAGGCGCTTTTTTAATTGCACTTATGGTCACTCACCCGGCATTCGCCAGCGGCACCGACCTTCTTTCCTCACAGAACACCACGGTTAATTCAACCTTCGGTTCTGGCTCATCATTGATTAAATGGTTTTACATTGCCGAAATCATCATGGGCCTGTTTATTTACATCAAAGCTCGCTCACCACTGGTATTCGTCGGTATCGTGATGGCAATTATCTTTACCCGTGTCGCCTTCGGCATCGCGAGTTAAATGATGAGCAGGGAAGAAGATAAATACTACTTCCCGGAAACTCTGAACCAGCAGGAACGTTATTTAGGCTTACCGATTGATGAGCTAATTGTTACCGCACCCCTTATTTTACTGGGGGTGCTTAACAACATGTCGGTCGAGCTTGGAGTAATTGCAGGCCTGCTCTGGTTTCTTGTCCGACATCTGAAAAAAGGGCAGGGGTCATACTGGCTGCTTAATTTCTGCTACTGGCACCTGCCATCACTTTTATTCAAAGTCACATTTCGCCAGATACCTGATTCAAGTTTCCGGCACTGGAGGGCATAGTTTTCCATGAAATTGAATATTAAAGGAGAGCGCGATAAACAACTCCGCTATGCGTTTATTGGTCTTTCAGCATTAACTTTACTCATGGGCGCAGGGAACGTACTTACAGGTTCACTTGCGTGGTATTTTGCCACCACCCAAAAAACCATCACCACGCCCTTAACTTTCAATCGCCCCTTTGCTTCAGATTCAAAAAGTATCGATGCCACCGGCCTGGCACAATTCGCCGCTTCCTTTATTTACTGGCGGCTAAATGTTAGCCCAGAAAACGTCGACACTAACCATAAAATGGTTCTTGGATTTGTCCCTTCCGCCGAGCGGGACGCACTCAAGAAAGCCCTGGATATTGAAGCTGAGCGAATCAAAAACGGGGGAATCACCACCCGATTCGACACGAAAGAAATTCGTGTTATTGACGACAACACCGTGCAGTACAGCGGGGTTCTGAAACCCTCCACCACCAACGGCGCAATCACCACGCCACTGAAAGACCAGGAAAAAACCTACCGACTGAAACTGAGTTATGACAATGGTGTGATTAACCTCCACAGCTTTGAAGAGCTCAAGCCGGTATCTCCCACTAACTGACAGGACTGCCCATGAAATTTCGCATTTCACCGGCAGCTGCTGCTGTGTTTCTGGCAGCGGGATTATTCACAGGCGGCCTCCGGGCCGCTTCTGCACCCGCAGCCATACCGTTTGAGAATGACGCCGCCTTTAACGTCACGCTCAGCAACACCAACCCGAGCAAGGTTGTTGTCGACGGAGAACTCATAACCAGCATCAGCGGACCAACCGGTGCCTACGACCAGAGCACAACCGATGACGGAGCACTTATCCTGTCCCCCCTCGTCGGCCAGAACTTCACACTGTTCATCCAGACCGACCGCGGTTCCTCCCTGAGCCTTAACATCAGGCCGCAGCCGGGTAATGGCAAAACACTGCGCTTCACCCCAGTGTCACCACCACTTCGCAAGAACGACGACGCGAAAGCATGGGAAGAAGGGCAGACCTACGAAAAAACGCTGGTCGCACTGTCCCGCGCCGTAGTCAACGGTCAGGTACCGGACGACTACCAGGAATATCCGGTCAGCCGCATGCCGGCATACACACCCGCCAGTGATGTACGCCTGACACCGGAACGCCAGTTTGTGGGTAACCACCTGCGAGTCGTGCGCTTCCGGATGAGCAACCCCGGAAACATCACCCGCGACCTGCGTGAGCGGGACTTCTGGCGCAAGGGCGTCCGGGCCGTGATGCTGTCACAAAACAAACTGTACGCCGGTGGCGAAGGCTACGCCTGGATTGTGTTTTCAGATGACGGAGACACCCGCCCATGAACCTGAATGAAAATCTGAAAACCCGCCGTAAGCAACTGGCCATCCTTGCCGCCGTTATCATAGGGGGCGCAGCTGCAACGGGCGGTGTCATATGGTACGGCAAGTATCAGCAGGCTCAGAAACAACCCGCACCAGTTGCAGCCCCAAACCTGACCGGCGTGGTTACGGCAACATTTAACCAGCAGGTTAGTGACGCAGCGCTGGTGCAACAGCAGGCAAAGACCTCAGCACTTGAGCAAAGCCTTGCAACACTCACACAGCAGTTTGAGCAGAACAAACTCACTACTGAACAGAAGCTGGCCAAAAAGGATGAAGAAATTCAGCGCCTGAATGACCAGCTCTCGAAAGCCCCCGGCAGCAACGCGACCACTGGCCAGCAGACACCACCTGCCGGTCAGAACGGAACACCACTCCCCGGCCCCGTTGCTGCCGGTCAGGCCCGACCTCCCGAATACACTGTCACTCCCACAGGAGCACCGGCCGCCACTGGTGTCAACATGGGGCAGGGCGCAGGGTTCTATCCGGGCGGCTCAGGCCAGCGTATGACGGGCGGGCTGTCGACCACAAAATTCAGCTATGAAAGCCTGAAGAAAAAGCCAACCAGACTCCCCTGGATTCCGTCCGGCTCGTTCTCTGATGCCATCCTGATTGAAGGTGCTGACGCCAACGCCAGCGTCACCGGTCAGCAGAACACCCAGCCAGTCACCATTCGTCTGCTGGGGAACATCCAGATGCCCAACAACAAAGAGTACAGCGCAGACGGCTGCTTTGTGGTGGGTGAAATCTGGGGTGATATTTCCAGCGAGCGCGGCGTTGTCAGAACGAAATCACTCAGTTGCGTGCTGAAAAACGGCAAACATGTCGATATGACGTTCGATGGCCACGTGAGCTATCAGGGTAAAGGTGGCGTTCGCGGTAAGCCCGTTATGCGAAACGGCATGATTGTCGGCTATGCGGGGGCAGCAGGCCTCCTGTCTGGCTTTGGCGAGGGTATCAAATCGGCGGCAACGCCATCCGTGGGCATCGGCGCCACAGCTGACGTTGGCGCGGCAGATGTGTTTAAGCAGGGCTTTGGCGGCGGGGCCAGTAAGGCTGCTGATACGCTGAGCCAGTACTGGATTAAGCGCGCAGAGCAGTATCACCCGGTAATTGATATTGGTGCCGGCAACCTGGTTACTGTTGTGTTCCAGAAAGGCTTCCGCCTTGAAACCATCGAGGACGCTGAGGACGCGAAGGCGAAAGAGGAAATGCAGAAAGCCGGCAACGCCGCGCAGAACGCCGTCACTCCGCAACCTGCAAGCCAGACCACTGCATCCAGCACCTCCTCCGTCGGCAACATCAACCCTGACGACGTTCTCCGCCAGGCCAGCCAGCTGCGCCTCGGTGACACCATCAACTAAGGGAGCGGCATATGTTGTTTAAAACTCAGTTGGATAAGCGTGAGCAGGCGCAGAATTTAGAATGCAATGAGGAGAACAAATGAAGGAGCCACGCACAGATGACCGTATTAGTTTTCTGAGGGGGATTGAACGGGACTGGAAAAACTGGTCTGCAGGAAAAAAAACAAAACCCCACTGGATATTTTTGGTAGGGGTATTAACCGCTACAGGGATGTTGATTTTTAGCTTCTGTTCAGGCAATCAGAGGCTTACCGTGGCTTCCATTGCTACTGGAATAGCTTTTCTTCTCGCCGGATTGTTACAGGCTGGTGAAACATGGGAAGAAAAAATACAGAAAAAAATACGGGCATATGAGCCGCTTGATATTGATGCCATGCGCACCCTGGCCGTCTCTATTTTTCACAAGGATAAACTGACGCAGGAAGAACTCAGACAGTGGCTGGACGCGGAGTTCAACGCTATTTCTGATGCCGCTCTTCGTGATGGGAGCCAGCGACACTCCGGAGACACCACCAACTGACGAGGAAATGCAGATGTTTATACGTATAAAACAGCGCAGAGGGACAAGCCAGACCGGTTACTTACCCTGGTGAGCAGAGGCGCACTGACTTATGTCATCAACGTCTCCCTGAAATTCATTTCATTGGAGTTTTATGTCTGCCAACATGACACGCTATCCATTACTCAAAATCCTGCACAACTATCGCTATATCCTCATTCCTGCTCTGGTATTCACTGTCGAGCTGACAGTGTGGGCAGTGCTCAATCTTAAAGGCGTGGGTGATATGGGCTGGGTCTCCTGGCGAGTGTGTCTGCTCTTAAGCGTGTTCCTCGTATGCTTTAGCGACTCAGCCTTTAACAAACTCGATGGAGGGTTTCTTATGTATGGTTCAGTCGTTCCGTGGGGCGGAATGCTGATAGTGGCGAGTATTTATAGCTTTATCCAGATGAACCTGAACTTTCTGACGCTGGATTTATTTTATGCCGGCGTGTTTTGTAGCCTTGCTGTGCAGCTGGTTTTCACTGTGATTCAGTGCAACTGCAAATAATCGAAATTGAGTATTCCCCCTCCCTGAAGACCCCCTGAACTAAAACCGGAGTTACCCCATGAAAAAACTACTGGGTGCTGCACTGCTGTGCAGCGCACTGACCGGCTGCGCCGGTCTCAATTCTGATTTTGACTGCAACAAGACCGCGACCGACCAGTGTCTGACCACCGGCGAGGCCAACAGACTGGCCGCACAGGGTAAAAGCCTGGATGACCTGACGGCCGATAAAGCCGCAAAAAAGCCTGCGGGTGAAACCCTGCCGGCACTGCGAAATCAGGCTCCGGTCGTGAATCCGTTCCGGCCTGTCTCCGTCGCAGCAACCGGAACGACCACCGCCAGGCCGGTTGCGTCTCGCCCTGTTACTACTGCCCCGGCGGGGACGTCTGGTTCTCTGGTGAGACCTCTGGCTTCTGCCAGTCATGCAACGCCGGTTGCAGTCAACACAGCGGGGCGCGTCCCTGCTCAGCGTATTCCTGACGCCACGCAGCGCCTGTGGATTGCCCCCTGGGTGGACACGGACGACAACTTCCATCAGCCGGCCGTGGTCGAGTTCGTGAAGAACAAATCCCACTGGGATGAGAGCTACCGCGTTATCGGGGAGGGCGGGGAATGAGCAGCCACTACGTTTCCAACAGGAACGGCGTCGATCATCTGGTGAAATCATTCACCCATACACGGAAAGGAACGGCGCAAATCACCGCCACACAGTCAGTCGTTACCGACGATGAAACCCTGGCGGTTCTGAGCGTGAGCTGTGACTGGCAGATTAAAACTGCCGGTGATGCACCGCACACCGGCCAGATGAACGAAGAGAAGCTGCGTCGCCTGGAGTTGATCCGGGCCGCTGCGGAGGGCCGAAAATGAGTTTTGTCGACAGCCTGATGGATATGCTGAAAAACGGCGGGCAGGAAGACGGTGCTGCCACAGCACGAAATAACCTCTCCCAGACATGGGACTATCCGTCCTTGGTTGCTGCGTTGCCGTACCGGTACTACGACGATACAAATGAAATTTTCGTCAATGCCGGCTCTGCGGGTTTCATGATGGAAGCTGCTCCGTTACCCGGTGCGAACGAACAGGTCATGGCCGCGCTGGACGACATGCTGCGCAAAAAGCTGCCCCGCAAAACGCCGGTGACTGTCATTCTCCTTGCCAGCAAGTGCGTCGGTGAGCGTATCGATCGCGGCGTGAGTAATGACATGTGGAAAGGCGGGATGGCCGATCATCTCAATAAAATCACTCGCGCGTTCTGGCAGCGCTCTGCGTTGCACGGTCTGGCCAACGAACGCGAATACCCGCTCTATCTGCGCAACTACCGTATCTTTCTTGTCTATGGTCAGCCGTTGAAACGCGCCTCCCAGACGCAGCGGGTGATTGATGACCTGATTCAGATACGCAACACCATCCGCGTATCCCTGGGGGCCGCACGTATCGACAGCATGAACGTCGATGTGAATGGTTTCCTGTCTGCGGTACGAGAGCAGATGAATTACCGTCAGGAGCAGGTGCTGACCTCTTCCGGTGACTACAACGAAGACGAGAAGCTCAACCGCCAGGTAGTTGACCCGGGTATTGACCTTAAGGTGCATCCGTCTCATATCCGGATGGAACTGCCGGAGACCTTCGATACGGGAGGGACGCGAATGCCGGCATCGTCATGCCGCATCATCAATATGCAGCTCAGCAAAAATCCGCGCCGTTTTGCGCTCTGGCAGGGGGCTGATAACCTCCAGAATCTGCGGTTTCCCGACCTCGGCATTCCCTGCCCGTTTATGCTGACCTGGACTACCGAGCTGGAGGAGCAGACCAAAAGCCAGAGTGAGGCGTTCCGTAAAGACCAGGATCTGTCAAAAAAAGCCAACTCGGCCTACGCGGCTCTTTTCCCCAATACCAAGAAGGCGGCGGAAGAATGGCGGCGTACTCGTGAACAGCTGAGCAGTAACGAAATTGCGCTCTGTAATACCTATTTCAACCTGACCCTGTTTGCGCCTGACAATAATACCGACGCGCAGGCCTGCGAACTGGCTGCCGTGAACGTATTTCGCAAAAATGAACTGGAGATGGTGACGGTGCATTACCAGCAGATGCGTAACTGGCTGGCAGGCTTCCCGTTTGTTATGCAGGAAGGGATGTGGGAAGACCTGAAGATGACAGGCGCAACGCTGCGCGCCAAATCATGGAACGCGGTGAGTCTGATGCCGGTCGTGGCTGAACGCCAGCTGTCCAACGTGGGGATGCCGCTGCCGACATACCGCAACCAGGTGGCATTTTTTGACATGTTTGGTGAGGAGAACGGCAGTACCAACTTTAACATCGCCGTGACCGGCACTTCAGGCGCGGGAAAATCCTTCCTGACGCAGGGTATTCTGCGTGACGTGCTGAATGCCGGGGGGTACGCCTGGGTAATCGACATGGGTGACAGTTACAAGAACTACTGTCATCAGGCCGGCGGTGTTTATCTTGACGGCGCGAAGCTGCGCTTTAACCCGTTCGCCAACGTCAAAGACATCAACCATTCTGCTGAAGGTATTGTGCGTCTGCTGACGGTGCTGGCAAGCCCGACCCAGCCGCTGGACGGTGTCTGTGAAGCGATTCTGCAAAAAGCGGTGATGGATGCGTGGGAGAAAAAAGGAAACAAAGCCCGTATCGATGACGTCCATAACTACCTGACCAATGAGGACATCAATCAGGCATTTGCAGACAAACCGACCATCATAGCTCGCCTCGCTGAGCTGGCCATGCTGCTCGATACCTACTGCACCTGGGGGCCGGACGGTGAATACTTCAACGCTGACAACCCGACGCTCGATGGTGACACCCGGTTCGCGGTGCTGGAGCTGCTGAGCCTGGAAGACAAGCCGAAGTTACTTTCGTCCATCCTGTTTTCACTCATCCTGGCGATTCAGGAAAAGATGTACCACAGCCCGCGCGACCTCAAAAAAGTCTGCATCATCGACGAGGCCTGGCGCCTGTTGGGTGGCTCTAACCCGCACGCGGCACGGTTTATCGAAACTGGCTACCGCACCGTGCGTCGTCACCGTGGCGCGTTCATCACCATCACCCAGGGCATCAAGGACTTCAGCGCCAGTAAGGAAGCAGAAGCAGCCTGGAACAACAGCTCCACCAAAATCACCCTGTTGCAGGATGCGAAGGCGTTTAAACAGTACCTTGCCGATAACCCGGATCAGTTCTCGGACATGGAAAAAGAAGTTATACGTGGCTTCCAGCCTGCGCTACAGACCGGCTACAGCTCCCTGCTGATAAGTGCCGGTGAATACAGCTCCTTCCACCGCCTGTTCGTCGACCCCGTTACGCGCGCCATGTTCAGCTCGCGTGGTGAGGATTTTGCCTTCATGCAGAAAGTGCAGAGAGAGGCCGGAGCCACTGCGGAAGAAGCGGCGTATCTGCTGGCGGAGAAGAAATTCGGCAGTGAACTTCGTGAACTTGAGGAATGGGTGAAAGCAGCATGAGTGAACAACAGGACAAGCCATATGACGTCGATAACGTCCGGGATGGCGCAGCGATGGCCAGCAGGACGTCCAGCTGGATGAAAGGTGGTTTGCTGGGTTTAGCGGGAATACTGGCGATGACCGGTGTGGCATACGTGACGGCTAAAGCCGTCACCCCGGAGATAGTGGTTTTCGATATGAAAGACACGATTGACCTTTTCATGCAGCAGTCCGCCCAGTTGCAGCTTGATGAAGACAAGGCCCGGACGTTGACGACGCGCTTTAATACCGCCCTGACCGACAGTCTGGGGGAATGGCAGGCTTCACATAATGCCATCATCCTGGTGAAACCGGCGGTGATGAGTTCACAGCGTGATATTACCAGCGAGATCCGGACCGATGTTGCGCGACGCATCCAGGGGGGGCAGTGAAAAAACGACTACAGCTGATGGGGATGTTGCTGATGATGCTCTCCGCCGGCAGCGGGGCGAAAGATCTCGGTACCTGGGGTAACGTTTTTGAACCAACCGAGCAGGACATGCTGGCGTTCATCCAGAATCGCCTGAAAGGAATGGAGCAGACGGGCGAACTTGACCGCCTGCGCAGGGAGGCAACGGACAGGGTGAAGGAGCATGCGGTTCGTCCGACGCCGGTGGAAGGCCTCACAAAAGCGAAGGAATACCGCAGCTTTGCCTGGGACCCGACATTTACTGTGAAGGAGACGATCACTGACATGAAGGGCAACGTGATCGCCCGTAAGGGCGACACGGCCAATCCTCTGGATAAGGTGCCTTTCAGTCAGGTGCTCTTTTTCATCGACGGCGATGATGAAGAGCAGGTGAACTGGACCCGGCAGCAGCTTGCCGGGCAGACGAACCTGAAGGTGATCCTGGTGAACGGCAACATTAAGGAAACCAGCGATGCGCTGAACGAACGTATCTACTTCGACCAGGCAGGCGTACTGACGCGTAAATTTGGTTTTGAGCACGTCCCCGCGCGTATCTCACGCGACGGCCGCGTGATGAAAGTAGAAGAAATTCCGGTTTCAGGAGCAAAAAAATGAGCGCAACAACATTAGGAGAGTTGTTTCCACACCTGCGGCAGGCCATCACTCCGCATCGCCGCTATGCTAAACAACCCCGTAAAGCCTCAGTTGTTACATCCCGAATGGGGACGGCAGAGCGGCTCAAAACGTTGTATCCGGAGCTGGATTCCTGGCATCCGGTGCTGGTCACTAAAGCCTGGCTTCACTGGTGCGATCAGCATCAGCAGGAAGCCCGGGAGCCGTCGAAACGAGATGAACGTTTCCCGGATTACATCATTCACCTCTTACTGGAGAACATGCGGGCCGAGGACAGCGCGAAACGTAAAAAGGGCCAGACGCTGTCACTTTCCGAACGTCTCGACAGGTTATTTGCGGGGGAAGGGCAGGAGAGCACCGAATGTCACTAAGACACGATGCAGTGGTGCCGGGAATGCCTCACCGCATGACTGGCTACAATGCTGAAACCAAAGGCTGCGACGAAGATGTGAATCGCCTCTGTCAGCTGTACCCTGAAATTGCATCATGGCAACCGGAGCTGATTGTCGGTGCCTGGCGTCAGTGGTGCGTGGAGAACCAGCTTCAGCCGATAGCGCTGGAAAAACGTGATGAGGCGTTTCCCTTCTACCTCGTCAGGCTTATCCGCAACAGAATGGAGGAGATGAACGCATGGCGCTAATCAGCTGCTTCACCGGTCCGGAGGGGCTACAGGGGGTACTTACCTGCTTGCGCGACACTGAAGGCCTGACCGGTATTCTTGTCGTGGTTGGGTTGCTCACTGGCTGGCTTGTTGTTCAGTACCTGGCAGGTGCCCGGCGTGAGCGCCGGGCGTGGGAGAGTCGACCGGGAATGCCCGTTCCGCCGGCCCAGTTTGGCAGTGCCCGACATGCTGAATCGGTACATGCCTTTGCTAACCGGGAATTATACCAGGCGATGCTTCGCGGGCTGGAAAACGGTCTGACTGAAACGGGCTACGAACTGACGCGTGATAGATCCCGGCGTGTGGTGGCAATACCACTGGAAGACAGACTGACGATCAGTCGCTGGGTTTTTCGGGCGCGGCAGTGGTACACATCACCAAGAATGTCTGAACAAAGGACGAAAGACATTGAAGATGACGCGGTGAACGACGGGTACGCTGGCATGCTGCTCAATGTACTTATCCGTGGATGTGATCATGAGGGCTGGTACATTACAGAACCGGTACAAGAATTCGCCCCGACATCCTTTCCGCTAAAACAGGTAGCCATCAATGTCAGGGCCACACAGGCTGTACTGACCAGAGATGTGGTGAGCATCATCAATGATGTTGCTGAAAAAGTGAGAATGCAGTCATCTTTCCCCCATCAACCGACGTGTATTGTCGCTGACGTGATGAACAGCGAGCTGAATTATGAGGTCCGGCAGCAGGAGATTGACGAGCCGCCTGGCTGGTTTAATTCTCCCGCGGGATGTGAGCTTCCGGACGATATCACCGAAGGACATTTTCCACTCTTCATGACATCTGGACACCGGCATTTCATTGTCCGGGTACAGGGAGGGAGATTTTATACACAGGGTACGCTTGCCTTCTTTATAGAGCAGGCCGCACACAGGATTGCACAGGGTGAAATCAGCGGAGCGTGCTACGAAGATGACAGCGGTTATGCTTTCGCTGTGATACCTGCAAAAGCGACCCATTAATTCAACCGCGCTGACCTTCAGGATGTTCGGTGCTCACTGCGTTGCGCTCCGCCTCAGCCTGAATGTCTTCCCGGTTTCCGATTAACCCCCGACCAGGTAACGCCATGAAAAAAGACCCTGATACTGAAAAGGGCCGGAATGTCACCATCTCGTCAGTACGTCACGATGAGGGTTCGGCCCGACAGCTGGATGAAATCCTCAACGATAACCCGCTGTACAAACCTTCGCATGTGCTGCGCGGAGCCATTCTTGCCCTGTACGAAATGAGCCAGGAACAACGTCTGGCCATCATCATGAAAGCGGCTGATAAAGCCAAAAACCACTGACCATATCTTAAGCCCTCCCGCCGTCCGGTGGTTGCGGCACGCCCGGAGATATCCCATGACTCACCCTGATCCTGTCAGGCCGGTGACGGTTACCCGTGACCGCAACGGCTTCTGGACGCACCCACGCTATTTTACCCCCGCCAGTGATGAGGCCGGGCAGTCAGAATTCGGCGACTGGATGCGTCTGCACAACCTGACCTGTGCCACCCGCTGGATGGAAAATGATGCGCCTCCGCAGGTGATCGCCGCCTGGGAAAATGGCGTAGCCGACATCAGCGACTGGCAGCCCTCGGCGCCAGCGGGTGAAGGCTGGTTCATTGGCTCCATTCATGACACTGATGACGGCCCGGTTTGTGTCTGGCTGCGGGAGGTGAAATGAAGCGTTTTTCATGGCTTGCTGGCCTGATGCTTGTTTTCATGTCCTGGTCGCCGGTTCAGGCCACTGCTGCCAGCAATGCAGGCGACGGGCGCTGGGTGAATCCCATCACTGACGTCTGCTGGAAATGCCTGTTTCCGATGACGCTCGGTAATATCCAGCTGGCTTCCGGTCCTCAGAAAGACACAACCAACCCGTCCTCGCCTATCCAGATTTGTCCGGTGGGTATTCTGTATCGCATCGGGCTGGCCATCGGGTTCTGGGAGCCGATGGCGATGGTGGATGTGACACGTGAGCCGGGGGTGATGGTCAACATGGGCGGCTTTAAGATCGACCTGGGGCGTACTGGCACAGGCACAGCCGGGCAGAGTGACAGGCCCGCCGCCGGCGCGTTCTACCATGTTCACTGGTACAAATACCCGTTGATTTTCTGGCTTAACATCATCACCAGCCTGGGATGTCTGCAGACCGGAGACATGGATATTGCCTATCTGTCTGAGGTCGATCCTCTCTGGAATGACAGCACGCTCTCGATGCTGATCAACCCCGAAGCGGCACTCTTCGGTAACCTGGTTGCCCAGGGCGCATGCGCGGCTGATGCCGCCGCCGCGTCAGCTGGCCTGCCGTTGTCACCGCTGTTCTGGTGTGCGGGAAGTCAGGGGTCAATGTACCCGCTGACGGGCTATACCAGTGGTGAATTTTCCCCGCTGGAGGCCTCATTGCTCGTCGGTGAGCGAATGGCTTTTAAGATGCACCGTGAAGGACTGGTCTGGAACTCCATCGGCGCGGATACCGCCGTCTGCAACCAGTATCCTTCACCCATCATTCCCAAGGAACGATGGCGGTACCAGATGGTGAACATGTACCCCGAAACGAACAACTGCCACCCTTTCGGTGCCAGTACGCAGTTGTGGGGCACCACACACAACTCACCTTCATCGAAAAAGAACTTCGGCTACCTCTTCTGGCGCAAACGTAACTGCGTCTTCCTTTAAGGACATGACAATGATAAACGCTTTTCTCCGGGCGCTGACGTTCAGCGTCATGGTTGCTTTCGCACCAATGGTCGTGGCGAGCGCCCAGACTGATATCTCCGTCACTGACCATAGCTGGATCAAAGGCCAGCAGGACGCACTGGCGGCTATGAAGGACGATCTGCAAAGCCAGTCTGCCGGTTCATACGTGTTACCGCAGGCGCAGCAGGATCTTATTACCCGACTACAGGGAAATATAGCGGCTCAGACCACCACGATGGGGGAAAAAGACACCTTCCCGGCGATTTACTTTGTAAGCCTCGGCATACCTCGCGAAGGCCTGCTGCCGATGCTGAAGGACGCCCGCCGTTACAACATACCGCCAACGCTGCGTGGCCTCGTCAATAACGACATGCGCCAGACTGCGGCAGCTATGTTTGAGCTGAGTAAGGAGGACAGGGACGCCGGCGTGCAAATCGATCCGACGCTGTTCACTCAGTACAACATCACCACGGTACCTGCCCTGGTGGTGACCTGTCCTGGCCACCATGACGTTATCCGGGGAAGCCTGCCCCTGAAACAGGCCCTTGAGAAAGTGGCTGAAAGCGGCGAGTGCGCGGCAACGGCACGCCATCTCCTGGAGGCCGCCCAATGATAAAAATGCTTTCAACTGCGCTGTTGCTTTTCCCGCTTTTCGCTGTCGCCGCTGATCCTGCCTTTGAGGCGGGTGCGAGTTTTGGTAAGGGTAACGCTGCCGCAGGAACCGGTGCTCTGAAAAATCCCGGCGCGGTCACCGGAGCGATACCGGGCTATACCGCGAACCCACCGGAAAAGGGGTATTACGGTGGTGTAAACGGGGGCGATGGCGGTCTGGCGGGAAAAGGACAGGCTGCCCTGCAGGGAAATGACGCGGCACAGTCGGTGATCAGTTCCGGCACCAAAAATCCGACCCCAGCGATTGATCCGAATGCGCCCTTTATCACTATTGGTAAAAATGCGGAGGGTACGGCTGACGGGATCATGGATGGCAGCAGCCAGCAGTGTAAAGAGACGACGGTTTCAAAATCGACCTTTGAGAATTTTACCTGCGACCGGGATGTGGCCGTGATCCAGACGTGCGGAAGAACAGCCAGTATCACCGGACATTATGAGGATAATTACAGCTACAAGACAATTACCATTGATTCAGACAATCTGGACGTCAGTAGCCCTGAAGTAACGTATACCATGCCGGAAGGGACAGTCTATTCGGCAAAGATGAGCTACACGTTCAGAAAGGACTTAGCGTTCAGCAACGATATCTGGTACCTGAACATCACAACACTCGGCAGGCTGATGACGATGTACGAAACGTCTGGTTCGTATGAGTTGTCACCGGGGAAGAGTTTCTCCGAAGGAGAGGCACTGACAATTACGATTAACAACAAACAGAATATACCCGAAAGAGTCGTGAACGTCTGGAAAGACGGGAAAAGAAATCAAATGTACCATTTCGTCATCACCATCGTTTACCGTACCGGTACAAAGGTATGGGTTCCACAGACGACCTGGACTGAAAGTTGTGGTTTTGACAAAAAATCGGCCCTGTCCAGCGCAGGCAGTATCTGTACCGAACCAGGCGGCACGCGTACCATCACTGTCGACGGGAAGGAGTACAGCCAGACAAACAGTTGCTGGGCATATTCAGATTCCTATGTGACGGGTACCAGTTCTCGCGGGAACTGCGGTTCGCTGATGGATAATCCCGCCTGCACGCTCTCTTCCCATTCCTGTACAACAACTGAGTCGGGCATCTGTACCCATCAGTCAGAAACGTATCAGTGTCAGAAAACCTGGTCATCCAGTGGTCTGGTCTGCGGCGGGGAGTATATCTGTAAGTCCGGCGCCTGCGATGAGACGAACGGTACCGGAGATAACGGGTTTGATACGGCTGTGGCCAAACTCGCGGGTCTGGCCTCTGCGGCAGAAGATGTCAGGGATCAGAACAGCACTATAGATGTCAGGGCCTTCACGGGTAAAGCCATGAGCTGCCGTAAGGCGTTTGCCGGCTTCTCCAACTGCTGCAAGGATTCTGGCTGGGGACAGGACACGGGACTTGCTGCCTGTAACGATGATGAACTGGCTCTCGGTAAGGCCAAAGCCAAGAAAATCACCGTCAGTGTGGGAGAGCGCTGTGACCATAAGGTCCTGGGGGCCTGTATCCAGAAGAGTAAAGTGTACTGTGTTTTCGACGGCAAACTTGCCCGTATCATTCAGGAGCAGGGGCGTCGTGATCAACTGGGCGTGAAGTTCGGCAGCGGCGACAGCCCGGACTGCCGGGGCATTACGGTACCGGAGTTGCAGAGTATCGACTTCGATAAAATCAACTTCTCGGATTTCTATGAGGATTTGATGAAGAACCAGAAAATCCCGGATACCAGTGCGCAGGTTCAGCAGATTAAGGATCGCATCGCAGCGCAGGTGAACCAGCAGGGAGGTGGCAAATGAAGCGTGCCCTCTGTGGGCTGCTTATGGCGCTGGCGAGCCATACGGCACTGGGCGAGGAGATTGTGACGCCGGCAGAGCCGTTCACCGGCTGGTCCTGGTACAACGAACCGAAAAAGCCCCCTGAGCAGCCCCGAAAACCGCAGCAGCCAGCACCGCAAGCCATCCCGGATCTCAGCAAAATGTCCCCGATGGAGCAGGCCAGGGTGCTGAAAGGGTATACACAGGAGGCGCTTAACCGCGCCATCCTGTACCCCTCGCGGGAAAATACGGCGACGTTCCTGCGATGGCAGAAGTTCTGGACGGACCGGGCATCGATGTTCAGCCAGTCCTTTGCGGCAGCGCAGCTGAGCCATCCTGACCTCGATTACAACCTTGAATACCCGCACTACAACAGCATGGCGCCGTTTACTCAGACACGTGATCAGCAGACCCGGCAGAATGCGGTGGAACAACTGGCGCAGCACTACGGCCTGTTTTACTTCTACCGGGGCAGCGACCCGATCGACGTGCAGATGGCGGGGGTGGTGGCTGACTTCGCGAAAACCAACGGGATTTCGCTTATCCCGGTCTCGGTCGACGGCCAGGTGGCACCAGGCCTGCCGCAGAGTCGTCCGGATACCGGTCAGTCCCGCTCGATGAACATCACACATTTCCCGGCGCTTTTCCTGGTTGATCCCCGCAACCAGAACTACCGTGCCCTGTCCTACGGCTTCATGACACAGGATGACCTGTCAAAGCGATTCCTGAATGTGGCCACCGGTTTTAAACCCAATTCCTGAGAGTCTCTTATGCTAAATACACTTTTATCCCTCATCCGTGATGCAGGGCGATTTGCCCTGTATACCTTTGTCCTCGGCCCGGCTCTGGCGCTGTATGTATTCGTGATGTTCGCGGCTTCGCACGATTCACTGTCCCGGCAGTTCCTGACTGCTTATCACGACCTGACTGACGGCGTGCCTGCCGGCAAGGTGATGGGGTGCGTTAATGAACACGAGATGGTCAGTCGCTTTTCACCGCCAGAGCCCGGAGAGAAGTTAAAGCCCGCTCCTGCGTTAGAGAAAGCCCCTCCTGAAGTGTTGTGTCAGCGTGGCTACGTGGACAGCGATTCATGGGCGCGTTCTGTGGATGCAACGTTGACAAACTTCTGGGGGATGGCGGTAATGTTTGGTGCCGGATTGTGGTTTGTTTCCCGTCGTCTCTCTCTTGCTGCCCAAAAGCGCATTTCACCAGACACACATTCGGTTCTGGTACGGAAGAACAGGGAGACACAGGAATGAAACCCGCTATTCTCGCAGGACTGATTTTCTGGGGCACGATGGCACGCGTACTGAGCGAACTGATGACCTGGTCCGTGGAGCATACACAGCAGGGGCTGCTGTGGCTGTGCAATGGTATGTGGGCCGGTGCCGCCGGCATGGTGGTGTATGCCGGCTACCGCTGGTTCAGGTTTGAGAGAGGGCAAACGCACAAGGAGGTCGACCGTGAACATTAAAACCGGGTTCACTTTGCTGCTGTTGTCCCTGCCTCTGCTGGCACATGCCGGGGTACGCGAAGAACTGATGGCGCTTGAGGCAGCAAAGTCCGCCCCACCTTCTGCTGCTGCGGCCATCACCGCTTCTCCTGTTCCGGCACCGTCCAGCCTGATGGCATTGCCGGATGGACGAAGGGCAAACATGAAAGATTATGCCGTGGTGCTCTTTATGCAGGCTCACTGTGAATTCAGCGCGAAGTTCGATCCGCTGCTGAAGGGCTGGGCTGATGAGCATGCAATTAAGGTCTATCCGTACACCCTGGACGGTGGCGGCGATGTCTCCTTTCCGACGCCGATGGTACCGCGCAAGAGCGATCTTAAATCACCCATTGCAGACGAGATTGTGACCTTCTTCGGAAACGGTCTGCCGATTGCGACACCGACGGCTTTTGTGGTCAACGTCAACACCCTGAAAGCGTATCCGCTGACCCAGGGCGTGATGGATATTCCCGCACTTGAAAGCCGTATGGCCAGCCTGATTCAGGCGGATATGGATAACGTCGATCCGAAAGCGCTGCCGCCCATGCCTGCAAGTACGCAGGTCACCCCTCAGTAATACAACCGGACTACAAAATGACTACAAATTCGTATGCGCTCTCGCGTACCGAACGCGTGTGGCTGTTATTCAGCGTAACGCTGCTCGTGTCCGCTGCATTCTATGGCGGGCTGGCCTGTCGGGTGGTCAGCGTCATGAACCGCCCTGAGCTGACGACCTGCCTGCTGGACTTTCCGGTACTTCTTCTCATCTCGCTGAGTATCGGTTTTTTTTCCATCGCCGCCGGGCTGTACGTTTGCCGTCAGAGCCTGGTACGGAAACGCAGGGAGGAAATTGCATGATCAAGGCACTTATAACCGCTGGCCTGGTCTTTTTCGCAGGCCTGGCTGCTCTGCCGGCTCAGGCCGATGTCAACGGTGACCTGAACGGCTTCTTTGGAAAACTGGGCTACAGCGGCAACGTCTCCCAGGCGCAGGCCTGGCAGGGGCAGGCGGCCGGGTATTTTTCCGGCGGCTCGGTCTACCTGCGAAACCCCGTCAAAAACGTCCAGCTGATCTCGATGCAGCTGCCGTCCCTGAACGCCGGCTGCGGTGGTATCGATGCCTACCTGGGGTCATTCAGCATGATCAGCGGTGAGGAAATTCAGCGGTTCGTGAAGCAAATCATGAGCAACGCCGCCGGCTATGCCTTCGATCTGGCTCTACAGACGATGGTCCCGGAGCTGAAACAGGCAAAAGACTTTCTTCAGAAGCTGGCCAGTGATGTTAACTCCATGAACATGAGTTCATGTCAGGCTGCGCAGGGCATCATAGGCGGGTTGTGGCCCGTAACGCAGGTGTCGCAGCAGAAAATCTGTCAGGACATTGCCGGTGAAACCAATATGTTTGCCGACTGGGCTGCATCCCGTCAGGGCTGCACTGTCGGAGGTCAGGGGGATAAGGTCACGGCCAGGGCAGGGGATGCAGAAAAAGACCAGGTGCTGAAAAACAAAAACCTTATCTGGGACACGCTCAGTAAGAACGGGCTGCTCGCTAATGATCGCGCGCTGAAGGAGCTGGTAATGAGTACCGTCGGCTCCATCATCTTCAATAAAACCGGAGGCGTGACAATCCTGACACCACTGGTCGATAACCGCGATCTGATCAAAGTTCTGATGCGGGGGGGAACGGCGAAGGTCTATGGATGCGATGAGGCAACACTCTGTCTTGGGCCTGTCGTCACTAACCTGACGATTACTGAGTCCAGCGCTCTGGTCACACTGGTCAAAAATCTGATGATTTCCATGCAGAACAAACTTGTCGATGACAAACCGCTGACCGATCAGGAAAAAGGCTTCGTGAACACCACGTCCGTACCGGTACTGAAATACCTGACCAACGCCCAGAGTATGGGCATGAGCGCGACGTATCTGCTTCAGGTTTCCGACTTTATTGCCCAGGACCTGATGATCCAGTACCTCCAGGAGCTTGTGAAGCAGGCAAGCCTGTCACTGGCCGGCAAGAACTTCCCCGAAGAAGCCGCCGCCAAACTGCGTGACAACGTCATTCACGCTCAGGGACTGCTGGCCGACATGAAATTACAGTCAGCGGCAGACCAGAATGCGCTGGACGGTATCGACCGCAACATGCAGTACCTGCAACAGCAGGTGTCCACCATCGTTTCAGGTTCTTATCAGAGCAACTATCACTGGGGTGATCGCTGATGCTTGAGATATACACTATCTATGGCGGGGGGATGTGGAAAACGGCGCTGGACGCCGTTGTCACCCTTGTCGGTCAGAATACTTTCCACACTTTACTGCGCATTGCCGGCACCTTCGGGGTGCTGGCCGTGTTGTTTACTTTCATTAAACAACGCAACCCGATGGTTTTCGTTCAGTGGCTGGCCATCTTTATGGTCATCACATCCATCCTGCTGGTACCGAAACGTTCCGTACAAATCATTGACCTTTCCGATCCGGCAGCAGTGTGGAAAACGGATAATGTACCGGTCGGGCTGGCAGCCATCGCGTCGCTGACGACCAGTATCGGGTACAAGATGGCGTCAGTGTACGACATGCTGATGGCCAGACCCGACTCGGTGACCTACAGCAAAACCGGGATGCTGTTCGGTTCGCAGATTGTGGCGGAAACCAGCGACTTCTCCACGCAGAATCCGGAGCTGGCACAGATGCTGCCGGACTATGTGGAAAACTGTGTGATCGGCGATATTCTGCTGAACGGGAAATATACGATTAACCAGTTACTGAACTCCACCGATCCGCTCACGCTGATAACCAGTAATCCCAGTCCGCTGCGTGGCATTTTTAAAATGACCTCGACCACTCGCCAGTTCCTGACCTGTCAGCAGGCCGCAACAGAGATTAAATCCCTGGCGAATACCGATGTGAACCCGGGTAGTGCAACGTTCACCTGGCTGACGCGTAAAGTGTTTGGCAACAAACTGAACGGTGCAGCCTTACTGTCTAACGCGATGGGGGAGAGTTACGGTTACTTCTACTCCGGTGGCATGACAGCCGCGCAGATCATGAAGAATAACATTACCAACAGCGCAGTCCGGCAGGGGATAAAAGGGTTTGCGGCGCGCTCATCCGATACCGCCAACCTGCTGAACCTGGCCACAGAGAACGCGGCAACGAAACAACGCCTGAGCTGGGCAGCAGGTAACGAACTGGCCACCCGTACACTGCCGTTTGCGCAGTCCCTGCTGATGCTGATTCTGGTGTGCCTGTTCCCGCTTATGATTGCGCTGGCCGCATCGAACCATACCCTCTTCGGTCTTAACACGCTGAAGATTTATGTCTGCGGTTTTATTTACTTCCAGATGTGGCCGGTGATGTTCGCGATTCTGAACTATGCCTCAAACTACTGGCTACAGAGCCAGACCGGAGGCACGCCCCTGGTTCTGGCCAACAAGGATATCGTTGCGCTGCAACATTCTGATGTGGCGAATCTGGCAGGCTACCTGGCACTGTCCATTCCGGTGCTCTCGTTCTATCTGACCAGAGGGGCGGCGGCAATTGGTTCTCAGGTTACCGGCAGCATCCTCAGTTCAGGTGCATTCACCTCTGCCGGTGTGGCAGCGACCACTGCGGACGGAAATTGGTCGTTTAACAACATGTCGATGGACAATGTCAGCCAGAACAAGATGGACACGAACCTGGTGCAGCGCCAGGGGCAGCAGACGTGGCAGGCGGATAATGGTTCAACCCAGACCCAGACGGCCGGTGGCCACACGGTTATCGACGGTTCCGGTGCAATGTCGAATCTGCCGGTGAACATGAAGCTCAGCCAGCTGGCAAGCAGTGGTTTCCAGGAGTCAGCCCGTCAGTCGCAGGTTCAGGCGCAGACGGCGCTCGATGGCTACAACCACAGCGTCACCAGTGGCTGGTCACAGCTCTCCCAGATGTCTAACCAGACCGGTACCAGTGACAGCCTGACCAGAGGCAGTGAGAACAGCCAGGCCACTAACGCGACGCGCGGTGCCAGCATGATGATGTCGGCCGCAGAGAGCTATGCGAAGGCGAATAATATCTCTACGCAGGAGGCTTACAACCAGCTGATGTCAAAATCACAGGAAGGCAGTTTCAATGCTGGCGGCAAAATTTATGCCAAAGCTGATTCTGGCGATTCAGCAATAGGGAAAATTGGCAAATGGACTGTGGGTGCTAGCGGTGGGATTGAGGGGCACATGGGAGTTGAATATAAAGGCTCCGATGGTAGCTCTCATGGAACACAAGACACAAACTCTCTTGCTCAAGATATGCGACACGACAAAAACAGCCAGGCAGTTAATGACTTCCGGCAGGGTATGGATATGGTTAAAAGCAGCCGTATCACCGATGGCGCGAATCATTCCGAGAATGCTGCAAGCAGCAACGTTCAGCAGTTTGCCGCAACACTCAATGATGCTGAAAGCCAGTACCATCAGTACACCACCAGTTCGACGCAGAGTAACGAGTTCAGCCGTATGGCCACCGTTGCTCAGAACCAGAGTGCAAGCCTCGATACGAACTATACGCAGGAGTTTGTGGACTGGGCAGCTAATAAATACGGTGATAAGGCTCAGTCCATGCTGACAAGTGCGCCGTCGGCGCGCGAAGCTGCGATGGAATTCGTTAATGAGCGTCTTAAACCTGAAATCATGAGCGACTATCAGCAGGGCCGTTCAGATCTTGCCAGCGGCCAGGAGCATGCAGCATTCAATGGAGAGCATGTCGTTCAGCCAGCGCATGGCAGTCAGCTGGTATCAGGGACATCCGGTAATGTTGGCGGAGTAAGTTACAGCTCTAAGGATAGCGGTACTCATAGCTCGGAAGGTGTTGGCAATGTCCAGACTTCCGGAACGACTCAGGTCGCTACATATGGCGGCCAGGAGAGTGGGCAGGTTACATCTACAGGTGAAAATATCCCTGGCAGAACAGACGAACCTGTTTCAGGAGGGATTAAGCAACCAACTATTCATCAGGGGCAAGCAGGCGGACAAAGAAGCAACTCGGGTAATATCACCTCGTCAGCAAGCATGATTGATGCCGGTAGATACTCAGTGGCAGATGAAAGGAGTGGCCACACTGGAGAATCACATCCGGAAACCCGTCATTCAGGAGTCGTTAGAGAGCAAGAGACCACCCATGGGCAGGAGAGTGAAGTTGCTCATAGCCGTTCTGGTATTAATGTAGGCGGCGAAAAAGTACGAGGCGATGCTATGCAGGAGGCATTCAAAGAAAATCAGGCTAAGCTGCATGAACATTCCTCGCAGGGTTTTGGTCCCCAGAATGAGATACAGCGCAGAGTGGCGGAACAAAGATCTGAAAATGAGCATAAAATCAACGAATCTGCTGAGGGAATTGGCAAAAAACAATCCACTGTTCAGGTATCCAGTGATATATTAAGCGGAGAACATGCGAATGCTCAGTCAAAATTCGCAAAAGGATATGAAAGTGAAAAAGGACGTCAAAATTTCATTCCTGAGGAGGCCAGCGATGCTGATGTTAAAGCTAGGCTTGCCGAAATACGCAGGAAAGCAGGCTAATAGGAGTGTATATGGCAATTACACAGGCAGATGTTAATAAAGATATTCGTATGTTGGCAGATAGCATAGAAGATGAAAATCGACCATTGGTTAATCCTGTACAAGCTTTGAGGATAAGTATGCTGTGGCCATTGAGTTGCGCTGCTGTTTATGCAATTGCTGTCTCCTGGGCTATATATAACTTTACGCCACATATTGACCATTTCGATAATATGACAACCCTAACGGGCGAGTATGGGTTTGTCCTTGCAGCCTCCTCCTTAGCTATTGTATTTTGTCTATTCATAGGTGCGTCACTATATGGGCCTGCGCTTGCATACCTCTCGCTAAGCGAAGAAGCTAGAGATAAATCTCTAATCATAAGGCGATTAAAAAAAGTTGCGTTGAAAATAGGGGGATTCTTCCTCCTCTGTAACTTAGGGATAGCGGTTCTTTCAATTAAATTCCCATCCGTTTTGGTTATCTCACCATTCTCAATTATTGTATCATTTTTGATTACGCAAGGTGTTGTAGGTGCCGAGGCTGCAAGATATGGAATTAGTTCAATTTTTGGTAAGGTGAATAAATTAGCTAATAAAATCTAGGCATATAGATAGCAGTGTGGGTTTTATCTTTATTGGTATTACTCGCACTTTTTATAACCATTTTAAAATTCAATAGTCATGCTTAAGAGAAAACCTTTCGGAAATGATCTCATTTCCTACTACTACCATTGCTCGAAGAGATAATGGTGATGCCTCCCCTAAATTTTAGTAGTAATTGACTACAAACAATCTTTTAACCTAAATTCCCTTTCAAATCAGCCGATAACGTCTCTGTTAGCTATACCTCGCTAACGGGGACGTTTTTCTATACACAGGATGAATTCATGAAATTAAAACAATTAGCCGTTGTAGGTCTGATCGCTTCTACTCTTGCACTGTCAGGTTGTGGTGCCATGTCCACAGCGGTGAAGAAGCGTAATCTAGATGTCAAAACTCAGATGAGTGAGACCATCTGGCTGGAGCCGTCATCAGAGAAAACGGTTTATCTACAGATCCGTAATACTTCCGACAAGGACATGTCTGGGCTACAGGCACAAATTACAAATGAACTGGCCGCGAAAGGCTACCGCGTCTCCAGCTCTCCGGACACCGCCTACTACTGGATTCAGGCAAACGTGCTGAAAGCTGAAAAGATGGACCTGCGTGATGCTCAGGGCTTCCTCAAAACAGGTTATGAAGGCGGAGCCATGGGCGCAGCTCTGGGAGCAGGCATCACTGCGTACAACTCCAGTTCAGCAGGGGCGACACTGGGTGTAGGGCTGGCCACGGGACTGATTGGTATGGCTGCCGATGCAATGGTTGAAGACGTCAACTTTACGATGGTAACCGACCTGCAAATCTCCGAGCGCAGCAAAGCGACCGTTACTACCGACAACATTGCTGCCCTGAAACAGGGTACTTCCGGCGTGAAGGTTCAGACCAGCTCAGAGCAGGGCAACCGCGCCAAATACCAGACCCGTGTGGTATCTAATGCCAACAAGGTAAACCTCAAGTTCGAAGAGGCGAAGCCTGTCCTGGAAGCGCAGCTGGCCAAATCCATCGCCGGCATCATGTAATACCCTGCGGCTGTGGCGACCGTCACAGCCTGTTCCCCCTCAGACTGATATTCACCGTGTTCTTTCCGGAGCCGGGGGCGTCAGTGCTTTCTGTCAGTTACCAGTAATTACGCTTCCTCGCATGGCTGCGCCAGGCGCAGCCCTGTCTGTGGCGAGCGTTGCGTCCTTAATTTCAAAGGAGTTCGTCCATCATGATGCATCAGAGAAATGAACGTGCAGATTACTCAGCTGAATTCTGGTCGCTTATCCATCTGGAAAGTGAGCTGATGGCAGCAAGGGCCTGGATGAATGTATTTGGTTCACTTCCTGAGGGGCAGGGTATGACCATTGTTGCTTTCTGGGCTGGCTATGAATTTACCCTTTATGATCTGGAACCCCGGGAGTGGCATTCAGCGGTTTATAAGGATGTGGCCTCGTCAGTCCGTTCTGTGGCTGCATACATTAATAACCAGGACTGGGAGGACGGATGTCAGCAGGCCAGGTATGAACTGAGTCAGATGTAATAACCCGACGATTTACCCCCATGCGTAACCACATTTTTTCATCACCCTTTTCAACGTTTCTTCTCTGATAACACACATCACCGCGCAGGTGATGCGATAACGGCCGGACAACACTCTATGAGCTTCGCAGGAAAAAACCTCACCCAGGGCGGGCAGATGACCGCCTACCGCTGGCGCATGTTCATTCAGGTGAACAACTGGATAGGATTCTGGATCTTCATCCTGTTCGCCGTACTGACTACCGCCATCTTTCTCTGGCGAATCCCTCAGGAAGCCCTGGATAACGGTTCCCTGTGGTGGTTTGCCAGTATCAACAGCAGCTTTATTGACCTTATGCCGGCATCGGGAACGCCAAAGATATACGACGTTCACTACTGGTATGCGCCGACCGCGACGGCAATGGTGCTGAAAATGACGTTGCCACAGATTTATACCGACCCGTACATGCAGGCAATGGGCGATCAGTGTCTGCGTGAATTGCAATGGGCGGCCGGTGCCAGTGGCATCTTCAGCCTGGTGGTGTTCCTGGCGGTGACCTGGTTTATCGCGGATATCGGGCGGAAAGAAAGCGAAGATGAATACATTTCCGGCATGGAGCTGACGGACAAGCCGGCAGAAGTCAATAAACTGCTGCGTAAAAACGGTGAACTGTCCGACCTGCGGGTGGGTGATCTGCATATGGTCAGGATGGCAGAAGTGCTGAACTTCCTGATGCATGGCACCATCGGGGTGGGGAAGTCGACGCTGATACGCTGGCTTCTGGATCATATCCGTAAGCGCGGTGACAGAGCCATTATTTACGACTCCGGCTGTACCTTTACCGAAACCCATTACAACCCCGACACCGATTTCATTCTAAACGCTCACGATGAACGCTGTGCCAACTGGCAGATGTGGGGCGAGTGCGTCGATGCGGTCGATTACGACAACCTGGCTGCCAGCCTTATCCCGGTTGAAGGGGAGTCCGATCCGTTCTGGGTATCCAGCTCGCGTACCATTTATGCCGACCTCGCAATTCGTATGTCGACTGACCCGGAACGCAGCATTGAGAAGTTCCTCAAAACCCTGCTGTCCCTCAGCATGAAAAATCTGCGTGACTATCTGGCCAACACGCCCTCAGCTAACCTGGTTGAGGAGAAGATCGAGAAAACGGCCATTTCCATTCGCTCGGTAGTGACTAATTACGCCAAAGCCCTTCGCTATCTACAGGGACTGGATGACGGAACCCGGCCCCCTTTTACTATCCGCGATTGGATGACGCAGGCGCGCTATGACAACAGCTGGTTGTTTATCTCTACTCAGGCCCGTCATCGTAAGAGCGTGAGGCCGTTAATCTCCTTGTGGGTATCGCTGGCCACGCTGATGCTCCAGAGCATGGGTGAGAACAGTGATCGCCGGGTGTGGTTCATTATCGACGAAGCCCCGAGCCTTCAGCGAATCCCGGAGCTGGCCGAAACACTGGCTGAAGCGCGTAAGTTCGGGGGATGTTTTGTGCTGGGCATGCAGAACATGGCGCAGTTGGTTCACGTCTACGGCCGTGAGCTGGCCAAAAGCATCTTCGACCTGATGAACACCCGCATGTACGGTCGTTCACCGAGTGCGGAGATGGCCAAGGTGGTGGAAGAGGAGCTGGGTAACCAGCGTAAGCGCAAAATCCGTGAGCAGAACAGCTACGGTCTGGACCAGGTGCGTGACGGTGTGTCCCTCGGTAAGGACGAGGTCAATAACCCCATTGTCGATTACGAGCAGATCATGCGTCTGCCAAACCTCAACTTCTACGTGCGCCTCCCGGGTGAGTATCCGGTCGTCCGTCTGAAGCTGAAATACCGCTCGCTGAAGAAGCGTCAGGCAGGCCTGCTCGAGCGCAACATTCGTGATGCACTCAGTCCGGAGCTGGAGAGGGTTATTCAGGAGAACGAGCGCGCAGCGGCAGCAGTCGGTCTGACGTTCCCGACCGGTGACGAAGTGCTGGAGAAGGGGGGGGAGACGTCATCTGTTCCTGACGGTACGGCTCCCGTTTCTTCGGCAGGAGCATCCGGCTCACAGGCAACACCGGCCGTCGAAAAAGTGGCTCGTACTCAAATTGAAGAACCGAAACCCTCGCGCAGCGATGCGCCTGAACGGAAGCCAGTACCAGTCAGGGAGCCAGACATATCGCGAACAAATCCTGTTGTAACTGAGAATCACAGGCCAGTGACAGCCCCTGTCACTGGAGACAAAAAAGACAATGTTGTTTCTCTTCGACCCTCGAATCCTGCACCAAATCATCAAATAGGGACCGCGTCCCATAATCCGGAAATTCCAGCAGCACTGCAAAAAATCAGAAGCAGAACCCAGACGGATGAAACACCTGAACCATCTTCAGCCGGCGCGCTGGGGATGCTGAAACGGCGGCTCAGTAACGGAGCCACCTCAGGCGGAGGCGAAGATCAGGCCAGCGAGAATGCGGGCGAATCCATGAACCTGGATATGAAGGTGACGGCACTGCCTGACGGCGGCCTGAGTCTGACGACGGCAGGGAAGCCAGTGACACCGCAAACCCCGAATGACACCCACAGTACTCACCGCAAGCTGGCGCAGGAAGAAGAGAACATTTTACTTCACCGTGACGCGGACGACCCGGGTTACGACGAAAACGATCAGCATTATTACGACAGAGAGCATGATATATGATGTCAGTCGCACCCGTAGCGTCAGCCGGCGAGGCAGCAGGCTACTACAGTAATTCCGATAACTACTATTTTCTGGGCAGTCTTCAGAGTCTGTGGATGGGAGAAGGTGCAAAAGCGCTGGGCCTTGAGGGCAATGTCCGTGGCGATGACCTGACGGCCGTGCTTGAGGGCCGTCTGCCGGACGGCTCACGGCTGGGCAAGGAGGTTAACGGTAAGCACATCCACCGTCCCGGCCATGACCTGACCTTTTCCGCCCCCAAAAGTGTCTCGATACTGGCCCTGATCGGCAACGATAAAGAAATGGTGGAGGCGCATAACCATGCCGTCCGTGTGGCGGCCGGCTATGTGGAGAAGCTCATCTCGGCACGCGACACGAAAGACGGCGTCACGTCCATCGTGCATACCGGCAGGATGGTGGCCGCCGCCTATACGCATGACACATCCCGCAACCTTGATCCGCAGCTGCACACCCATCTCCTGATTGCGAACATGACGGAGTATGCGGGCAAATGGAAAGCCCTGGCCACTGATTACATTCATAATGCCGGGTTTATCGAGACCGTCATGAAGCACCAGGTCACGCTCGGTAAAATTTACCGCAGCGCCCTGCGTGAACGGGTTGAAGCGCTCGGTCATGAGGTAGAAGAAGTCGGTAAACATGGCATGTGGGAGATCAAGGGCGTTCCGGAAGACGTCAGGGACGAATATTCCTCCCGGGGCCGGGAAATTCAGGGGGCCGTGGGGGCTGAAGCCACGCTGCGCAGCCGGGATGTGGCGGCGAAAGACACCCGCAGGGCGAAAGTTGACCCTTCGCGTATGCGCCTGATGGAGCGCTGGCTGGGACAAATGAAGGAGAAGGGATTTGACCTGAAAGCGTATCAGGAGAGCGTGGTGCCGCGTGATGCAGGTCTTCGTGACACACCGCCTCAGCCGGAGCGAGGCCTTCAGGCGACCCCGGTTCATACCGGGCCTGAACAGGTTATCCCGCAGGCGTCGTTGAGGGCAGAAAAAAATGCCGACACACCTGCTCAGTCCGCAGAGCGGGAGAGCCTGTCCCGTCACCCTGTAGTACAGCCGGCTGACTCACTGCATCAGCCGGCACTGGCCGGACCCGGAAAAACGCCGGTGGCCAGGAGCTTGCCCGCAGCGCAGCCGGACACGGAACTGGCTGAGGCAGTCCGGCTGGCCATCTCGCAGTTAAGCGACAGTAAAACACGTTTTACGTTTGGTGAACTTATGCTGACCACGGCGGAGCTGAGCGAACGGCTGCCGGAGATTCAGGATATTCGTATGGCCATCGATGCGGCGCTGAAGGACGGCATGATTGTGCCGCTGGACAGTGAGAAAGGGGTCTTCACCTCCCGTATTCACCTGCTGGATGAACTCTCGATCCAGGCGCTGAGTCAGGAGCATCTCAAATCCACAAAGGTCGTCAGTTTCACCCGCCCGGCGCAGTACGCGCCGGCGGCGCTGGAAGTGGTGGAGAAAGACGCCCTGGTTCTGATGAATGCCCCGTCAGGCGTGGCGGGCATCCGTGACCTGACCGCGCAGCTGGCCGGTATTTCCACCGCGAACGGTCGTGACGTGCAGGTGCTGGCCAGCTCTGCCGAACGTGCCATTTCGCTGGCAAAATCTGACGATTTGCGGGAGCGGATTATCAGCCGGCAGCATGTTCTGAGCGGTAATTTCCACCTGAAACACCAGAGCACGCTGATTATCGAAGGGGCGGAGCGTCTGGGGCTAAAGGAGACGCTGGTTCTGCTGGGCGAAGCGCGCGCGCAGGATGCCCAACTGGTCTTTCTCGACAGCGCCGGGCGTCAGGCGAACGGTAGCGCCATGTCCGTGCTGGAGTCCGCGGGAGTTACCCGCTCCCGCCGCACGGAGCCGTCTCCGGGGCTTGAGGCCGAAGTGGTCAGTATTCCGGACAAACGTGACCGTTACGAGGCGCTGGCCAGCCGGTTTGCCGAGCTGAGCGGAGGTAATGAAAACGTCACCGCCGTCGTGGTCGGCAGGCGTGAACAGGCGCAGCTGACGGGCCTGGTGCGTGAGGCGCTGCAGAACGCAGGACAGCTGGGGCGTGACGGCGTGGAGATAGAGGCCCGGCAGCCGGTCTGGCTTGACAGCAAAACACGCCGGATGCCCGGTTCATACCGCCCCGGCATGGTGCTTGAAGATCGCACGGACGCAAAAGAGCGTAAATCGTATGTGATTGACCGGGTGCATGAGGACACGCGCGTTCTCTCGCTAATCGACGGTGACGGCGTGCTGACACGGATGAAAATCGGGGATATCAGCGCTGACTGGCGTCTTTTCAGCCGTGAAACCCTCAGCGTGGCCACCGGCGAAAAACTGCTGGCCGTGGCGGGGGATCGTGAGCACAGCCTGATGGCAAAAGACCGTCTTGAGGTGACCGGGATAAGTGAAAAGGGAATTGAGGTTAAACGGGGGGAAGACACCCTGACGCTGCCAAAAGACCAGCCGCTCTATCTGTCACATGCTTACGTGACCGCGCCGGGTGGCCGGGATAACGATACCGGTGTGGTGCTGGCCGCGCTGAACAGCCGCGACATCTCATCCCGGACCATGAACTCGCTGGCACAGAGTGGCCACCGGGCGGAAGTGTTCACCGCTGAAGTGCAGGACCGGGCTGAAGCCCGGCTACAGCGTATGAAGACCAGTGTCTCTCCCGTGCAGCTGGTCAGAAATCTGAGTGGCCATGATGACGTCAGTCAGGCGGTTGATTCACTGCATGACAGCGTCCGGACGGACGCCGGGCTGGCCGTCTGGCGTGCCATCAATGACCAGCGCACCGTGGTGTTCAGCGAACTTAAGCTTGCGACAGAAGCGCAGAAATATCATCCCGACCTTGAGGCCATCGGGAATGAAATCGGGGCGATGGTCAAAAACGGCGAGTTGCTCTCCGTGTCAGCAGGCGGAGAGCCGGTGCTGGTTTCCCGGGCGACCTGGGAGATGGAAAAAGCCATTCTGCGCGTGGTGGAGGAAGGGAAAGGTACGCAGCAGCCGTTGCTGGAACAGGTACCCGGGGCCGTTCTGAACAGCCTGACTGAGGGACAGAAAAAGGCGACCACCCTGGTGCTGGGTACCACGGATCAGTTTATCGGGATTCAGGGCTATGCCGGCGTGGGGAAAACCACGCAGCTGAAGGCGGTGATATCTGCACTGGAAACCATACCGGCGGACGTTCGTCCGGTTATGACGGGGCTTGCTCCAACCCACCAGGCGGTGAAAGAGATGAGCGACGTCGGTGTCAGGGCGCAGACCATCAAATCCTTTATCGTTGAGCATGATCAGGCCACGGCCGCAGGCGGGAAGCCTGACTATAAGGGGCAGGTGTTTCTTATCGATGAGTCCTCAATGGCAGGCAACCAGGACACGGCGGCCCTCTTCCAGGCCATTGCCAGCGGCGGTGGACGTGCAGTCTCTATGGGGGATATCGATCAGTTTGAAGCGGTCGACGTGGGCGCACCCTTTAAGCTGATGCAGGAGCGCAGCCCGATGGATGTGGCCATCATGAAGCAAATCGTCCGCCAGAAGGACATGCAGCTGCGCGGTGCCGTTCACGACATCATTGATAACCGGATCGATGCGGCCCTTCAGCGGATTGAAACCCAGCCGGCTGACCGTGTGGCGCGTAGCACTTCGGCCACGCTCCCCGTGAGTGCCATTCAGGAAACGGAGACGCCTGTCAACGACATCGTGGCTGACTGGACGGACCGGACACCGGAGGCACGGTCACGTACTCTCATTATTACCCAGCTGCATGCCGACCGCCGGGCGGTGAATGCCGGCATTCATGCTGCACTGACTGCCCGGGGGGAACTGGGGGAGATGGCCATTACGGTGCCCGTGCTCGATAAAATCACCCACACCCGCCATGAGTTCAATAAAACCGAGGCCTGGCAGCCGGGAATGGTGGTTAAACGCGGCGATCGCTACCAGGATGTGCTGGCCGTTGACCGTAACGGCAGAACGGTGACGGTACGTGATGAGGAGGGGAAGATTGGCCTGTATTCCCCGAAGGAGCTGATCACCGGCGACGTGCAGCTGTTTCGCCGCAGCGAGATGGAAGTCCGCACCGGCGATCTGCTTAAGTTCACGGTGACCGATCGCGAACAGGGGCAGATGGCCAACCAGCGCTATACGGTGGAGTCGGTCAGCGAGACGGGGAATATTCGTCTGAAGGGGGAGAACGGTCGCGTCACCATCAATCCGGAGAACGTCCGGGCGCAGCAGCATATCGACTACGGCTGGGCCGTCACCGGTTACGGTGCTCAGGGGGCCAGTACCGATTATGTCATTGCGCTTGAGGGCACGGAAGGCGGGCGTAAGGCGCTTGCCTCCCGTCGTGCCTTCTACATCACGGCCTCGCGCGTGAAGGAGCACGTCCAGATTTATACCGACGGGAAAGCGGACTGGGTTAAGGCGGTAAAAACGCCGGAGCGTGATATCAAAACGGCGCACGATGCGCTGGCACCCGAAACGCAGCGGAAACAGGCGAAAACCATCTGGGCAATGGGGCAGCCGGTGAATAAAACGGCCATTGGCCGCGCCTGGGTGCGCCATCAGGGCATGCAGGACGCGTCACTGACGGCAAAAATTATCCCGGCCACCCGGCGCTTTCCCGAACCGGCGCTGGCGCTGCCGGTGTATGACAACAATGGCCGGAGTGCGGGCCTGGCCCTGGTTTCTCTGGTCGCCAGCCCGGAAGGCCGGATGACGCAGGGGGAGACCCGGATGGTTATGACAGAGCGTGCCCGTGGTGCCGTGCTGCAGCGGAGTCAGTCCGGAAACACGATTGTGGCCAGCGATCTGACGGCCGCACTCGATGCAGTACGACATCACCCGAAGGACGGCGTGGTCTGGCAGACCGGCGATGAGCCACCTTCAGCATGGCTGCTTAAGGTGAGCGGCGGGACAAAACAGGATGTGTCACCGGGTATTGTCTCCACGCTGACGGACGAGCAGAACGTACAGCAGCTGCGCGAGCAGATGCTGGCAGACCAGGTTCGCAATGAAGACGCCGGACGGGACAGGCAGCCGGCGTCGTTGCTGACGGAAATTCCGCAGGAAGAGGTGATCAGACTGAAACCGGAAGACATTAACCCGCGTAAACCGGAACCATTCAACCCGGATGCTGATGTGATCGCCAGGGTGAGAGGTGAGGAAAACACCGGTGGACAGGAAATGAAAGCCGCAGCTGAGGTCAGAAATGAGCTGGAAGGTGCTGACAAGACATCCGGTGAACTGTCGCGGGCATCACGGGTGATTGCAGACCTGGCAAACGCTGAACGCGACATGCTCAGGGCGGCAGAAAATGCTGAACGCGGCCGCATGCCGGAGCGTGAAGAACAGACCCTCACCCGTACCATTCAGAAAGAACGCTAATCCCCTTTTAAACCATGAGAATCAGGCAATGAAAGCAAACAAATTAGCTGCATTTATAGTTACAACATACATTGGATTTATTTCAACGGCACACGCTTCGGCCCCGCAACCGGAATTCAGCCCGGTACAGGAAGCCCGTATCGGGGAAATCGCAGCAGACTATCTGGTGTCCCACCCGGAGATACTGGTGACGGTCAGTCATAGGTTGCAGGAACAGCAGGAGGCACGTAAGCAGAAGATGTTTGCACTCAGCGTGATGGAGAATCAGGCTAACCTTCTGCATGATCCGGACACACCGGCTGTCGGACCTGAAAATGCAAAGGTCGCGGTAATTGAATTCTTTGATTACCAGTGCGTGTTCTGTAGCCGCTTCGCGCCGGAACTGGAAAAGGTCATGAAAGCGCATCCGGACGTCCGCTACCTCTTTAAGGAGTGGCCAATTTTTGGTGGTCGCTGGGAAGCTTCACTTCAGGCCGCGCATCAGGGGCTGACGGTCTGGCAAAAGAAAGGGCCACAAGCCTATGTCACCTATCACAATGCCATCTACGCCACCGGCCATAATGAAGGCAAACTGACGGCGGAGGATATTCACGGGGCTGCGTTAAAAGCAGGACTGGCAACGCCGGCTCCGGGCGAGCATACCGCGTCCCTGGAGAAAAACAGCAATCTGGCGGAGGTGCTGGGGCTCACCGGAACGCCGGGGATCATCGTGATGCCCGTCACCGGCGCCACACCGGAAACCATCACGGTTTTCCCGGAAGCCGTTACCGCTGACAGACTACAGGCCGCTATAAGGAAGGCCTCGCGGGGACAATAGTCCTCCGTCCGGCGAACGTCTCCCGCCAGAGACTGTTCTTCATGTTCCGCGCGTAAATGCCATTTTCTCTTTTCGTTCCCCTGCGCTTCCTCGATCAGGCCTTCAGGCCTGATGCTGCGGCGAGCGCTGCCGGTTAAAAGTCCCTTCAGGACAATTAGCACGCAAACAATGAACGCTAATCTGGCCTGACATCTGGAAATATTGCCAGCGAGAAGGTAGTATTCGGATCGTCTGCGATCGTCTTGTGGTGGGACAGATTGTTGATTCAGAATACTTTTGTGACCTAACTCAAACTGATGGTTTGACTGCTTTGTGGTGAGGCAGGTGGGCGGCAAAAAGCGTTTACGGGAGAAATGCGGACTTCCGGAAACAGACAGGGCAGGACGTGTCCAGTAATAACGTTCAGGAGCAGGTGACGGGATTTCCCGGAGCCTGAATGCACAAACCCCCCGATATCTGCTACGAACTTGGCGGAACGTCAGATATCAGGGGGTCCAAAAGCAGGCGCGTTGCCTGTGAAGGATTATAACGCATGCACCATAGAAAACAACACCCGGCCGCCATAAGAACAGGCCGCCGTGAATGACAATCAGATTTCTGTTCACTGGTCTGAGCTTCCGGCCGAAGAGTTAATCCGTTTCTGGCAGGACGTCGATGCCGGCACACAGGATAATTTTCTTACTGAGCCGGTCAAAAAGCGGACCCGCCGTAAGCGCGGTGAACACTCCACAAAAGCCAAATGTGAAAACCCGTCCTGGTTCCGTCCTGAGCATTATAAAAAGCTCTCCGGGGAACTGGGGCATGCCTACAACCGTCTCGTGATGTTCGACAAGCGGACCGGCCGCCCCAGACTGCGTGTTCACGTTTCCCGTCATCCCCTTTTTGTCACGGGTCGCCGTAAGGCAGGACGCAAATATGGTTTCCGGCCGGAACGCCGGTGCCTGATCGATTCCCTCTGGCCCCTGCTCATCAGTTTCTGTGATGGCGGCAAGCATACCGTCGGCATGTGTATCTCCAGGCTGGCCAGAGAGTTAAGCCCGAAGGACGCTAAAGGAAATGTCATCCCGGAAACGGAGGTGACAGTGTCACGATTATCCCGCCTGATTGAAGAGCAGGTACGCTTTGGTGTGCTTGGGCTGGCGGACGAGCGCACCTGGGATCGAGAATCCCGCTCCTGGCTGCCGACCTATGTTTATATCACCCCTGTGGGATTCCAGATGCTGGGTGTCAATATGGACAAGCTGTTTAAGGAGCAGGACAAGAAGCTCCGTCAGAGCGCCGAGCGCGAGCAGCTGATCCGGAACGGGGTGATTAACGAACATGATGATGTTCAGCCCCACTCTGCGCGTAAATGCTGGTCTGCCCGTAAGCGCCGTGAAGCACTGGTTTACCGTCGTAAAAAAGGCGCTGAGCGTAAACGTGCCAATAACCTGATAAAGCTGCCGGTGGATGAACGTCTTCATGCCATGGAAAAATGGGTTTTCAAAACCCTTCCTCATGATGAGGCGTACTGGTGTACGCCGGAACGACTGACACAGCTGGCGATTCAGCATCTTTACCAGCTGGACCTGGCGCTGTCACCGCCGGACTAGCCGCGACATACGGTACATCATTTCCCTCTGTTAACATGCCCCTCGCCGGGGCTTCTTGTGCTGGTTTTTCCCGGAAAAATTGAGCATTTTTTGTTCCCGTCACCCGGCCGGGCGGCATTTTCTGACGCAAACGCATTACCCTGATGGCCAGGAATACCGATAAATTCTTTTTCCACAGAAATCCGCAAACGAATAAGTTACCTTTTCCGGAAAAGAAAAAAACAGAACCCGCAATTTAATCTAACCCCCTTTTTTATCGCTCTGTTCATTTCATTCCAGAGTGGATCTTTGTCTTCCGCCACTCTGTGGATAATTAAAAAGGCCTTCGCATGCAGCGGCCTCACGGCCGCGCGCTCAGAAAAAACCAAAAGTACCTCCCGTCGCAAGCGACGGGCCCCGTTCTGGCCAGAATCTGACACTTTCTCCTGACCTTACCCCAGATAAACCGACGCCGCCCCGGCCCTAAGGGCCGGAACACCCTCGCTTTAAGAGGGATGTTGTAACTAGAAATCAGAGCAGCTGCAGCTAGAGTCGCGTTAAGCACGCGGTACACGCTCGTAAGCGCCTCACGGCGCTTACGCGGAGATACAGCCCGTCAGCGGCCACAGGCCTTGACGGACTCACTCCGACCGCGCACATTAACAACCGGAATGGCTTTAAGCGGGTAAGGCCTCGCAGGGAATGGGTTGGGACAGGCAGAACCTTTCAAACCGCAGCGGCTTACGCCGGTTACGGCGCCCGTTGACTTCCTCTCCCTGTCTGGCTTCAGCTGGCGCCTCCATGCCGCGATGCGGCATCAGTGAGTTCTGCAGGGCAGTGTGCCCTTTTTTTGTTGTCAGAACTCGTTTCGGGAATATGCTTTCAGAAACAGACAATCGAGGCGATAAAATGGACACGTTGCTCTTACCCGGCCAGAATCCCCGTGCCTGGGCGGAAACCATGATCAACCTGGAGGCCAGGAAACTGGTTAACACGGCCAACACGGTGGCGGCCATGCACCTTCAGGATGGTTTTATCCGGATTCAGTTTGTGGATGAGATCAGGGCATTCATCATGGCCCAGTTTGAGGCCGCACGCCGGGCGAAAACGGATGATGACTGTATGGCCTGTTTGCGGGCCTTACGGGCTGAAAATACCAGCCTGCTGGAGCAGTCCCGTTCGCTCAAAACCGGCTATGCAAAACTCTATGCCGAGGTGAAGGTTGTCCGGGACGAGAACAAAATTGTGGGCTACATCATTTCAGCGGTCGACGTCGTGGTGGCCGGTGCGGCCATCTTTGGTGGGATCGTCATGATGTCCTCGATGACGCCGGTGGGCGTGGTGGCTGGCGCGGTGATTGTCGTAAATGGCTTTAACACGATTTCACGGGAAGCCGCGCACAATCTCCTCGGTGATAAACAGACGGAGGGGATATTTGCGGACGGATCGATGGAGTTCGCTGAATTTTTGGGCTTCAGCCGGCAGCAGGGGCTGGGAGCCTATAAGGCTGTCACACTCTTCAGCGAAGTGTACGGCGCTTATGGCCTGAGGCTGAAACCCGAAGCACAACGGCTGTGGTACTGGACCAGGCCCGATTTCTTCAGGAAAGTATCCGGCACGCCACGCCCCGCAATGGCGCTTAAAATTGCGGGATGGGGGGTTAAAGCCAAAGTGGCGCTTGATTTACTGACTATTGAGCCTTCCGGGAAATAGTCTTCTGCAGGCGGAATGCTTTCCAGCCCAGTACAGGTGGGAAGGTCACCCAGGCAATGATCAGGACGACAAGGGAACTCATGCCCCCGGAAAGAATGTGTGTCCGGCTGCCGGCAATGAGGGTGACCAGCATAACCAGAACCAGCGCGACAGTGATCCATAACGACACCCGGAAGCGCCGTGATAGCGCATCGATGAGATGCTGCATGGTGCCTCCGCCTGCTGCAAGCCGGCCCTGTAAATTGTCCACTTCGCTCTTGCTGAAACCTGCCTCAAGCAGCTCTTTCTCACTGATAGCCATTAAGTCCTCCCTAATCAGGCGAAAGTATACTGTATCAGACCAATAATCCCCAGGTGACCGGCGTAAGCATAATAAAAGAAATTACGCGGCATGAAACGCCTGCGGCCCTCCGGACAGATTTGCCTGCTGAAGGAAACTACTGCCAGGGGGAATGCCAGAGTAGGCAGCGTGGCGAGTAATAATGTTTCTGCGGGCATATCCAGGAGATGCGATAACCCGTTTAAACAAATCAGTGACAGCACGGCAGTGATGGCTGCCAGCCGCTGCACTCCGGGTGTATCGCTGCCAGAAACCGTTGCCATACTGATGGCCAGCGTTATTCCTGCCAGCCCGTAGCTTGCCGGCTCCAGTGGCCAAATCATGAGGGCCAGGAGCAGATATCCGACGAGCATTCCTTTCCGGCCGTGCCGGTACTGCAGGGCAAGCAGCTGCGTGACGCCTGCAAACACGAACAGAATGTTCAGGGCCCACCAGGGCTGGTGATGCCAGAAGGCCAGGCTGAACACCGGCTGCGTGATGACTGCCCAGATCCACAGACGACTGGCTCTCTTCTGCAGTCGTTCCGGGGTGCGCTGTATGTTCATCGCCCATATAAGCGTGAACAGGGGGAAGGCCATCCGGCCAAGCGCATACATCACCGGCCAGACTGGCGACAGAAACACCGTATTGGTGTGGTCGATAATCATGGCCAGAAGTGCGAGAAGCTTGACCATATCGAGAGCAGCGGGACTGAGCTGGCTGGCGTTCCGGATAGTGGGAAGAACGTCGGGTACTGAACGATTCATGCTGTAGATTCCCCTGGCGACACGCGGTTAACAGCCAGCTCTGAACATAATGCCAGAATGCCCTGCCGGTTTGCGTTGTGACCCTGATCTTAAGTTTCTCAAGAATCTTGCGCACCGCAAATTCTGATTTATCACGCAGCACGCGCATTGCGCCTGCCACATCCTTATTCTGAATACAAATACTTAAATTATGAAAATCGTTCACACCGCCCCCTTTCTTACACTCTTATTATCGGCCGCATGAATATTATATTTAGTGGAGTGGGAAATTTCCTAATAAATTTTTCATATTAGCGTCCTAAAACTTAGTCAATTTATCGACTCATTTTAAGTGAGTTAAGACCGTTCATTAATTATCTGTATTGTTTGCTGAAGTCTTTGCCCTGACCAGAGCAAAATCTTCACGAATAGATTTTGCGGCAGGCTTCCACCCTTTAGTCCATTCCTCGTTCATACGGCCTTCACTGACAATTTTCAGGGTGATGGCATAAGGGGTGCGCTGCAGCTTCTTCGACAGCCAGAGTATATGATCATCGATTCTGTCATCCGGAATATCAGAAATAATCGAATGAATAAGGTCCAGGTCCTCCGGTGTCCACGGTTTTCCGGAACGCGGAAACACTTCATCCGGAAGGCGTGGTTTTTTTTCCTTTTCTTCTTTTATCTGCTTTCTGGCTTCTTTTTCCGCAGTGATGAGGCGCTGCCGTTCTGTTAACCCACCCAGGGTTGCAACCGTCCTGACCATATTTTCGCGCTGCTCACGCGTAATATTCACTTCACCGCATATAATGGCATTTAACGTATCGACAAGAATTTCCAGTTTGCTTTCGGTTAATTTTAAGGTCATACAATAATCTCCTTAATTTTTATTCGTTTTTAGCTCTTCCTGATGCAGACTACGCCAGCGCCAAGGCTCTGTCTGAGCCGGTTCTGACCAGAGTCCGACTGACTGACGGCGGGCTTCGGCCTCCAGAACAGCGTAGTCTGGCCGGACGGGTTTTCCGTGGTACCGGTATGCCCAGGCCAGGCCTTTGCGTATCTGTTCGGCATTCACATCCGTCACGCCAAGCCACACGGTACCGAGCAGACGTCCATAGCGATCCGTATCACTTCCGGTCACGCTTACATGCCGCTGGGTCACCATCGATGAGAGTTCCTGACGGGAACGCTGGCCGAAGGGCTGACTCTTTTCCGGCGCATCGATACCTGCCAGACGAATGCGCGTCAGTTGGTTTCCTGGCTCAAGTATCTCAACGGTATCCCCGTCCAGCACGCGCACAATCCGGCCGCTGATATCTGCACTGGCCGAAAACGCCAGAACGAACAGAACCAGCGAGCAGAACTTCCTTTTCATTATTCGTTATCCCCGGTTGCATACACTGCGGTTATTAAGCACGTAAATTTCAACTCGGTTTATCCTCCAACGAGGCTTTTTAAAGGAATACCGAACATTGAGTGTAATTTCCTGATCATGGGCAGTGTCAGATTACGTTTGCGGTTAAGCACTTCATAGACCCGGTTAGATTTTCCGATTGCCGGCTCAAGATCTTTTACCGTCAGCCCCTGCTGTTCCATCCTGAACTTAATAGCTTCAATCGGGTCCGGGGATTCGACAGGAAAGTGTTTATTTTCGTATTCACTAATCAACACACACATGATTTCAAAAAAGTCTCCCTCCGGGGTATTGGCAGGAGGTTCGTTATCAAACATAGGCTCTACGGCGCGTAACGCAGCTTCATAGTCCTGTTCAGTTTTAATTGGTTTAATCTGCATAGGGTTTACTCCAGGCTGACAGTTTCAGCATCTATTTTGTCATATTCTTTATGCGTACCAATGAATTTTATAAACATCCATCCTCGCTGGTATGCAATCGCAACAATTAACCGATAGTCATTTCCCTTAATATTAAAAACCACCCGCCTGTTTTTAAGAATACTGGCGCTGCGGTACTGTTCTTTAATTTCTGCCGGGGTTTTCCATTCAGCTTTACTGGCTTCATCTACCCAGGCTTTTAGCGGCTGCTCTGCATCGGGATTCGCCGTCCAGAAATCCCTCAGTGTCTTGATAGCGATTATCTTCATGTCATGAAGATAGTCCCATTTTAGGACTATTTCAAGTTTTTTGTCCCATCATGGGACTCTAATTTATCTGAAGAGACATACCAGAGTGTCAGGGCCGGCTATGCCTGTACTGAGTGATTTAACTCTGGCAAACCTGGCCACATAACCGGCGGATACGGTTTTGCGGCACGTGCAGGCGACGATGAGATGGACGTTGCCTGTGTTCACGACGGCGTCCCCGCGCTGCCGTCGTTCCAGATGATCACAGTGGCCAGATGGTCCGCCACCTCCTGTCCCGTGTAACCGGCCAGGATCGTCAGCGCCCGGGTGCACGTTTCACGGGACAGCGGACTCCGGAACCCGAATGCATCCATCATCAGGAGCCACCGGAGACGTTCGGCCCAGCGCTCGCCGGGTCTGCGGACCGGCGAAAACACAATCTCCGTCAGCTGTTCGCGGTTGCAGTACAGCTGGCGCTGTTCCAGTTCGTCCAGCAGGCTGTTCAGTTCGCGCCGGTCAGCGTCTTCCTGACTCATCTGCGGCCAGCGGATGCGGTGCCACAGCAGCTCCTGCGCCTGGTCGCCGGTGAACCCCGCGCGGGCCAGCAGGTCAGTCAGCACGGCCTGCGTGTCTTCTTCACAGCCGGACGCCGTGAGCGGGAACGCCTCCGGGCTTTCGCGCAGAACGTGCAGCAGGCGCGCCGGTGCCGGCAGCGACCGCAGGGATACTTCAGGCCTGACCACGGCCAGGCGAATATCCTCAGTCAGTCCGGTGATCCCCTGCGCCTGAAGTGCGACGTCCAGCCGGCGGTACCAGGTGCCGGTCAGGTCCGCCGGCGCGGTATCGTTCAGCGTGCCCGCCTCCGGCGTGTGGCTTTCATTGATCTGCATCCGGACCGCAACCCCCGCCTCGTGGCAGGCCTGGAGCCACTGTGCCACCTGGAGGGGATCGCCCGTCAGGCGCGTCACCTGTCCGGCCAGGTTCCACAACTGGAGACAGGTTGTCCCGTCGAGGCGGATAACGTAGTCGCCCCGGCACGCCAGGTGCCAGCGCTCGTCCAGCGCCACCGGGCGATCGTCAGCCTCCCCGGCCTGGCCGGGCGGGACCAGGGGCAGAAC
>ERZ776926.22-NODE-22-length-116644-cov-11.601540_pt1:0-115000 | contig 116644 bp, 104 predicted proteins | sample MGYA00514203_ERZ776926 | MGnify/ENA primary metagenome ERZ776926 (study PRJEB29299, sample SAMN09788444) | Acinetobacter baumannii | host: Murine | place: USA:Boston | collected 2018 | study: EMG produced TPA metagenomics assembly of the WGS of... | reverse complement strand
CAGTGGAGGCGCATTATAGGGAGTTCTCCGACGTTGACAACCCCTCTTTGAAAAAAAACGCTCAACCGTCTCTTTTTTGCTCAAAACCGTGCTACAGCGCCAGTTTTTCGAGCGTTTCGAAGCCATAACGACGTAAAACGGGCAAAAGTTGTTCGGTTTCTTTTGTTATCGCCATACAAAAAGCGATGTTCGCATCCGCGGATTTCGCATCCGGCGCCTCGTGTTCCAGCAACCAGGCCGTCCGACGCGCAATCGCAGCACCGGAATCCACCAGCCGGGTCCCTTCAGGCAGAACCTTTAACAGCTCTTCCTGTAATAGCGGGAAATGGGTGCAGCCGAGAACAACCGTATCCGGTGGTTCCTGCATCCGCAGCCATGGACGCAGAATACGACGCAGCTCTTCAAGCGATACCGTCTCGCCGTGCAGTTTCGCTTCCGCCATTTCCACCAGCTCCGCGGAGCCGAGCATGGCGATCTGGCATTCATTGGCAAAGCGCTCAATAAGCTCACGCGTATAAGGACGTTTTACCGTACCGCGCGTAGCCAGCAACCCCACAATGCCGTTCGCCGTCAGACGCGCCGCAGGTTTGATTGCCGGAACAACGCCCACAACCGGGAACGGGAATTTTTCGCGCAGGGCAGGAAGAGAGACCGTGCTTGCCGTATTACAGGCAATGACCGCCAGCGCCAGGGGATAACGCTTTTGTACCGCGGTGACGATTTCAACCACACGCTCAACAATAAAGTCTTCACTCTTTTCCCCATACGGGAACGCGACGTTATCGAAGGCGTAGATGTAATGGAGATCCGGCAGGAGCTGCCGAATCTCATCATAGACCGAAAGCCCACCGACGCCGGAATCAAACACCAGCACTGTGGGACGCGGATCAGAAGGTGTAGCTGCCAGACAAGGTGTATTCCCGTCCTGCAGTTTGGTAGCCATAAACTGTCTCGTAATCTTTATCGAACAGGTTGGCTATTTTACCACGAACTGTGAGATGAGAGGTGACAGGATATGAAACCGCGACGTCCCACAGGCTGACGCCGCCCATTTTCACGCGTTCTGTGGCGTAGGTATTCGGATCAACGGCAACGTCATAGCGAGTGCCCAGATAACGGTACGCCAGATTCCAGTCGAGATCCCACACCTGCCAGTCAAGCTGATACTTAACCTGTTGCTTTGAGCGACGAGCCAGGACTTCGTTAGTTTTCGCATTACGCGGGTCGACGTAGTCGTAAGAAATCTGATGCCCTACCGGGCCAGTGTCGAACTGGGCCGTCGCCTCGATTCCTTTAATACGGGCTTCATCGACGTTGTAATAACGGTAAGTCCGCGGGTCGCTATTAATGAGGTTATCGATATCATTACGATAGCCCGTCACACGCCAGTTTACCGGCCCCGTCAGACCTTCAAAGCCACCTTCCCACTGCTTACTCTCTTCTGGCTTCAGATCCGGATTACCGTAATCTTTACTGTGGATCTGGCTCATGGTCGGTGCTTTATACGCTGTACCGTAAGAACCGATGATGCGATACCCCTCGATGAACTCCCATGCGGCGCTGGTCTGCCAGGTGGCGTGATTGCCAAAATTAGAGTTATCGTCATTACGCGCCGCCGCTTCCAGCGTCACGCTGTTGAACTGCTGCATCGCCGAAAGGAACACGCCGGTATTACGTTGTTCGTAACCTTTTTCCAGATAGCCCGTACCCGCCTGGGTTTTCTGCTTCTGCCAGTCCAGACCCGCGCCGATATTGCCGTGCCCCACTTCAACCGTATTCAGCCACTGGGTGGTGTACTGCTTCACGTCATCCATGGTTGCGGAGTCAGCGTAGCGGCCTTTTTTCGGATCATAGTTCTGATCTTTGCTACGGCCATACCCTGCCACCAGCTGTGACTGGAAAATACCCTGGTTATAGCGCAACCCGGTGTCCCAGTTCTGGCTGTAAACCTGACGCGTGTCCGGCCGCCCATCAATGCCGGTCGCGCCATAGTGATCGTAACCGTCATACGCGGAGCGGTTATCGTAACCAAAGCCACGGACGAATCCGCTGACGCTGTCGGTAAACTGCTGCTCCACCGAGCCAAACAGCGATTTACTCATAAAACCATCGCGGTCTGGCTGGCGCGGGGCATCTTTTGCGGCAATATCAAAACCACGGGTATAGGTATAATCACCGGCCATGGTGATTTTGGTTTTATCGAACACCTGCTGGAAGGCACCGTTATAGTTTTGATACCCCTTTGAACCGACACCCGCAGAAATTTCCGCACCCGGCTTGTCGCGCCCGGTAATGATGTTAATCACACCGCCAATCGCGTCGGAGCCATACAGCGCCGAACGTGGGCCGCGAATGTACTCAATACGCTGAATCAGCGACGTCGGAATTTGGCTTAAATCGGGAACATTGCTGATCCCGGCATTATTCAGGGGGATACCATCAATCAGTACCAGAACATGGCGGGATTCCGTACCGCGAATAAACGTTGAAGAGGTTGACCCCATCCCGCCGCTTTGTGCGATGTCCACACCCGGCAGGCGTGACATGATTTCCACAACACTCGTTGCCTGCCAGCGTTCAATATCCTCACGGGTCACGACGGAGGTCGGAGCCAGAACGGTTTTTGCTGGTTGTTCGAAACGGTTTGCTGTCACCACCAACGAGTCGGCGCTTTCCTGCGCCCAGCCCGAAAATGCCGTGACGGAAAACGCCGTCAACAGCGATACTTTTTTAATCATTGTTAAAGCATCCACAATATAAGAAGGATGCCGCAGGCCTCATCGATAGCACGCGATGATGAAACCAAATGCGACGTGATCCCGGCAGGTCTTCGGGCTGGGTGGCGTTATACGGATGAAGACTTCCCATTTTCACAGTGTCTACAACTCTCATCCCGCCAGTCTTTACCGCTGCGCGTCAGCTCCAGATTTGCACTGGATTCCCTTTTCACTCTCAGGAGACCGGAAACAGAATGCTACAATTAGACACGTATAGATGTCCAGATAGCTATTAGCCATTAAATCTGGACATCCACTGCACAATCCCTACAATCCCCGCGTAATTCTTTATCACTCAGGACGCATCATGACCCCCGAACACCTCCCGACAGAACAGTACGACGCACAGCTGGCAGAAAAAGTTGTCCGCCTGCAAAGTATGATGACGCCTTTCAACGCGCCCGTTCCCGAGGTGTTTCGTTCTCCGGTCAGCCACTACCGTATGCGCGCTGAGTTCCGCATCTGGCACGATGGCGATGACCTGTACCACATCATTTTCGATCAGCAGACGAAATCCCGCATTCGCGTAGACAGTTTTCCGGCGGCGAGTGAGCTCATCAACCAGCTGATGACGCTAATGATCGACGGTGTACGCAATAATCCGGTGCTGCGCAACAAGCTGTTCCAGATTGACTACCTGACCACCCAAAGCAATCAGGCCATTGTTTCTCTGCTCTATCACAAAGCGCTGACCGACGAGTGGCGCGAGCAGGCAGAAGCCCTGCGCGATGCGCTGCGCGCGCAGAACATCAACGTGCACCTGATTGGCCGCGCGACCAAAACCAAAATCATGCTGGACCAGGATTACATCGACGAGCGTCTGCCGGTAGCAGGTAAAGAGATGGTTTACCGTCAGGTAGAGAACAGCTTCACCCAGCCGAACGCCGCCATGAACGTGCAGATGCTTGAGTGGGCGCTGAAGGCGACAGAAGGGTCTAAGGGCGATCTGCTGGAGCTCTACTGCGGTAACGGCAACTTCTCGCTGGCGCTGGCGCGTAATTTCGAGCGCGTGCTGGCGACGGAAATCGCCAAACCGTCGGTGGCCGCCGCGCAGTACAACATCGCCGCTAACCATATTGATAACGTACAAATTATTCGTATGGCGGCAGAAGAATTTACCCAGGCGATGAACGGCGTACGCGAGTTTAACCGCCTGCAAGGGATTGATTTGAAGAGCTACCAGTGTGAGACAATTTTTGTCGATCCGCCGCGCAGTGGCCTGGACAGCGAAACCGAGAAGATGGTGCAGGCGTACCCGCGTATTTTGTACATCTCCTGTAACCCGGAGACGCTGTGCAAGAATCTGGAAACATTAAGCCAGACGCACAAGGTTGAACGTCTGGCGCTGTTCGATCAGTTCCCGTATACGCACCATATGGAGTGCGGCGTTTTACTTACCGCACGGTGATCTGTAGGCCGGATAAGCGTAGCGCCATCCGGCATTTTTTGGCAGATGGCGCTTCGCTTACCTGCCCTACAAATAATTCATTACTCCGGTAACTGGCTCTTGCGGCTACGCATGCGCGAGCCAATCCAGAACACCAGCGCCACAGACAGTACCGCAGGCAGGAAGTTAGAGCCAATATCCGGATACTCTGCGCGCACCACGGTGCTGTACAACAGTACACCCAGAATAAAACAGGCTGCGGCCAGTCCCGGTAACCCAACCGGCATGGTGCGGTTCAGATAACGTTGATGCAGGCAGTACACCGTCAGCACCAGCGCGATAATCGGGAAAATCGAGAACGGTACAATTGAGCTAAAAACCGCCGCAAACGTACCATTAATGGATAAGCCAGCGATCAATGCCAGCAACAGCGTTCCTTTATCCTGACCTGACTGTTTCATTACTCACCTTCACTCATCGTTTTGATGTGCCAACTTCTCTTGTTCACGGCGATACCAGTAGTACGCACCTTTAGAAATCATCCGCAGCTGCAATACCAGTCGCTCTTCGAGTTGCTTACGTTGTTCAATGCTGACATCCAGCGCTTCGGCACCCGCGCTGAAAACAATCGTCACCATCGCCTCGGCCTGTGCTTCAGTAAACGCACGCGGCATATGGTTTTCGAGTTCAAGATAGTCGGCAAGTTCCGCGATGAAATGCTGAATTTCACGCGCGACGGCGGCACGAAACGCGGCTGACGTTCCGGAACGCTCACGCAACAGCAGGCGAAACGCGTTAGGGTTATTGCCGATAAATTCCATAAATGTCGACACGGAGGTGCGGATCACGCTGCCGCCTTTGGCGATACGCTGACGCGCCTGACGCATAAGCTGGCGCAGCATCAAACCGCTCTCGTCGACCATGGTCAAGCCCAGTTCATCCACATCACGGAAATGACGATAGAAGGACGTTGGCGCAATCCCGGCCTCGCGCGCCACTTCACGCAGGCTCAAACTGGCAAAACTCCGCTCAGCACTCAGTTGACTGAATGCGGCTTCCACCAGCGAACGCCGGGTTTTCTCTTTTTGTTGTGCTCTTACGCCCATCACGATAGTTGAATCCTTCCAAAGGCCCGTTGGCACTATACCAGAGAATAAAATTAATCTGTTTACCTGGCTTTGTGAATGATTGTTTACGGGCGGTTTGTGCTCCACTGCCCGAAAAAAGCACAACGATAATTGGGTTACCCTGGCAATGATGTTATGATTCTGTTGCTTTTATGTATAAGAACAGGTAAGCCTTGCCATGCCACATTCCTACGATTACGACGCAATAGTTATTGGTTCCGGCCCCGGCGGCGAAGGTGCTGCTATGGGTCTGGTAAAACAGGGAGCCAGAGTAGCGGTTATTGAGCGCTACCATAACGTCGGCGGCGGTTGCACCCACTGGGGCACCATCCCTTCGAAAGCCCTCCGCCACGCCGTTAGCCGCATTATCGAATTTAACCAGAACCCTCTTTACAGCGACCACTCCCGACTTCTTCGCTCCTCCTTTGCCGATATCCTGAATCACGCAGACACGGTCATTAACCAGCAGACGCGCATGCGTCAGGGTTTCTATGAGCGCAACCACTGTGAAATTCTGCAAGGGAACGCGCATTTTGTGGATGAACACACCCTGGCGCTGGAGTGCCACGACGGTTCGGTTGAGACGCTCACCGCTGAAAAATTTGTGATCGCCTGCGGCTCCCGTCCTTACCATCCGGCAGACGTGGATTTCTCGCACCCGCGCATTTACGACAGCGACTCCATCCTCAGCCTGCACCACGAGCCACGCCATGTGATCATCTACGGCGCGGGCGTGATTGGCTGCGAATATGCGTCGATTTTCCGGGGAATGGAGGTCAAAGTTGATCTGATCAACACCCGCGACCGGCTGCTGGCGTTCCTCGATCAGGAGATGTCAGATTCCCTCTCCTACCACTTCTGGAACAGCGGCGTGGTGATTCGCCACAACGAAGAGTACGAGAAAATCGAAGGCTGCGACGACGGTGTGATCATGCACCTGAAATCTGGTAAGAAGCTGAAGGCGGACTGCCTGCTGTACGCCAACGGCCGTACCGGCAACACGGATTCATTGCAGCTGGAGAATATCGGGCTTGAAACCGACAGCCGCGGTCAGCTCAAGGTCAACAGCATGTACCAGACTGCGCTGCCGCACGTTTACGCGGTGGGCGACGTGATTGGTTACCCAAGCCTGGCCTCCGCCGCGTACGATCAGGGCCGCATCGCAGCACAGGCGCTGGTGAAAGGTGAAGCGACGGCGCATCTGATTGAAGATATCCCGACGGGCATCTACACCATTCCGGAAATCAGTTCTGTCGGCAAAACCGAGCAGCAGCTGACGGCCATGAAGGTGCCTTACGAGGTGGGTCGTGCCCAGTTTAAACATCTGGCGCGGGCGCAAATCGTGGGAATGAGCGTAGGTACGCTTAAGATCCTGTTCCATCGCGAGACGAAAGAGATCCTCGGTATTCACTGCTTCGGTGAACGCGCGGCGGAAATCATTCATATCGGCCAGGCGATCATGGAGCAAAAAGGTGGTGGCAACACCATTGAGTACTTCGTTAACACCACCTTTAACTACCCGACCATGGCGGAAGCTTATCGGGTAGCTGCGCTGAACGGCTTAAACCGCCTGTTTTAACGCGCTGTCGAAATGGCCATCCATCGCACCCCGGATGGCCTCTGCCAGCTGCTCATAGCGGCTGCGCAGCGGTGACCCCGGACGATAAACCAGACCAATGGTGCGACGCGGCTCCGGCTTAATACAGGGCAGATAGACCACGCCATCACGTTTACGCTCGTGCGGCACCGCCAGCGCCGGCAGCAGCGTAATACCGCTTCCCGCCGCCACCATATTACGCAGCGTTTCCAGGCTGGTTGCGCGGAAATGGGTATCTTCATCGGCACCCGCTTCGAAGCAGAAGCCCATCGCCTGATCGCGCAGACAGTGGCCATCTTCCAGCATCAGCAGTTTTTCACCGGCCAGATCGGCCATCGGCACGCGATCGCGGTTCGCCCACGGGTGATCTTCATAGATCGCCAGCATCATCGGCTCATCGAACAGCGGTACTTCAATAAACGCTTCACTCTCTTTGACCAGCGCCAGGATCGCGCAGTCGAGCTTGCCGCTGTCCAGCTGCGCCAGCAGCTGATGGGTTTGCGCTTCATGCAGGTACATTTCGAGTTTCGGGAACGTCTGGTGCAGCATCGGAATGATTTGCGGCAACAGGTACGGGCCAACGGTTGGGATCAGGCCAATATGCAGCGGGCCGGACATCGCTTCCCCCTGCTGGCTTGCCATTTCCTTGAGCACTTTGACCTCGCGCAGTACGGTGCGCGCCTGATCCACCAGCAGAAGACCTGCCTGCGTGAACAGTACCTTACGACTGGTGCGCTCCAGCAGCATCACGCCCAGCTCATCTTCCAGCTTGCGGATCTGACCGCTCAGCGTTGGCTGGCTGACGTGGCAGGAGTCTGCCGCGCGGCGAAAATGGCGATGCTCAGCTAACGCTACCAGGTATTCAAGATCACGAATATTCATTATTCATCCTCCGTCGCCACGATAGTTCATGGCGATAGATAGCATAGCAACGAACGATTATCCCTATCAAGCATTCTGTTGAATAATACATCACATAGACGAGGCGGCACGTGTTTGACCCTTGACGTCCCCGCACCGTCAGCGAGTTTCTCTCAAAACTCGAAAAACTAAAGCCAACGTGAACTTTTGCGGACCCCGTGGTCCGCTTTTTTTTGCGTAAAAAAAAGCCCAGCACTAAGCCAGGCTCCGTTTTTCTCCCTCTCCCTGTGGGAGAGGGCCGGGGTGAGGGCACCAGCCCGCACTATTCAAACCAACCGGTTTTTCGCATCCGCAATCGCCTGCGCTACCTGCTTCGGCGACACGCCACCTTTCGCTGCACGCTTATCCAGGCAGGATTGCAGGGCCAGAATCGGGTAGACATCATCCCCGATAACCGCGCTGAATTTTTGCAGGTCGGCAAGCGCCAGCTCTTCAAGGGCTTTACCCTGACGAATCGCTTCCACCACTGCTTCACCCACAATATGGTGCGCCTCGCGGAACGGTACGCCTTTCGCCACCAGGTAGTCCGCCAGCTCGGTAGAGTTAGCATACCCCTGCTGCGCCGCTTCCTGGCAGCGCGGACGTTTCACCTGAATGCCGTCCAGCACCAGCGCGCCCATATGCAGACAGTCCAGCCAGGTGTCGAGCGCGTCGAACAGCCCCTCTTTGTCTTCCTGCATGTCTTTGTTGTATGCCAGCGGCAGCCCTTTCAGGGTCATCATCATACCGGTCAGCGCGCCCTGCACACGGCCACACTTACCGCGGATCAGCTCCAGCGCATCCGGGTTTTTCTTCTGCGGCATCAGGGAGGAGCCGGACGTCACGCGGTCGGACAGCTCTACAAACCCCGCTTCGCCAGAGTTAAAGAAGATCAGGTCTTCGGCAAAGCGCGACAGGTGCACCATCCCGATAGAGGCATTCGAGAGCAGCTCCAGCACGTGGTCACGGTCAGAGACGCTGTCCAGGCTGTTGCGGGTGGCGGAGGCAAAGCCCAGCCAGCCTGCCAGCTGCTCACGGTCGATTTCATACGCCGTACCGGCCAGCGCGCCGCTGCCCAGCGGGCTGACGTCCAGACGCTTTAAGGTATCCTGTAAACGGCTCTCATCACGCGCCAGCATCTCAACGTAGGCCAGACACCAGTGCGCGAACGTCACCGGCTGCGCGCGTTGCAGGTGGGTATAACCCGGCATCACCGCATCCTGATTGCTCTGCGCGGTGTCCACCAGCGCGCTCTGCAACTGACGATTCGCCGCCAGCAGTTCGCCGACGGTCTCTTTGCACCACAGCTTCAGGTCGGTCGCCACCTGGTCATTACGGCTACGCCCGGTATGGAGCTTTTTACCCAACTGGCCGACTTTGTCGATCAGTTTGCCTTCCACCCAGCTGTGAATATCTTCGGCATCGCTCTGGAGGATTTGCTCCGGATCCAGACGCACCTCTTCCAGCAGGTTGTTCAGCGCCTCTTCCAGCTGCTGCTGTTCGTCTGCGGTCAGCACGCCAACGGTCACCAGCGCTTTGGACCAGGCCACAGAGCCGACAATATCCTGTTCGGCCAGGCGGTAGTCGAAGCGCAAAGAGTCGTTGAACTGTTTGAACCGCTGATCCGCTGCCTGTGTAAAACGCCCACCCCAAAGTGCCATAACGAATTTCCTTAATGATGATATTTTTGCCCGGTGGCGCTGCGCTTACCGGGCCTACAAAATTCACGTAGGCCGGATAAGCGAAGCGCCATCCGGCACAGAATCTTAAGCCAGAATACGCGTGCCAATCGGCGTGCCGTTAAACAGCGCCGGAAGCTGCTCTGCGTGACGCCAGGAGGCGATATCCACCGGGCGGCCCAGCGTGCGGGCCGCATCCAGCGCGGCGTTAACTTTAACGATCATGCCGTCGGTGATAATGCCCTGATCGATCAGCTGCTCGGCTTTTGCGGCGGTCATTTCCGCAATGCGCTGGCCTTTGCCGTCCAGAATGCCGCTCACGTCGGAGAGCAGGATCAGGTCTGCGCCCAGCGTTGCCGCCAGCGCCGTCGCCGCCTGGTCCGCATTGACGTTCATCAGTTCGCCCTCTTCGGTCACGCCGATTGAGCTCACCACCGGCAGGAAACCGCCTTCCAGCAGGGTGTTAATCAGCTCAGGCGAACCTGGCTGCGCCAGTCCAACATGGCCAAGCTCTTCGTCGAGCTGGGTCACTTTTACGCTATCTCCATCGCCCAGACAGAGGCCAACGGAGGCGATATGGTGTTTCTTCGCCCACGCTAGCAGCGTTTTGTTCGCCGTTCCCGCCAGCGCGCCGGTAATGATGTCAATCTGATCCGCTGGCGTCACGCGCAGGCCATTTTTCTTTTTCACCGGCAGGTTGAGCCCTTTCATCAGCTCATCCACCACGCAACCGCCGCCGTGCACAATCACCAGCGGACGTTGGTGTGATTCGCGATAGTTCACCAGTGCGGTAAACAGGCGCTCCAGCGCTTCTTCGCTGTCCAGCAGTACACCACCGAGTTTGATAATTAATGGATTCATCATCACACCTTAAATAAGAGCCTGCGTTTCAGGGAAGCCGAAACGAATATTTGCACACTGCATTGCCTGTGCGGCAGCGCCTTTGAGTAAGTTATCTTCTGCGGCGACCACAATCAGATGCTCGCCCTGCACGGCAAAGCCGATGTCGCAGAACGGCAGGCCAACCACGTTTTTCAACGCCGGCACGCCTTTGTCATACAGGCGCACCAGCGGTTTATCCGCATACGCCTGCGTGAAGACCTCGCTCACCTGTTCTTTGGCCACACCCGGCTTCAGGCGGCAGGTAATTGTTTCGAGGATCCCACGCGGGAAGCTGCCGAGGTGCGGGGTGAAAATCACGTCCGCGCCCAGATGGGTGGTGATTTCAGGGTGATGACGGTGATTAAACACGCCATACGGCTGAAGGCTCACTTCGCAGAAGCTGTTGGAGATCGCCGCTTTGCGCCCGGCGCCGCTCACGCCACTGGTGGCGTTGATCACCGGCCACTGATTCAGATCCAGCAGACCGGCGTCGATCAGCGGCTTCAGGGAAAGCTGCGCCGCCGTCGGGTAGCAGCCCGGCACGGCAATCAGATCCGCTTCTTTCAGTTTGTCAGCGCTCCACTCCGCCAGGCCGTACACCGCTTTTTCGAGCAGATCCGGGTGCTGATGGGTGAAACCGTAATATTTTTCGTAGAACGCGCTGTCGTTAACGCGAAACGCGCCGGAGAGATCAAAGACCACGCAGCCGGCGGCTAAAAATTGCGGTGCCAGGTCGTGGCTAACTTCATGCGCCGTGGCTAAAAACACAACGTCAACGCCGTCGGTGAACTCGCTGATGTCAGACATGGGCTGCAAAGGCAAATCAACCACGCCCTTAAGTTGTGGATGCAAATCGGAAATTAACTTTCCGGCATCATTGCTTTGCGCTGACACGGTCAAAGCGGTTATGGTCATATGAGGGTGGCGATTTACGTAGCTTACAAGCTCTGCGCCCGCATAACCGCTAGCGCCTACAATCAGCGTATTCAACATCGGGTTCCTTTATGCTCAACGATAATGTATTTTTATTCACATTTATTGCATGAATATTGATACTATCACGACCTAAGGTGTGTCAACAATGAAAATGAACTTACCGCCATTTATCGAGATTTACCGCGCCCTGATTGCCACACCCTCCATCAGCGCGACGGAAGAAGCCCTGGATCAGAGCAATGAGTCTTTAATCAATCTGCTGGCGGGTTGGTTTAGCGATCTTGGGTTTAACGTTGAGGTTCAGCCCGTCCCCGGAACACGCCACAAATTTAACCTGCTCGCCAGTACCGGACATGGCGCGGGCGGCCTGCTGCTGGCTGGCCACACTGACACCGTGCCGTTTGATGATGGCCGCTGGACGCGCGATCCGTTCACGCTGACCGAACATGACAACAAACTCTACGGTTTGGGCACCGCCGACATGAAAGGCTTTTTCGCCTTTATCCTCGACGCGCTGCGTGACGTGGACGTGACAACCCTGAAAAAGCCGCTCTACATTCTGGCGACCGCCGATGAAGAGACCAGCATGGCGGGCGCACGTTATTTCTCTGAAAACACATCGATTCGTCCTGACTGCGCGATCATCGGCGAACCGACCTCTCTGCAACCGATTCGGGCGCACAAAGGCCATATTTCTACCGCGGTGCGCGTGCTCGGACAGTCCGGCCACTCCAGCGATCCGGCGCGCGGCGTGAACGCCATCGAGCTGATGCATGACGCGATTGGCCGCATCATGACCCTGCGCGACGATCTGAAAGAGCGCTATCACTACGAGGCGTTCACCGTGCCGTATCCGACGCTAAACCTCGGCAGCCTGCACGGCGGTGATGCGTCCAACCGTATCTGCGCCTGCTGCGAACTGCATATGGATATCCGTCCTCTGCCGGGCATGACGCTGAGCGATCTGGATGGCTTACTGAACGAAGCGCTGGCACCGGTCAGCGAGCGCTGGCCGGGCCGTCTGACGGTCTCCGAACTGCATCCGCCGATTCCAGGCTACGAATGTCCGCCTGACCATCAACTGGTTCAGGTGGTGGAAAAACTGCTCGGCGAGAAAACCGACGTGGTGAACTACTGCACCGAAGCGCCGTTTATTCAGACGCTGTGCCCGACGCTGGTTCTGGGCCCTGGCTCCATCAACCAGGCCCACCAGCCGGACGAATATCTCGAAACCCGCTTCATCAAGCCCACTCGCGAACTCATTACCCAGGTTGTGCATCACTTCTGCTGGCATTAAAAACGCACCGAACAGTCCCCTCTCCCTGTGGGAGAGGGTTAGGGTGAGGGCAACAAATCGCATGATCTTCGTCACATTCCCATAAGCATCTCTTATCTGACGCAATACGAATTAAATTTCGTAAATTGCCCACATTTATTCGTTTGCTGAACCGTTTTCGCAGCAATTGACGACGGGGGTTTTACGTGGCTTTATAAAGGGAGATGACAAAATAATGTCCAGAAGATTTTCGCATGGGCATAAACAAAAATGATGGGGTGACTGGGTTTTTATGAACGAACAATATTCCGCGTTGCGTAGTAATGTCAGTATGCTCGGCAAAGTGCTTGGAGATACCATCAAAGACGCACTGGGGGAGAACATCCTCGACCGCGTTGAAACCATCCGCAAGCTGTCCAAATCTTCCCGCGCCGGTAACGAGGCCAATCGTCAGGAGCTGCTCACCACCTTGCAGAACCTCTCTAACGATGAGCTGCTGCCCGTTGCCCGCGCCTTCAGCCAGTTTCTGAACCTGGCAAACACCGCTGAGCAATACCACAGCATTTCGCCAAAAGGCGAAGCGGCCAGCAACCCGGAAGTCATTGCCCGCACCCTTCGTAAACTCAAAGACCAGCCCGATCTCAACGAAGCGACCATCAAAAAAGCGGTGGAATCCCTTTCGCTGGAGCTGGTGCTGACCGCACACCCAACCGAAATCACCCGTCGTACGCTGATCCACAAAATGGTGGAAGTGAACAACTGTCTGAAGCAGCTGGATAACAAAGACATTGCCGACTACGAGCGTAACCAGCTTATGCGCCGTCTGCGCCAGCTGATTGCCCAGTCCTGGCACACGGATGAAATTCGTAAACATCGCCCAAGCCCGGTCGACGAAGCCAAATGGGGCTTTGCGGTGGTGGAAAACAGCCTGTGGGAAGGGGTCCCCAACTACCTGCGCGAGCTGAACGAACAGCTTGAAGAGAACCTGGGCTACCGCCTGCCGGTTGATTTTGTTCCGGTGCGCTTCACCTCCTGGATGGGCGGCGACCGCGACGGCAACCCGAACGTGACGGCGGAAATCACCCGTCACGTCCTGCTGCTGAGCCGCTGGAAAGCGACCGACCTGTTCCTGAAAGATATTCAGGTGCTGATCTCCGAGCTGTCGATGGTGGAAGCCACGCCGGAACTGCGCGCGCTGGCCGGTGAAGAAGGCGCCAGCGAACCGTACCGTTTCCTGATGAAAAAACTGCGCGGTCAGCTGATGGCCACTCAGGCCTGGCTGGAAGCGCGCCTTAAAGGCCAGCGCCTGCCGAAGCCGGAAGGTCTGCTGAGCCAGAACGAACAGCTCTGGGAGCCGCTGTACGCCTGCTATAAATCGCTCCAGGCCTGTGGGATGGGCATCATTGCCAACGGCGAACTGCTCGACACCCTGCGCCGCGTGAAGTGTTTCGGCGTGCCGCTGGTGCGTATCGACGTTCGTCAGGAAAGTACCCGTCATACCGAAGCACTGGGCGAGCTGACCCGCTACCTCGGCATCGGCGACTATGAAAGCTGGTCAGAAGCCGACAAACAGGCGTTCCTGATCCGCGAGCTGAACTCCAAGCGCCCGCTGCTGCCGCGCAACTGGGAGCCAAGCAACGACACCCGCGAAGTACTCAACACCTGTAAAGCGATCGTGGATGCGCCGAAAGGATCGGTGGCCGCCTATGTGATCTCCATGGCGAAGACCCCGTCCGACGTGCTGGGCGTTCACCTTCTGCTGAAAGAAGCGGGCATTGACTATGCTCTGCCAGTGGCCCCGCTGTTTGAGACCCTCGACGACCTGAACAACGCTAACGACGTGATGACCCAGTTGCTGAACATCGACTGGTATCGCGGCTTTATTCAGGGCAAACAGATGGTGATGATTGGCTATTCCGACTCCGCGAAAGATGCGGGCGTGATGGCAGCCTCCTGGGCGCAGTATCAGGCGCAGGATGCGCTAATCAAAACCTGCGAAAAAGCCGGTATTGAACTGACCCTGTTCCACGGACGCGGCGGCTCCATTGGTCGTGGCGGTGCGCCTGCACACGCAGCGCTGCTCTCTCAACCACCAGGAAGCCTGAAAGGCGGCCTGCGCGTGACCGAGCAGGGCGAGATGATCCGCTTCAAGTACGGCCTGCCGGAAGTGACCATCAGCAGCCTGTCGCTCTATACCAGTGCGATCCTGGAAGCCAACCTGCTGCCGCCGCCGGAGCCAAAAGAGTCCTGGTGCCGGATTATGGACGAGCTGTCTGACATCTCCTGCGACCTCTATCGCGGCTACGTGCGTGAAAACAAAGACTTTGTGCCTTACTTCCGCTCAGCAACGCCTGAGCAGGAGCTGGGTAAACTGCCTCTGGGTTCGCGCCCGGCCAAGCGTCGCCCGACCGGCGGCGTTGAATCGCTGCGCGCCATTCCGTGGATCTTCGCCTGGACGCAAAACCGTCTGATGCTGCCGGCCTGGCTGGGTGCCGGTGCGGCGCTGCAAAAAGTGGTGGAAGACGGAAAGCAGAGCGAACTGGAAACCATGTGCCGCGACTGGCCATTCTTCTCTACCCGTCTGGGCATGCTGGAGATGGTCTTCTCGAAAGCCGACCTGTGGCTGGCGGAATACTACGATCAGCGTCTGGTGAAACCAGAGCTGTGGGCGCTGGGTAAAGAGCTGCGCGAGCTGCTTGAAGGCGATATTAAAGTGGTGCTGGATATCGCTAATGACTCCCACCTGATGGAAGACCTGCCGTGGATCGCCGAGTCTATCCAGCTGCGTAACATCTACACCGACCCGCTGAACGTTTTACAGGCTGAACTGCTACACCGTTCGCGTCTGGCGGAGGAGGAAGGTAAAGAGCCGGATCCGCGCGTTGAACAGGCGCTGATGGTAACGATAGCAGGCGTTGCGGCAGGTATGCGCAACACCGGTTAATGCTCAGTGCCCGGCAGCGCTACGCTTGCCGGGCACTTCTCGATCTTCCCCCTTCCCTGATCTCCCCCTCAATCTTTGCCACCGGTAAGGCAATCACGTTTCACTTAGACGTAGCGCAACAAATGACCGGCACGCCGGGAGTAGAGTCACTCTTAGTGCAGTTCGAACAGGACAGAATTTACCTCAAACACTAAGGGAGTAATGTTATGGACCGTGTCATTCAATCCCCGGGAAAATACATCCAGGGCGCAGATGTTCTCACTCGCCTCGGCGACTACCTGAAGCCGCTGGCAAATCGCTGGCTGGTGGTGGGCGATAAATTTGTGCTGGGTTTTGCTGAAGAAACCCTGCGCCAGAGTTTTAAAAAAGCCGGACTCCATGCCGAAATTGCACCATTTGGTGGCGAATGTTCGCAAAATGAAATCGATCGCCTGAAAAAGCTGGCCGACAGCACTGACTGTCTGGCGGTGCTGGGTATCGGCGGCGGAAAAACGCTGGATACTGCCAAAGCGCTGGCCCACTTTATGGACGTGCCGGTGGCCATTGCCCCGACCATTGCCTCCACCGATGCGCCGTGCAGCGCCCTTTCCGTGATTTATACCGACAGCGGCGAGTTCGATCGCTACCTGATGCTGCCGCACAACCCGAACATGGTGATTGTCGATACCAAAGTGGTGGCGGGCGCACCTGCACGCCTGCTGGCCGCCGGGATTGGCGATGCCCTGGCAACCTGGTTTGAAGCGCGTGCCTGCTCACGTAGCGGCGCGACGACCATGGCGGGCGGCAAGTGCACGCAGGCAGCGTTAGCGCTGGCAGAGTTGTGCTACAACACGCTGGTTGAAGAGGGCGAGAAAGCGATGCTGGCGGCGGAACAGCACGTGGTCACACCGGCTCTGGAACGCATTATCGAAGCCAACACCTATCTCAGCGGCGTGGGCTTTGAAAGCGGCGGGCTGGCGGCGGCGCATGCCATTCACAACGGCATGACGGCGGTGCCGGATGCGCATCATTTCTACCATGGTGAAAAGGTCGCGTTCGGCACGCTGACGCAACTGGTACTGGAGAACGCGCCGGTTGAAGAAATTGAGACCGTCGCCGCGCTTTGCCACAGTGTTGGGCTGCCGATCACGCTGGCGCAGCTGAATATCAAAGAGGATATTCCGGCCAAAATGCGGCTGATCGCGGAGGCGTCCTGTGCCGAAGGGGAAACCATTCACAACATGCCTGGCGGCGTAACGCCGGATCAGGTCTATGCGGCGCTGCTGGTGGCGGACCAGTACGGACAGCGATTCTTGCAGGAGTGGGAGTAACGAAAAAAGCCGGGTGGCGCTGCGCTTACCCGGCCTACATGGCACTTTAATTTGTAGGCCGGGTAAGGCGTAGCCGCCACCCGGCACATGGGTTACTTCACATCAAACCGGTCCAAATCCATCACTCGCGCCCACGCGGCAACAAAATCACGGACGAACTTCTCGTGTGCATCACTGCTGGCGTAAACTTCGGCCAGCGCACGCAGGACGGCGTTTGAACCGAAGACCAGATCGGCGCGGGTCGCGGTGTATTTCACTTCCCCGCTTGCACGATCGCTACCGGCAAACAGCTCGTTTGAGTCGTCGGTCGCTTTCCACTGGGTGTTCATATCCAGCAGATTAACGAAGAAGTCGTTGCTCAGCACGCCCTCGCGGTTGGTAAACACGCCATTCTTGCTGCCATCGAAGTTTGCACCCAGTACGCGCAGACCGCCGATCAGCACCGTCAGTTCCGGCGCAGTCAGGGTCAGCTGCTGGGCTTTGTCGATCAGCAGCGACTCCGTAGTGGACACATCCACCTGCGCACGGTAGTTGCGGAAACCGTCAGCAACCGGTTCGAGCAGGTTAAACATCTCGATGTCCGTCTGGTCCTGACGCGCATCCACGCGGCCCGGGGTGAACGGTACGTTGACGTAAACGCCCGCGGCTTTCGCCGCCTGCTCAACGCCCACAACACCCGCCAGCACGATGATATCGGCCAGTGAGGCTTTATTAGTGGTGCGCTGGATTGCTTCCAGAGCCGGTAACGCCCGCACCGCCGCGGCGTTCACATCCCAGTCGCGCTGAGGCGCCAGCGCCAGACGCGCGCCGTTAGCGCCGCCACGCTTGTCGCCGCCGCGGAAGGTCGATGCCGACGCCCAGGCCACGGAAACCAGCTCGCTCACGGAGAGACCAGAGGCCGCGATTTCCGCTTTCAGGCTTTCAATATCTTCCTGCGTCGGATGGAACACCGGCTGAGGCAGCGGATCCTGCCAAATCAGATCTTCTTTCGGTACTTCCGGGCCGATGTACCGCGCTTTTGGCCCCATATCGCGGTGGGTCAGCTTGAACCACGCGCGCGCAAAGGCTTCGTTGAAGGCCTGCGGATCGTTCAGGAAGCGACGGGAAATTTTCTCGAATTCCGGATCAAAACGCAGCGTCAGATCGGTGACCAGCATGGTTGGCTTGCGTTTTTTCGACGGGTCGAACGGGTCAGGCATAATTTCCGGCGCATCCACGGCTTCGAACTGAATGGCGCCCGCCGGGCTACGCGTCTGCACCCATTCGTATTTGAACAGGTTCTCGAAGAAGTAATTGCTCCACTGGGTCGGGGTTTGAGACCAGATAACTTCCAGCCCGGAGGTGATGGCGTCAGCGCCAATACCGGTGCCGTGCGTGCTGGCCCAGCCCAGGCCCTGCGCTTCAATCGGCGACGCTTCCGGGTCAGTGCCCACGTGCGTGGCTTCACCTGCGCCGTGCGTTTTACCGAGCGTATGGCCGCCCGCAATCAGCGCGACGGTCTCTTCGTCATTCATGCCCATGTTGCCAAAGGTAGCGCGGATCGCCGCCGCCGCAGACAGCGGTTCACCGCTGGCGTTCGGCCCTTCCGGGTTAACGTAAATTAGGCCCATTTCGGTGGCCGCAAGCGGGCGCTTCGCCAGCGCTTCCGGGTCACGGTGGGTCAGCCAGGCTTTTTCATCGCCCCAGTTCACGTCCAGATCCGGTTCCCAAACGTCTTCACGCCCGGCACCGAAACCAAAGGTGCGGAAGCCGGAGTTCTCCAGCGCCACGTTACCCGCGAGGATAAAGAGGTCAGCCCAGGAGATTTTTTGTCCGTATTTTTGCTTAATTGGCCACAGCAGGCGGCGAGCCTTATCCAGGCTGACGTTATCCGGCCAGGAGTTCAGCGGTGCAAAGCGTTGCTGACCGCGTCCGGCGCCGCCGCGACCGTCAACGGAGCGATAGGTACCCGCACCGTGCCAGGCCATACGGATAAACAGGCCCGCATAGCTGCCCCAGTCGGCAGGCCACCACGGTTGTGAGTCGGTTAACAGTGCTTTGAGATCGCCCTTAAGGGCGGAATAGTCGAGCTTGCTGAATTCTTTGCGGTAGTCGAAGTCTTCACCCAGAGGGTTAGAACGGCTGGAGTGTTGATTAAGTAGATCGATGCGAAGTTGTTTAGGCCACCATTCTTTGCTGCCGGTACCTGCACCCGCGCTATGATCGACGCCGCCCTGGTGGAACGGACATTTGCCGGCGGATGCCGCGTTATTGGTCTCGTCTGACATGCTCATCGCTATGCTCCCTTTACAGTGTTACCGTTACGATATACACCACTAGTGATAAGAGATAGTTGAATTAATCCACAGATTCGATAGCTAATACCTTTTAACTCTCCGTTCGATTAAAAAACCCTCATTTTATGAGGGTTTTTTACTTTACAGCGCCGGGCGAACACCGAGCGTATGGCAAATGGCATAGCTCATTTCCGCGCGGTTCAGGGTATAGAAATGGAAATCTTTCACCCCTTCGCGACTTAAAATCTTCACCATGTCCATCGCGATATTGGCCCCCACCAGCTTACGGGTTTCCGGATCGTCGTCCAGCCCTTCGTACATTTTGGACATCCACAGCGGAATGCGCACGTTGGTCATATCCGCGAATTTCTTCGCCTGTTTGAAGTTCGAGACCGGCAGAATGCCAGGGATGATTTCGACATCAATACCCGCCGAGACGCAGCGGTCGCGAAAGCGCAGGTAGCTTTCCACGTCAAAGAAGAACTGAGTAATCGCGCGGTTAGCACCGGCCTCCACTTTACGCTTCAGGTTGAGCAGATCCGCCTGGGCGCTTTTGGCTTCCGGGTGAACTTCAGGGTAGGCAGCCACGGAGATATCAAAGTCGGCAACGTCTTTCAGCAGCCCGACCAGATCGGTGGCATACATCTCCGGCTTGCCGCTGCCTGGCGGGAGGTCGCCGCGCAGGGCCACAATGTGGCGAATGCCGTTATTCCAGTAGTCCTGGGCAATGGCGCGCAGTTCATCACGGGTGGCGTCGATACAGGTCAGGTGCGGTGCCGCTTCCAGACCGGTTCGATCTTTAATGCCCTTAATGATGCTGTGCGTGCGGTCACGCTCACCGGAGTTGGCGCCGTAGGTCACAGAGACGAACTTCGGCTTCAGGCTGCTCAGGCGATCGATAGAGCTCCACAGGGTTTGCTCCATTTCACTGGTGCGCGGCGGGAAAAATTCAAAAGAGACGTTAATCTGGCCGTTTACTTCGGCCAGGCTCTGATTCAGGGCTTCCCGCTGGTTGGCGTGAAAAAAGCTCATACCTTACCTCTATCTTTCGCGTGTCGTTGTTTGTTGTGTTGTGAACTTCTATACGTTTAGACGTCCAGATGTAAAAATGACGGAAAAGCGGGATGACGTCAACAGAAATAATCAACATTAACGGTGAGGTTTGTTCAGGAAAGATGAAGGGCGTTCATGATGGGGGTGAGAAGCACGCCCTCTCCCCATTGGGGAGAGGGTTAGGGTGAGGGGTTACAGCAGCTTAGCCAGACGATTAATATCAGACTGAATGGCCCCGGCGGTGACATCGCGTCCCGCGCCCGGGCCACGGATCACCAGCGGGTTATCGCGATACCAGCGGCTTTCGATGGCGAAGACGTTGTCGCACGGCAGGAGCGCCGCCAGCGGATGTTCAGGACGCACCGCCTCCACGCCCACGCGCGCTTTACCGTTCGCCTCGAAACGCGCCACGTAACGCAGCACCAGGCCCATCTCGTTAGCCGCTTCCAGACGTTGCACCATCTGCTCGTTCAGCTCGTCACCGTTCTCGAAGAAGTGATCGACGGACCCCTCCTCGCAGCCCGCAGGCACCAGAGACTCAACGCGTACCTGACCCGGCTCAATGTCGTAGCCGGCTTCACGCGCCAGGATCACCAGCTTGCGCATCACATCTTTACCGGCAAGGTCAACGCGCGGATCCGGCTCGGTTAAGCCCTGCTGCCACGCCTGATCCACCAGGTCGGTGAACGGAACGGTGCCGTCAAACTGCAAAAACAGCCAGGAGAGCGTGCCGGAGAAGATCCCGCTCAGCGCCAGAATGCTGTCGCCGCTTTCAATCAGGTCGCGCACGGTATGGTTCACTGGCAGGCCCGCGCCAACGGTGGCGTTATACAGCCAGTGACGGCCCGTTTTTTCGAATGCGTCATGGATCTGACGGTATTTATCAGTGCTGCTCGCGCCCGCCAGTTTGTTGGCGCTGATGACGTGGAAACCGTGGCTGGCGAAATCCAGATACTGATCGGCCAGCTGTTCGCTGGCAGTCACGTCCAGCACCACCAGATCGTCGTACGGGTGCGCGCGCATCCACAGGAACAGCGACTCTTCATCCTGCTCAACCGCTTCATCGTTAAAGAAGGCCAGCGCCCGGCTGGCGTCCAGCCCTTCGTAGTTCAGCAGGCTGCGGCGGCTGTCCACCACCCCTGCCAGAATAAATTCAAACCCGGTACGCGCCGAAAGCGTTACCTGCTCGCGGGCGAACAGCTCCAGCCAGCGGGAACCGATGTTCCCTTTCCCGAACAGTACCAGGCCGATGCGTTTTTCCGCGCGGAACAGGGAGGTGTGCAGACCCTGAATCAGGCTTTCGGTTGGCCCTTTACGCAGCACGGCAACCAGACTGATGCCCTCTTCCGACTGCCAGGTGAACTCCACCGGCTGACCTTTCAGTTGCTGCCAGAAGCGGTGGCAGTGGAGCGGGTTACGGGTGACGCCCGCGCCCACCATCGCCACCAGCGCCAGCCCCTGACGCAGGCGAAGCTCGCCCGGCAGGCCCGCTTCATCCAGAATTTTCAGGGCGCTGTCCACCACTTCAGCGGTATAGCAGAACTGCAACAGCTGACGATCGTTATGTACGCCAACGGCCAGCGGACGCACCTGGGCACGTTTCAGGATGGTGTCGATATCTTTGTGTGCCAGTTTGAAATCCTGGCCCGCAGGCACCTGGAACTCAATCAGGCAGATGTCATCATGGCTGGTGACAATGCGCGCGCCCGTACCGGATGCCAGCACGCGTTCAATGCGGGTGGAACCCTGATCCGGCGTGTAGCTACAGCGTAGTTGCAGGTCGATGTCGCTGCCGGAAACCGGCTGTAGCGTGCGCGCGTGCAGCACCGGGGCCGCCAGACGCGCCAGTTCGCTCGCTTCGTCGAGACGCAGCAGCGGCAGCAGGCAGGCATCTTTTACTTTGCGCGGGTCCGCGCTGTAGACACCGGCCACGTCGCTCCAGATGGTGACGCGGGACACGCCCGCCAGGGCGCCAATCTGCGTTGCCGAGTAGTCAGAGCCGTTACGGCCCAGCAGAACGGTTTCGCCGGCATTGCTGCGGCTGATAAAACCGGTGACGACAATACGTTTACCAGGATGTTGCACCAGCAGCTGTTGCAGCAGCGGGTAAGACAACCCTTCGTCCACCTGCGGCTGTGCGGCACGTTCGGCACGCAGGAAATCACGCGCGTCGAGCCAGGCGGCTTCCACACCAAGATGTTGCAGCACGGCGGCCATCAGGCGTGCAGACCACACTTCACCGTGGCCAACCACTTCCGCATACACTGCATCGGTAATGCCGCTGTCAAGCAGAGCGGCCAGACGCTCAAGGTCGTGCGTAAAAGCGCTAATCAGCCCGTCCGCCACGTCCGCAGGCAGCAAACCGGCAATCAGTTCACTCTGGTAACGACGTAAGGACTGTTGCACCTGATGCGCAGAGAGGCGATCGGTCTGGCTCAGTTTCAGCCAGCTAATCAACTGGTTGGTGGTGCTGCCCGCCGCAGAGACAACCATCATGTCCCCCGGCTGTGAATACTCGGTCATGATCCCTGCGACACGCAGGTAACATTTCACATCAGCAAGACTACTACCACCAAACTTGTGCAGCTGACGACCCTTCGTCCCTGCCTGCGCTATCACACTCATGATTACCCCTTGGCTGCGACCCGGAAGCCATTTTCCAGATCGGCAATTAAATCTTCAGAATCTTCAATACCGGTCGAGATACGCAGCAGCGTCTCGGAAATCCCGGCGGCGGCACGTGCTTCGGGTGCCATACCTGCGTGCGTCATGGTTGCGGCGTGGGAGATCAAGCTTTCTACTCCCCCTAAGGATTCCGCCAGCGTAAACAATGACAACCCGCTCAGGAAGCGACGCAGCGTTTGCTCGTCACCGTCCAGTTCAAAACTTAACATCGCGCCAAATCCTTTCTGTTGGCGCGCGGCAATCTCGTGCCCCTGATTTTCCGGCAGCGACGGGTGATAAAGCTTCTTCACCAGCGGCTGGGTTTTCAGGAAATCCACGATCGCCTGGGCATTACGCTGCGCCACGTCCATACGCGGCGACAGCGTACGGATGCCGCGCAACAGCAAATAGCTGTCGAACGCGCCCGCGGTGACGCCAATGTTATTGGCCCACCATGCCAGTTCGGTGACTACCTCAGGATCTTTGGCAATCACCACACCTGCTACTACGTCAGAATGGCCGTTCAGATATTTAGTGCATGAATGCAACACCAGATCGGCACCCAGTGCCAGTGGGTTCTGAAGGGCCGGACTGAGGAACGTATTATCCACTACACTTATCGCTCCCGCATCCCTTGCGAGCTGACAAATTTTCGCAATATCGACTACGCGCAACAATGGATTGCTTGGACTTTCCACCAGCACCAGCTTCGGCTGCTCGGCAAGCGCCTGTTTCAGCGCCTGTTCGTCGTTTTGATCGACAAACAGCACACGGTAGCAGCCACGTTTCGCCAGGCTATCAAACAGACGATAGCTGCCGCCATAACAGTCGTGCGGCGCCACCAGCAGATCGCCAGATTTCAGGAACACCGTAGTCACCAGGTGAATGGCAGACATGCCGGTATTGGTTAATACCGCACCCGCGCCGCCTTCCAGTTCCGCCAGCGCGCGCTGGGTGACGTCACGCGTAGGATTGCCGCGACGCGAGTAGTCATGCGCGCGGGGTTCATTAAATCCGGTGAAATTATAGGTGCTGGAGAGATGAATTGGCGGGACAACGCAGCCGTACTGCTCGTCATCATTCAATCCGCTACGCACTGCGATGGTGGCCTGTTTACGCGTCATGGTGAGGCTTCCTGGCGAATGAGGTGAAAAGTCAGGCACCAGAGTAAACATTGAAAGTATGGACGTCAATACATCTGGACATCTAAACTTCTTTGCGTATAGATTGAGCAATGTGCAAATAGCCGTTAAAATTATATGCTTTAGGACACGCTACAGCGGCAATATCCGTGCCTCGGTATCGTCTCTACGGTAAACTACGCAAGATTACGGTTCAAAACTGATGGTTACCGGTTTTGCACCTTTAGATTAATGACTGAGAGGATTAAAGGTATCTCATGGCTGAATGGAGCGGCGAATATATCAGCCCATACGCTGAGCACGGTAAGAAGAGTGAGCAAGTCAAGAAAATCACGGTGTCCATTCCTCTGAAGGTGTTGAAGATCCTCACCGATGAACGTACGCGTCGTCAGGTGAACAACCTGCGTCACGCCACCAACAGCGAACTGCTGTGCGAAGCGTTCCTGCATGCGTTTACCGGCCAACCGTTGCCGAACGATGACGATCTGCGCAAAGAGCGCAGTGACGAAATTCCAGAAGAGGCGAAGGTGATCATGCGTGAACTGGGTATCGACCCGGATACGTGGGAATACTGATAAGCGGATACAAAAAAGGCACCTTGCGGTGCCTTTTTTTCGGGAAACTTATTTAGCGCCCGGGATGCTGAAACGCTTGTTGAAGCGGTCAACACGGCCACCGGTTGCAACATCACGCTGCTTACCAGTGTAGAACGGGTGGCATTTGCCGCACACGTCCAGGTTCAGATCGTGACCCACGGTAGAGCGGATCTGGATAGAGTTACCGCAAGAGCAGTTTGCAGTAATCATTTCGTATTTCGGGTGAATATCTTTTTTCATGGGAGAACCTCAGTTAAGGCCGCGTCGCTCTTCCAGCCCTAACGCCAGACACCACGCGATGTTGAATGTAAGTTCTTTGGCGTAAAATACACCAAAGGCGGCGAATCATACAGAATTTGACCAACGTATGCAAACTGATCCGCACGCCGCTTTCACTAATGTGTATACTAACGCGCCACTTTTCAAGTCAGGAAGATTCGATGCCCGTCGCTCACGTTGCCCTGCCCGTTCCGCTTCCCCGCACCTTTGACTACCTGCTGCCCGACAGCATGAGCGCCAAAGCGGGCTGTCGCGTGACCGTGCCGTTTGGCAAACAGCAGCGCGTGGGGATCGTGGTGTCCGTCAGCGAACACAGCGAACTGCCGCTTAACGAGCTGAAATCGGTTGTTGAGGTGCTGGACAGCGAGCCGGTTTACTCCACCAGCACCTGGCGACTGCTGCTGTGGGCGGCAGATTATTATCATCATCCGATTGGCGACGTGCTGTTCCATGCCCTGCCCATTATGCTGCGCCAGGGCAAGAGCGCCAGCCACGCACCAATGTGGTACTGGTTTGCCACCGAGCAGGGCCAGGCTGTGGACATTAACAGCCTGAAGCGCTCGCAGAAACAGCAGCAGGCGCTGGCCGCGCTGCGCCAGGGAAAAATCTGGCGCCATCAGGTCGACGAGCTTGAGGTAAGCGAAACCGCGTTGCAGGCATTAAGGAAGAAAGGGCTGAGCGAGCTGGCCAGTGAAGCACCTGCCCTTCACGACTGGCGCGACGGCTTTTCCGTCTCGGGCGATCGCCTGCGTCTGAATACCGAGCAGGCCACCGCCGTAGGCGCGATTCACAGCGCCGCCGACCATTTTTCCGCCTGGCTGCTGGCGGGCGTCACCGGCTCCGGTAAAACCGAAGTGTATCTGAGCGTGCTGGAAAACGTGCTCGCGCAGGGCAAACAGGCGCTGGTGATGGTGCCGGAAATCGGCCTGACGCCGCAAACCATCGCGCGTTTCCGTGAACGCTTTAATGCGCCAGTTGAGGTTCTGCACTCCGGCCTGAACGACAGCGAGCGCCTCAGCGCCTGGCTGAAAGCGAAAAACGGCGAAGCGGCGATTGTGATCGGCACCCGTTCATCGCTGTTTACGCCGTTTAAAAATCTCGGCGTTATCGTGATCGATGAAGAGCATGACAGCTCCTATAAACAGCAGGAAGGCTGGCGCTATCACGCCCGCGACTTAGCCGTGTACCGCGCCCACAGCGAACAAATCCCCATTATTCTCGGGTCCGCCACCCCCGCGCTTGAAACGCTGCACAACGTTCGCCAGCGTAAATACCACATGCTGCGCCTGACGCGCCGTGCGGGGAATGCTCGCCCGGCCATTCAGCATGTGCTGGATTTGAAAGGCCAGCAGGTGCAGGCCGGGTTAGCGCCTGCGCTGATTAGCCGCATGCGCCAGCATTTGCAGGCGGGCAACCAGGTGATCCTGTTCCTGAACCGCCGCGGCTTCGCGCCTGCGCTGCTGTGCCACGACTGCGGCTGGATCGCGGAGTGCCCGCGCTGCGATCACTACTACACCTTCCACCAGGCTCAGCGCCATTTACGCTGCCACCACTGCGACAGCCAGCGTCCGGTCCCCCGTCAATGCCCGTCCTGCGGCTCAACGCACATCGTGCCGGTCGGTCTGGGAACGGAACAGCTTGAACAGGCGCTCGCGCCCTTCTTCCCGGACGTACCCATCTCCCGTATCGACAGGGATACCACCAGCCGTAAAGGGGCGCTGGAGCAGCAACTGGCGGAAGTGCATCGCGGCGGCGCGCGCATCCTGATTGGTACTCAGATGCTGGCGAAAGGGCACCACTTCCCGGACGTGACGCTGGTCGCCCTGCTGGACGTCGACGGCGCGCTGTTCTCCGCGGATTTTCGCTCCGCCGAGCGTTTCGCCCAGCTTTATACCCAGGTTGCCGGTCGCGCTGGTCGAGCGGGTAAGCAGGGCGAGGTGGTGCTGCAAACGCACCACCCTGAACATCCGCTGCTGCAAACTCTGCTGCACAAAGGCTATGACGCCTTCGCGGACCAGGCGCTGGCCGAACGTCAGACGATGCAGCTTCCCCCATGGACCAGCCACGTTATCATCCGTGCGGAAGATCATAATAACCAGCAGGCTCCGCTGTTCCTGCAACAGCTGAGAAACCTCCTGCAAGCCAGCCCGCTGGTGGATAATCAGCTGTGGATTTTAGGCCCGGTACCCGCGCTCGCCCCGAAACGCGGCGGCCGTTTCCGCTGGCAACTGTTACTTCAGCACCCCTCGCGTATCCGTTTACAGCAGATCGTCAGCGGCACGCTGGCGCTGATCAATACCCTACCGGAAGCGCGAAAAGTGAAGTGGGTTCTTGACGTCGATCCGATTGAAGGCTGAAGACGGATCGAAAAATTTAATGCGCCTCACACTTTTTATGAAAATTCTGTAACCGATTCCATTAACTATCTGTAAAAATGGTGCTGTCCGCAGTTCGGTGTTCAGGCGAGGAGAAGACGTTGAAGTCCAGGAAAGAGGTTGCCTCGGCGACCATGAAAGACGTTGCCGAGAAAGCACAAGTCTCAACAGCAACCGTGTCCCGCGCATTGATGAACCCTGACAAAGTCTCCCAGGCGACCCGAAACCGGGTTGAAAAGGCGGCGCTTGAGGTCGGTTATTTCCCGCAAGCCATGGGGCGCAACGTTAAACGCAACGAATCCCGCACCATCCTGGTGATCGTGCCGGACATCTGCGATCCCTTCTTCAGCGAAATCATCCGCGGCATTGAGGTCACGGCCGCCGCCCAAGGCTATCTGGTGCTGATTGGCGATTGTGCTCACCAGAACCAGCAGGAAAAAACGTTCATCGACCTGATCATCACCAAGCAGATTGATGGCATGCTGCTGCTTGGCTCACGCCTGCCGTTTGATGCCAGCATTGAAGAACAGCGCAATTTACCGCCGATGGTCATGGCGAACGAATTCGCGCCGGAGCTGGAGCTGCCAACCGTTCATATCGATAACCTCACCGCCGCATTCAACGCCGTGAACTATCTTCAGGAACTGGGGCATAAGCGTATCGGCTGTATCGCCGGACCAGAAGAGATGCCGCTGTGTCATTACCGCTTGCAGGGCTACGTTCAGGCGCTGCGCCGTACCGGGGCTATCGTCGATCCGCACTACATTGCGCGCGGTGATTTCACCTTTGAAGCGGGCGGGCAGGCGCTGGAAAAATTGCTGTCCTTGCCAGAACCGCCCACCGCGGTCTTCTGCCACAGCGACGTGATGGCGCTGGGGGCGTTATCCTACGCCAAACGTCACGGCCTGCGCGTGCCGCAGGACCTGTCGATAATCGGTTTTGATAATATTTCACTTTCGGAGTTTTGCGATCCGCCGCTTTCGACCGTTGCACAGCCGCGGTATGACATCGGCCGTGAAGCGATGCTGCTTTTGCTGGATCAGCTGCACGGTCAATCAGTTAGCAGTGGGTCACGACTACTGGATTGTGAGCTGATTGTGCGCGGCTCTACCCAGGCATTAACTTAAAGTAAATACCTTTCGACACCCTTATCTGGTCAAAGCCCCGTCGCTTAAGTAACATGGCGGGCTGACGAACGAATAAATACAGCGAAACGATAGTGGCACAACGAGATTATGTACGTCGCGGCCAGCCGGCACCTTCGCGACGCAAAAAGAGTAGTTCAAAAAGCAAGCAACGCAGCCTGTCTGCTGTCTCCCCAGCTATGGTCGCCATTGCTGCGGCTGTGCTGGTGGCCTTTATTGGCGGCCTCTACTTCATTACGCATCATAAAAAAGAAGAGTCTGAAGCCCTTCAGGGTAATAAGGTCGTCGGCAACGGCCTGCCGCCGAAGCCTGAAGAGCGCTGGCGCTACATTAAAGAGCTGGAAAGCCGCCAGCCTGGCGTACGTGCGCCTACCGAGCCTTCTGCCGGGGGTGAAGTAAAGAATGCCGATCAGCTGACGGACGAACAGCGTCAATTGCTCGCTCAGATGCAGGCGGACATGCGCCAGCAGCCTACGCAGCTGAACGAAGTACCGTGGAACGAACAAACCCCGGCGCAGCGTCAGCAAACGTTGCAGCGCCAGCGTCAGGCTCAGCAGCAAACGCAACAGCAGCAGTGGACGCAGACGCAGCCGGTACAGCAGCCGCGTACACAACCGCAGCAGCAGACGCGTACCGTACAAACTCAGCCTGTCCAGCAGCAACCGAAGGCGCAGCCGCAGAAGCAAACGGCACAGCCGTATCAGGATCTGTTGCAGACGCCTGCGCATACCACTGCGCAACAGCCAAAAACGCAGCAGGCTGCGCCGGTTACCAAAGAGACCGAGGCACCGAAGCAGACGGCTGAGAAAAAAGATGAACGCCGCTGGATGGTTCAGTGCGGTTCGTTTAAAGGCGCCGAACAGGCAGAAACGGTGCGTGCTCAGCTGGCATTTGAAGGATTTGACTCACGCATTACCACCAACAACGGCTGGAATCGCGTAGTAATTGGACCGGTCAAAGGCAAAGAAAACGCAGACGGCACCATTTCCCGTTTGAAAGTGGCTGGCCACACAAACTGCATTCGACTCGCCTCCGGGGGTTGAAACCCCCAAAATCCCCCCCATCTATCATTTAATTCAGCCCTGAGCACAGGCTCAGGGCTTCTGTTTCCCGAATCTGTAACCAGGGGGTCTGCTCGTGACAACAATAGTAAGTGTACGCCGTAACGGCCAGGTGGTAATTGCCGGTGATGGCCAGGCCACGCTGGGTAATACCGTCATGAAAGGCAACGTGAAGAAAGTACGTCGTCTTTATAACGACAAAGTGATCGCCGGTTTCGCAGGCGGCACGGCTGATGCCTTCACGCTGTTTGAACTGTTTGAACGCAAACTGGAAATGCATCAGGGTCATCTGGTGAAAGCCGCCGTTGAGCTGGCAAAAGACTGGCGTACCGACCGCATGCTGCGCAAGCTCGAAGCGCTGCTGGCCGTGGCTGACGAAAACGCCTCGCTGATCATCACCGGTAACGGCGACGTGGTTCAGCCTGAAAACGACCTGATTGCCATCGGCTCTGGCGGCCCGTACGCCCAGGCCGCAGCCCGTGCGCTGTTGGAAAATACCGACATGAACGCGCGCGATATCGCGGTGAAAGCGTTGGATATTGCAGGTGATATCTGCATCTATACCAACCACAATCACACCATCGAAGAATTACCGTCTAAAGCGTAAGGATCGCCCATGTCTGAAATGACCCCACGCGAAATTGTCAGCGAACTGAACAAACACATTATCGGCCAGGACGACGCCAAGCGCTCCGTGGCTATCGCACTGCGTAACCGCTGGCGTCGCATGCAGCTCGACGAAGAGCTTCGCCACGAAGTGACGCCAAAAAATATTCTGATGATCGGCCCGACCGGTGTGGGTAAAACCGAAATCGCCCGTCGTCTGGCCAAACTGGCTAACGCGCCGTTCATCAAAGTTGAAGCCACCAAGTTCACCGAAGTGGGCTATGTGGGTAAAGAAGTGGACTCCATCATCCGCGACCTGACCGACTCGGCGATTAAGATGGTGCGTGTCCAGGCAATTGAGAAAAACCGCTATCGCGCCGAAGAGATGGCCGAAGAGCGTATTCTCGACGTGCTGATCCCACCGGCAAAAAACAACTGGGGACAGGCTGAACAGCAGCCTGAACCTTCTGCTGCGCGTCAGGCATTCCGCAAAAAACTGCGCGAAGGCGAGCTGGACGACAAAGAGATTGAGATCGATCTCGCTGCCGCGCCAATGGGCGTGGAAATTATGGCGCCTCCGGGCATGGAAGAGATGACCAGCCAGTTGCAGTCCATGTTCCAGAACCTGGGCGGGCAGAAGCAGAAAGCGCGTAAGCTGAAAATCAAAGACGCGATGAAGCTGCTGATTGAAGAAGAAGCCGCGAAGCTGGTTAACCCGGAAGAGCTGAAACAGGATGCTATCGACGCGGTTGAGCAGCACGGTATCGTGTTTATCGACGAAATCGACAAGATCTGTAAGCGCGGCAACGCGTCCGGCCCGGATGTCTCACGCGAAGGCGTTCAGCGCGACCTGCTGCCGCTGGTGGAAGGTTGCACCGTCTCCACCAAGCACGGCATGGTTAAAACTGACCACATTCTGTTTATCGCCTCCGGTGCGTTCCAGATTGCCAGCCCGTCTGACCTGATCCCGGAACTTCAGGGACGTCTGCCAATCCGCGTCGAGTTGCAGGCGCTGACCACCGAAGATTTCGAACGTATCCTGACTGAGCCAAACGCTTCTGTGACCGTACAGTACAAAGCGCTGATGGCGACCGAAGGCGTGAACATTGAATTTACCGATGACGGTATCAAGCGCATCGCCCAGGCCGCGTGGCAGGTCAACGAAACCACCGAGAACATCGGTGCGCGTCGTCTGCACACCGTGCTGGAACGCCTGATGGAAGACATCTCTTATGATGCGAGCGACCTTAACGGTCAAAGCATTACCATTGACGCAGACTATGTGGGCAAACACCTGGATGCGTTAGTGGCAGATGAAGATCTGAGCCGTTTTATTCTATAATCGCGTTCAATGCATTTTCATCACTGTTGATGGGGGCTATGGCCCCCATTTTTATTGGCTAAATAACTATGACTGATATCAGCCGTACACAGGCGTGGCTCGAAAGTCTGCGTCCTAAAACGCTTCCTCTGGCTTTTGCCGCCATTATCGTCGGTACCACGCTTGCCTGGTGGCAGGGTCATTTCGATCCGCTGGTAGCAGGTCTGGCGCTTGTCACCGCCGGGCTGCTGCAAATCCTCTCTAATCTCGCCAATGATTACGGCGATGCGGTAAAAGGCAGCGACAAGCCTGACCGCATCGGGCCGCTGCGCGGTATGCAAAAAGGGGTGATTACCCAGGCACAGATGAAGCGGGCGCTGATTATCACCGTGGTGTTGATTTGCCTGTCCGGGCTGGCGCTGGTGACGGTCGCCTCGAAAACCACCAGTGATTTCATTGGCTTCCTGGTGCTGGGCTTGCTCGCCATTATTGCAGCCATTACCTATACCGTCGGGACGCGTCCTTACGGGTATATTGGTCTGGGCGACATCTCCGTGCTGGTGTTCTTCGGCTGGCTGAGCGTGATGGGAAGCTGGTACTTACAGGCGCACACGGTGATCCCTGCCCTGTTCCTGCCGGCGACCGCCTGTGGTCTGCTGGCGACGGCGGTGCTGAATATCAATAATCTGCGCGACATCGATAGCGACCGCGAGAACGGTAAAAACACGCTGGCCGTGCGTCTAGGTCCGGTGAATGCACGCCGCTATCACGCCTGCCTGCTCATCGGCGCGCTGGTCTGCCTGGCGCTGTTCAATCTGATTTCGCTGCACAGCCTCTGGGGCTGGCTGTTTGTGCTCGCCGCACCGCTGCTGGTTAAGCAGGCCCGCTACGTTATGCGTGAACTCAGCCCGGCCGCCATGCCACCGATGCTGGAACGTACGGTAAAAGGCGCGCTGTTGACTAACCTGCTGTTCGTCATCGGGATTGTCTTAAGCCAGACGCTGAGTTAGCTGACAAATATCAATTAACAATTGATGATTTTGCCAACAACGCATTTCGCACGATATACTGAACACATTCGCAGCAACAGAGCGTTAAACCTATGAAATACGATACCTCCGAGCTTTGTGACATCTACCAGGAAGATGTCAACGTCGTTGAACCCCTGTTCTCCAACTTTGGTGGACGGTCGTCGTTTGGCGGACAAATCATCACGGTGAAATGTTTCGAGGACAACGGGTTGCTGTACGATCTGCTCGAAGAGAACGGCCGTGGCCGCGTTCTGGTGGTCGACGGCGGCGGTTCCGTGCGCCGTGCATTGATTGATGCTGAACTGGCGGGAATTGCCGTCCAGAACGAGTGGGAAGGCATTGTGGTGTACGGTTCCGTGCGTCAGGTGGACGATCTCGAAGACCTGGATATCGGGATTCAGGCCATCGCGGCCATACCGGTAGGCGCAGCGGGCGACGGCATCGGCGAAAGCGACGTGCGCGTCAATTTCGGCGGCGTGACCTTCTTCTCGGGTGACCACCTTTATGCTGACAATACCGGCATTATCCTTTCTGAGGATGCGCTGGATATTGAGTAGTTAATCGGTAAGCGAGATGCATAAAAAAACCGCCAACAGCAATGTGGCGGTTTTTTTGTCCCTCGGGATTCGCGGTCCGTTGGGTGATATTGCAACCTTTAACCAGGATTTTTATCTTACCCTGGTTCATTCCTCAGGTAACCCCTGTCGACCCTTTATAAATTCCTAATTATGTGTGGAAACCTTAACTCCGCAGCTGTTGCTCATTATGATGCTGTGTCCCTTTCCGCCATCTCGCAAATGGGCATCGGTCCAGGGAAAGGTGTATTCACAACCGTAAAGCAACCTTTAACCGGGCTTGTGTCCACCGACTTATCACCGATGGTGAACGGTGGAGCGGTAAGCAGCAGGGACCGTATAATGAAACGCTATTTATGTATCGCGTTCATTGTCGCCAGCGTACTCGTTGTAAAGAGCGATGAACCTGTTGGGTTTGTTGCTTTTGCTACGACAGCGCAGGACAAGTAGCGTTAAGGCCGCCCAGGGCGGCCTTTTTTATGGTTTGATATCGGTTAGCGGAAACCATAAAAAAGCCGGGTGGCGGCTTCGCCTTACCCGGCCTGTTCAATGCATTCCCTAAGGAAATCAAACTTCTTCCATACGTCCCAGCAGCGCCTGCAAGCGTTCCTGCCAGCCGTTCTGCTGTTCGCGCAGCTGGTTGTTTTCGCGCTCCAGTTCTTCACGGCTGTGTTGAGCATTTTGAACTTCCTGTGACAGGGAGTTGTTCTTTTCTTTCAGCTCTTCAATTTCCATTTGCAGCAGCGTGATGGTGTCAATCGCCTGCTGTACTTTCGATTCCAGTTTCTCAAACACTTCTAAAGACATGATCCTACCTCTCCTGAATTGCAAGGCGACGCTTTAACGTAAACGCGCACAACATATGTTCCGATTGTATGGAGCGCCGTCGCCCCTGTCCAGCGGCATGCCACGCAGATCGCGGTTTGCAACACTTTTCGGCCTCGTCCTGGTGCGTTCGCCGCATATACCCCTAAGTTGTTAACCCATAAGTTAAAGAAATGATTCAGCCCATAATCATTATCTGATGCAAAAACGCGCTTTATGGCGCGAAAACGCTCATTTTATTGACGCAGACCACACATTTAGATTTCGATATTTCTCGTTTGTGCTCGTTAACGATAAATTAACACTATGTCTACAGGGCATCGTGACTGTCACGGGCGGTCACGCAAACAATAAACATTACTCTTTTGCAGGATTCCGATTATGAGTCAGACATCAACCTTAAAAGGCCAGTGTATTGCCGAGTTCCTGGGTACCGGGTTGTTGATATTCTTCGGAGTAGGCTGTGTCGCAGCACTGAAAGTGGCGGGTGCCAGTTTTGGTCAGTGGGAAATCAGTATTATCTGGGGTCTGGGCGTGGCGATGGCCATCTACCTGACCGCAGGGGTTTCCGGTGCACATCTTAACCCGGCGGTGACCATCGCGTTGTGGCTATTCGCGTGTTTTGACGGACGCAAAGTTGTTCCTTTCATCATTTCGCAATTTGCCGGCGCCTTTTGCGCAGCGGCGTTAGTTTACGGGCTTTATTACAATCTTTTCATCGACTTCGAACAGACGCATCATATGGTGCGTGGCAGTGTCGAAAGTCTGGATCTGGCAGGCATTTTCTCAACGTATCCGAATCCGCATATCAATTTTGTGCAGGCGTTCGCGGTTGAGATGGTGATTACCGCTATTCTGATGGGCGTCATCATGGCGCTGGGCGACGATGGAAACGGCATTCCGCGCGGCCCGCTGGCGCCACTTTTGATTGGCCTTCTGATTGCGGTAATTGGCGCATCCATGGGTCCGCTGACCGGCTTTGCGATGAATCCGGCGCGTGACCTGGGTCCAAAAACCTTCGCCTTCTTTGCGGGATGGGGCGATGTCGCCTTCACGGGCGGCAAAGACATTCCTTACTTCCTGGTTCCGCTGTTCGGGCCAATCGTAGGGGCGGCGCTGGGCGCATTCGGCTATCGCAAATTAATTGGTCGCCACTTACCGTGCGACACCTGTGTGGAAGAGGAGAAAGAGACGGCTTCCACCACACAACAAAAAGCTTCGCTGTAATCTGACTACGGGACACATACCATGACCGAAAAAAAATATATCGTTGCGCTCGACCAGGGCACCACCAGCTCCCGCGCTGTCGTAATGGATCATGACGCGAACATTGTCAGCGTGTCTCAACGCGAATTTGAGCAAATTTATCCGCGTCCAGGCTGGGTAGAACACGACCCGATGGAGATCTGGGCGTCGCAAAGCTCCACGCTGGTGGAAGTGCTGGCTAAAGCCGACATCAGTTCTGACCAGATTGCCGCTATCGGTATCACCAACCAGCGTGAAACGACTGTGGTCTGGGAGCGCGAAACCGGTAAGCCCATCTACAACGCCATTGTCTGGCAGTGCCGTCGTACGTCAGAGATCTGCGAACAGCTGAAGCGCGAAGGAATGGAAGAGTACGTGCGCAGCGCCACCGGCCTGGTGGTTGACCCCTATTTCTCCGGCACCAAAGTGAAGTGGATCCTCGACCACGTGGAAGGTTCACGCGAGCGCGCACGACGTGGCGAGCTACTGTTCGGCACCGTCGATACCTGGCTTATCTGGAAGATGACTCAGGGACGCGTTCACGTCACCGACTACACCAACGCCTCGCGCACCATGCTGTTCAACATCAACACCCTGGAGTGGGATGACAAGATGCTGGACGCGCTGGACATTCCGCGCGCGATGCTGCCTGAAGTACGTAAGTCTTCTGAAGTATACGGCCAGACCAACATTGGGGGTAAAGGCGGTACGCGTATTCCTATCGCCGGTATCGCCGGTGACCAGCAGGCGGCCCTGTTCGGCCAGCTGTGCGTCAAGGAAGGGATGGCGAAGAACACCTACGGCACCGGTTGTTTTATGCTGATGAACACCGGCGAGAAAGCGGTGAAATCAGAAAACGGTCTGCTGACCACCATCGCCTGCGGCCCGCGCGGCGAAGTGAACTATGCCCTGGAAGGCGCGGTATTCATGGCGGGTGCCTCCATTCAGTGGCTGCGCGACGAGATGAAGCTGATCAGCGATGCGTTTGACTCCGAATACTTCGCGACCAAAGTGAAAGACACCAACGGCGTGTACGTGGTGCCAGCGTTCACCGGTCTGGGCGCACCGTACTGGGATCCGTATGCCCGCGGCGCGATTTTCGGCCTGACGCGCGGCGTGAACTCAAACCACATCATTCGCGCGACGCTGGAATCTATCGCCTATCAGACGCGCGACGTGCTGGAAGCGATGCAGGCTGACTCCGGCATTCGTCTGCACGCCCTGCGCGTGGACGGCGGTGCGGTAGCCAACAACTTCCTGATGCAGTTCCAGTCCGACATTCTGGGCACCCGCGTTGAACGTCCTGAGGTGCGAGAAGTGACGGCGCTGGGCGCGGCGTATCTGGCAGGTCTGGCGGTTGGCTTCTGGCAAAACCTCGACGAGCTTCAGGAAAAAGCGGTTATCGAACGCGAATTCCGTCCTGGCATCGAAACCACCGAGCGCAACTACCGCTACAGCGGCTGGAAGAAAGCGGTGAAACGTGCCCTGGCGTGGGAAGAGCACGACGAGTAAACCTATATTCCCTCTCCCCTGGGAGAGGGTTAGGGTGAGGGGCTCCGACCGCACCGGTCCCTTCGCCCCTCCCCACTCTGTGATAAACTTCGTGCAATTCCTTTTGATTGTACGAGTACCTCATGAAACGTGAACTTGCTATCGAGTTTTCCCGCGTCACCGAAGCTGCCGCCCTCGCAGGCTACAAGTGGCTGGGCCGTGGCGACAAAAATACCGCAGATGGTGCAGCCGTCCACGCCATGCGCATTGTGCTTAATCAGGTCAATATCGATGGCACTATCGTCATTGGCGAAGGCGAAATCGACGAAGCGCCGATGCTCTACATCGGTGAAAAAGTCGGGACGGGCAAAGGCGATGCGGTGGATATCGCGGTCGACCCAATCGAAGGCACCCGTATGACGGCGATGGGCCAGGCCAACGCGCTGGCGGTACTGGCGGTGGGCGATAAGGGCTGCTTCCTCAACGCGCCCGATATGTACATGGAAAAACTGATCGTCGGTCCTGGCGCTAAAGGCGCTATCGACCTTAGCCTGCCGCTGGACGCCAACCTGCGCAATATCGCTGCGGCGCTGGGTAAAGCGCTCAGCGAACTCACCGTGACCATTCTGGCGAAACCGCGCCACGACGCCACCATCGCGTACCTGCAAGCGCTCGGCGTACGCGTGTTTGCTATTCCGGATGGCGACGTTGCCGCCTCTATTCTGACCTGCATGCCTGACAGCGAAGTCGACGTGCTTTACGGCATCGGCGGCGCGCCGGAGGGTGTGGTCTCTGCGGCAGTGATCCGCGCGCTGGACGGCGATATGCAGGCGCGTCTGCTGCCACGCCATGAGGTCAAAGGCGACAGCGACGAGAACCTTCGCATTGGTGCAGACGAACTGGCGCGCTGCGCAGCGATGGGCATCGAAGCCAATAAAGTGCTCGCGCTGAACGAGATGGCCCGCAGCGATAACGTGGTCTTCTCCGCAACCGGCATCACCAAAGGCGATCTGCTGGACGGCATCACCCGCAAGGGCAACATGGCCACCACTGAAACCCTGCTGATCCGTGGTAAATCCCGCACCATTCGTCGCATTAAGTCCATTCATTATCTCGATCGTAAAGATCCGGACGTACAGACGCACATTCTGTAAAACCGTTTGATCGATAGAGCTTTCCGGCCCGAATGGGCTGGAAATGTTTCCCGCAAGTACGGAAGATAGAAGAGAGAAACAGCACAGGAGAAGATCATGGCGGACTGGGTAACAGGTAAAGTCACAAAGGTACAGTTCTGGACCGATGCGCTATTTAGCCTCACGCTGCACGCTCCCGTTCATCCGTTTACTGCCGGGCAGTTTGCCAAGCTCGGGTTGGATATCGACGGTGAACGCGTACAGCGCGCCTACTCTTACGTTAATGCGCCTGATAACCCGGACCTTGAGTTCTATCTGGTCACCGTCCCGGACGGTAAGCTCAGCCCGCGCCTCGCCGCGCTGAAACCGGGCGATGAAGTGCAGATTGTCTCCGACGCGGCGGGGTTCTTCGTGCTGGATGAAATCCCCGACTGTGACACGCTCTGGATGCTGGCGACCGGGACGGCCATCGGCCCGTATCTCTCCATTCTGCAATACGGCAAAGATCTGGAGCGCTTTAAAAATATCGTGCTGGTTCACGCCGCGCGCTACGCCGCAGACCTGAGCTATTTGCCGCAGATGCAGGCGCTGGAACAGCGATATGGCGGGAAGTTAAAAATTAAGACGGTGGTCAGCCGCGAAACCGCAGCCGGCTCGTTAACCGGTCGCGTTCCGGCGTTGATTGAAAGCGGCGCGCTGGAAGAAGCGGTGGGTTTACCGATGAATACCGAAACCAGCCATGTGATGCTGTGCGGTAACCCGCAGATGGTACGCGATACGCAGCAGTTGCTGAAGGATACCCGGCAGATGACGAAGCACCTTCGCCGCCGGCCGGGCCACATGACCGCCGAACACTACTGGTGATCAGCGGTACTTCACCTCAAGGGTATCTTTTCCATATTTGTTCTCGCTCTGGGTGCCGATAAACGCGCCCAGTTCGACAACCATCATTACAAAGATAACCGTCGGCAGCAGTCTGCCCACCACCCATGGGAGGATTGAGGGCAGCATTGACCAGTTCCCCGCCACCAGCATCCACGCCAGAATAATCAGGAAAGCCCATGCGCCGGAGCGGCCACGATCGTGCAGACGTTTCACCACTACGGCGGCGGTTGGCCACAGTAAACAGACCAGCGCAAATGCCGCCGTTTGCGTGCTCAGCCATGCGTTGTAGGCAACAAAAAACAGAAGCAGCATGGCGACAACCCACGTTGCAATCCAGATCCAGAAGTCACGGCGTCCAATACGCCCTTTGAATGAAAACAGCCACTGCTGTATGGTCATGTAAGGTTCCTTATTATTGTTTAGCCCGCATTTTACCCTGGAGTTGTGACCTTTTGACAAGCCGACCAGATATCGTTTTAATCATGGGCAATGACGGCCAGGGGCAATGTTGATGAAAAGTTCGGCACACTCTCTTTATTTGTGTTTAGCGATGCTGAGCGCCAGTTTTTCCCTGTATGCCGCGGAAACGGCTTCCCCGGTCACCGCCCCCTATCTTCTGGCGGGCGCCCCCTCTTTCGATCAATCTATCAGCCAGTTCCGCGAAGCCTTCAACAAAGAAAACCCCTCACTTCCGCTGGGAGAGTTCCGTGCGATTGACAGCGCCCGCGATACGCCGACCCTGACCCGCGCGGCCAGCAAAATTAACGAGAATCTGTATGCCTCTACCGCCCTTGAGCGCGGAACGTTAAAAATCAAAAGTATGCAGATCACCTGGCTGCCGATTCAGGGGCCAGAGCAGAAAGCGGCGAAAGCGAAAGCGCTGGAGTACATGAGCGCTATTCTGCGCGCCTTTACCCCCACCTTCACGAAAGCGCAAAGCCAGCAAAAGCTGCAAAAACTGCTTACCGCCGGGAAAAACAAACGCTATTACGCCGATACCGAAGGTGCCGTTCGCTATGTCGTCGCAGATAACGGCGAAAAGGGGCTGACCTTCGCGGTTGAACCGATTAAGCTGGCCCTATCAGACGCACTCGAGGGGGCGAATTAATGACAAAAAGCAAAGCCTTTCGAGGGAAAATCTCTATACTGATTCACAGACCATGCTGCCCGACAGGGCGGCCATATTCCTTAATTCGCTTATTGAGCGTGGAGAATTGAAATGCGACATCCTTTAGTGATGGGTAACTGGAAACTGAACGGCAGCCGCCACATGGTAAACGAACTGGTTGCTAACCTGCGTAAAGAGCTGGCTGGCGTGACCGGCTGCGCGGTTGCTATCGCTCCGCCGGATATGTACCTGGATCTGGCTAAACGTGCCGCTGACGGCAGCCACATCATTCTGGGCGCGCAGAACGTTGACGTTAACCTGTCTGGCGCGTTCACCGGTGAAACCTCCGCTGAAATGCTGAAAGATATCGGCGCGAAATACATCATCATCGGCCACTCCGAGCGTCGCACCTATCACAAAGAATCCGATGAGTTCATCGCGAAGAAATTCGCTGTGCTGAAAGAGCAGGGTCTGATCCCGGTTCTGTGCATCGGTGAAACCGAAGCAGAAAACGAAGCAGGCAAAACCGAAGAAGTGTGCGCACGTCAGATCGACGCTGTGCTGAAAACCCAGGGCGCGGCAGCGTTCGAAGGCGCGGTTATCGCTTACGAGCCAGTCTGGGCGATCGGTACCGGCAAATCTGCAACTCCAGCGCAGGCACAGGCGGTGCACAAGTTCATTCGTGACCACATTGCAAAAGCAGACGCGAAAGTGGCTGAGCAGGTCATCATCCAGTACGGCGGTTCCGTTAACGCATCAAACGCAGCTGAGCTGTTCACCCAACCAGACATCGATGGCGCACTGGTTGGCGGCGCATCCCTGAAAGCAGACGCTTTCGCGGTGATCGTTAAAGCGGCAGAAGCGGCTAAGCAGGCGTAATTGCCTTTGTGGCGGGTGGCGCTTCGCTAACCCGCCCTACAAACGACCTAACACGCTAAACCACAAATAATCCAGCGGCAGCAGCACCAGATACGTCGCAATCGCCAGCGCCAGACAGAGCAGCATCCCCGCCTTCGCAGGCACTTTCCCTAAGCCCATCGCCACCACAATCGGCGACGCCTGATAAGGCAGCAGCGGCGTGGAATACCCCAGCACCTGAATCATGATCACCGACAGCAGCGGGAAGCCGGTCGCGTCGGAGAAGCTCTGCGCCAGCGTGGTGTACAGCGCAGGAACGCCGTTGGCGGTCATAATGAAGTTGAGCGCCGTGGTGATCCCCGTCAGCGCCAGGAAGCTGGTAAACGGGCGGTCTGCATCCAGCGGCATGATATGGAGCAACGCCTCGCCTACGGCCGCACCGATACCGGTCTGCGTCACCGTAATGGCCAGCCCGAGTATACCCGCGACGTAAATACAGGTGCGCATATTCACCCCCGCCGAGAACTCCTCCCCGGTGATAAAACCGATGCGCGGCAGCATAACGATGACCGAGGCCGCCAGCCCCGTCCACGCTGGCCCAACGCCATGCCAGCTCTCCGTCACCCACATCGTCAACACCACCGCCAGCAGCCAGGCGAGTCGTTTTTCGTCACGCCCCATCGGTTCCGATGGCGCGAGATCCTTCGCCGGTTTCGGGTTGCCGGGGAACAGCCAGCAGATCAGGCCAATCAGAATCAGGCCTTTGAGAATACCCAGCACCGGGGTGTGCAGCAGCAGATACGGGACATAGTTGAGGTGGATACCGTATGAGCCTTCCGCCGCGCCGCTCATCACCAGGTTTGGCACGTTGGCGGGCAAAATAGTGGCCGAGAGCTGGAAGGTGCCAAACCCGACCGCCAGCGCCAGGCCAAACCAGGCCCGCGAGCCATCAGGAATGCCGGCCCGCTTCGCCATCGCGGCGACAATCGGCATCAGCAGCGCAATACGTCCCATGTTCGACGGCATCACGAATGCCAGGGCATAGCTCAGCAGCACAACGCTCGCCACCATCAGCACCCAGGAGTCGGTAAGCTTTGCCGACAGCGCCCGGGCGGCCCTGTCCGCCAGGCCGGTTTTCCGAATCGCCACGCCCAGCACAAAGCCGCTGAACACCAGCCAGAAGGCAGACGAGGCGAAGCCGCCGAAGATCACTTCCGGCGGGGCGATTCTGGCGGTCATCGCCGCCGTGAAAAACAACAACGCGGTGATAAATTCCGGCAACAGCGACGTCGCCCACAGCACGATGGTGACGCCGACGATCAGCGAGGGAAGCAGCAGAGGATGCGTTAACCAGAGCGACATACCTGTCTCCTGTAGAATTTTTCAGCAAGTCTACGGCGACAGGCAGGGCGAGTAAACGCTATTTATGGTGGGGTCACTTCAGGATATCGCATTGATGATCCTGCAATTCCTCAGCCGACGCGCGGTTAAAGGTAAGCAGGTTACGCTCTGTCGCCAGCAATACAAACGAGCCGTCCGACTGCTGCGCCATCGCCAGCGCGAAGCGTCCCATATGATCGCGGGCTTCCGGCAGCTCTTCCGCCAGCATCATAAACGGGCTGCGCTGCACCAGTTCGTTCTCCGTCACCCGACGGGCAAGGTATTCATGCCCTTCCAGCCCGCCCGGAAGCGGTAACCACTGGGTGCTGATTTGCCCCTGCGACGCGTTCAGCTTCTCGCGCACGTCTGGGCGCAGACAGGAGATGTGGATATGAAAATGGTTTTGCGTGCGCCCGGTCGGGGAGTTGATGGTCAGCGAAACGGCGCTGTCAGGCACGTCGGCCCCCCGTTTCATACTCATAAAATGGCGAGACTGCCATGCCAGCCAGAAGAAATTCGGTGTCTGCGGCTCAGTCAGCAGCGGGCTTTCGGTGCCGTTGATACGGTACGTGGGCATCAGCAGGTATTGCAGCGGCCCGTTGCGGTCCTTGAACACCACGTAGCCCGCATCTGGCTTCACCTGCGCACACGGTGCCGGGTTACGGTTATGCAGCTGGTTGGGCACACACTGGTCGAGAACGATATGACGCAACGCATTCGGATTACCCGCTTTCATCCAGTACACGCCGCCTGCGGCAAGGGCGATAACGATCAGAATCAGTAAGATAATTTTTTTCACAACGCGTTCCCTGTTTTCAATAGAGGCAAAAGAGTAACGCAAAATGATGACCAAATAAAAAACCCGGCGGATTTCTCACACCGGGTTACCGTGTCGTTCTTTGTAAAACGCTTAGCGCTTGCTGATCTGGTCGAAGGTGCCGCCGTTAGAGAAGTGCTCTTTCTGCGCTTTGGTCCAGCCGCCAAACACATCATCAATAGTGAACAGCTTCAGTTTCGGGAAGGCGTTTTCGTATTTCTTCGCGACGGCCTCATCGCGTGGGCGGTAGAAGTTTTTCGCCGCAATTTCCTGCCCTTCAGGTGAGTAGAGGTACTTCAGATAGGCTTCCGCCACCGCTTTGGTGCCCTTCTTATCAACAACCTTATCGACGACGGAGACGGTCGGCTCAGCGAGGATGGATTCGCTCGGGGTGACGATCTCGAACTTGTCTTTACCCAGCTCGTTGGTCGCCAGCAGGGCTTCGTTTTCCCAGGCGATCAGCACGTCGCCAATGCCGCGTTCGACGAAGGTGTTGGTTGCACCGCGCGCGCCGGAGTCCAGCACTTCGACGTTTTTAAACAGTGCTTTGACGAAGCCCTGTGCTTTGGCCTGATCGCCGTTGTTGTGGTGCAGCGCGTAGCCCCAGGCTGCCAGATAGTTCCAGCGTGCGCCGCCGGAGCTTTTTGGGTTCGGGGTAATGACAGACACGCCTGGCTTAATCAGGTCGTTCCAGTCCTTAATCTGTTTCGGGTTGCCTTTACGCACCAGGAAGACAATGGTCGAGGTGTATGGCGCAGAGTTGTCCGGCAGACGCTTGATCCAGTTTTTGTCGATACGGCCACGCTCCGCGATCGCGTCCACGTCATAAGCCAGCGCCAGGGTCACCACGTCGGCTTCAATACCGTTGATCACCGATGTCGCCTGCTTACCGGAACCGCCGTGAGACTGGCGAACCACCACGTTATCGCCGGTTTCCTGTTTCCAGTGCGCCGCGAAAGCTTTGTTGTACTGGTCGTATAGTTCACGCGTCGGATCGTACGACACGTTCAGTAACTGAATGTCCTTTGCCAGAACGCTGGTCGATGCCAGCAATAATGTTAACCCCACGCCCCATTTATTCATCGCCCAGCTCTCTTGTGTAGTGTTTTGATGAATGCAGCGTGCCAGAAAGCTAACCGATGATTAAAGAATAAAAAAAGATTGGCTATAACGTGCAGGAATAAAAAAAGTGAATGAGCGGCCTGATGCCCTCACCCCAACCCTCTCCCACGGGAGAGGGAGCAACCATAAAAAACGGTAACCCAAGGGTTACCGTTTTGCATTTACCTTGCCGCCACCGGGCAACAGAGCCAATCAGTACAGTTTTTTCGCGCAGTCCAGCCAGTCACCTTTGAACGGACGCTTCATGTTTTCAATGGCATCGATGATGTCATGGTGAACCAGTTTCTCGTTCTGAATACCGACGCAGCGGCCGCCGTGGCCCTGAAGCAGTAGCTCGATCGCGTACGCGCCCATGCGGGACGCCAGGATACGGTCGTACGGGCCTGGGGAACCACCACGCTGAATGTGACCCAGAACGGTCGCGCGGGTTTCGCGTTTGGTTTCGGTTTCGATGTACTTCGCCAGCTCGTCAACGTCACAGATGTGCTCGGTGATAGCAACGATGGCGTGTTTCTTACCTTTCGCGATACCGGCTTTGATTTCAGCGACCAGATCTTCACGGCTGAATTCCACTTCCGGCACCACCACGAACTCACAGCCACCGGCAATTGCCGCCGCCAGAGTCAGGTCACCGCAGTAACGGCCCATCACTTCAACAATAGAAATACGCTGGTGTGAGGAAGAGGTGTCACGCAGGCGGTCAATCGCTTCCACAACGGTACCCAGCGCGGTGAAGTAACCGATGGTGTAGTCGGTGCCTTTGATGTCATTGTCGATGGTGCCAGGCAGGCCGATGCACGGGAAGCCCATTTCAGTCAGACGTTTTGCACCCATGTAGGAGCCGTCGCCGCCGATAACCACCAGCGCATCCAGACCCCGTTTTTTCATGTTTTCGATAGCCACTTCACGGATGTGTTCGTCACGGAATTCCGGGAAGCGTGCAGAACCGAGGAAAGTACCGCCACGGTTGATCATGTCAGACACGCTGTAGCGGTCGAGCTGAACCATGCGGTCTTCATACAGACCCAGGTAACCGTCATAGATACCAAAAACTTCCAGACCTTCCGTCAGCGCTGCACGGACAACCCCACGGATTGCCGCGTTCATGCCCGGCGCATCACCGCCGCTTGTCAACACACCGATTTTCTTAATCATGACTACCTCTGAACTTAGGAATGCAAAATTGAAATCTGCTGCCGGAAGAAACTGTTCAACCGTCGAATACTGCAAATAGTATATCAATCCCTTCCAGCTGAATTGATTCAGGTCAGGCCATATGGTGGTAATTTATCCACAAAATGCTGCTCTGGCTCACTTTTTTACAACGAATTACGAAAGCTCAAAACGCCCTGGGTACGACAGAGCACGGATCCTGATGAATAATGACGTCTGACCCAGGGAAACGCTGCAAAATCGCCTGCTCCACCTGTTCAGCGACCATATGCGCCTGAACCAGTGGCAGGTTGTCTTCCATTTCCAAATGAATCTGAATAAAGCGGGTCGGCCCTGACTGCCGCGTACGAAGATCGTGAGCACCACTGACGCCAGGCCAGTTGGTCACGATGGCATAAATTTCATCACGTTCTGCATCCGGAAGCGCACGGTCAAGAAGCGACTGTACCGCTTCATACCCCATCCGCAAGGCGCTGTATAAAATATAGATCCCTATCCCTAACGCAAACAACGCATCGGCCCGATGCCAGCCATACCAGGCCAGACCAAGCGCAATAAGAATAGCCCCATTCATCATAACATCAGACTGATAATGAAGCATATCGGCCCGTACAGCCTGGCTTTGTGTTTTGCGTACAACCCAGCGCTGGAACGTTACAAGAACAAGTGTGCTTATAAGTGCAACTACCGTTACGACCACGCCAACGCCCGGATCGTTCATCGGAGAAGGCGAAATAAGATGCTGAATACCGGTCAAAAACAGGAAAAGCGCAGAGCCCGAAATAAACATGCTTTGTGCCAGCGCGGCCAGCGATTCCGCTTTGCCGTGGCCAAACGTATGCTCTTCATCCGCCGGTTGCAGCGAGTAGCGCACCACCAGCAGGTTGGTCAGCGAGGCGGCAATATCCACCAGTGAATCCACCAGTGCCGCCAGAATACTGACCGACCCGGTGTACCACCACGCGAAAATTTTAATGATCAGCAAACACGACGCCATCACCGTCGCGGCTATTGCGGCCCGGCTTACCAGCCGTCCATAGGATTGATTCATAAACACTCCTGTCATGCCATGGCGCTAGTATAACGGATGGTGGTGGAGTGAAAGGATGAATAAAGCGTTAACAAACCTGAACAATGGGCAAAAAAAACCCCCACATCATGTGGGGGAAGACAGGGATGGTGTCTATGGCAAGGAAAACAGGGTTTACTGGTTACTACGGGTACTGCTATTGCTACTGAAAAGCGTCATATCTGAGCTTCGCTGCATCCGTGCAACCTCACGCAACTGATTCATACGTTGCTGATGTTTGGTATTCAAAACCGCTTGCTGGTCGGGCGTTAGCAGGTGGAACATCTGGTTGCGAACCTTCGCCATCTCTACCTGGCGGGCAACCTGTTCCTGCGCCATTTTTTCGGCCTGAGCGCGTACAGCGCTTTCGTCAAAATTTTCTGCGGTGACAAGGCGATGCATTGTCTCCATTTCGCTAACATTAACAGGGGGCTGGTCGTGTCTTGCCCTCTGCATCAGATCTCGCATCTGTTGACGCTGATGTTCGGTTAAACTTATGCCGTCAAACATATGGCTTTGGCTGCTGTGCTGCGTTGCGCCCTCTGCTGAGGAACCGTTATCGCTGATGATAGCTACAGCAGCCTGGCTAAACGCACTGAAGGCCAGCGTTGAGGCCATGACGGCAGCGGTAACTTTGCGCATCACTTGCTCCCAAAATCTTTCGTGTCGCGATTCAACGAGAGACAGTCTACGATTCAGGCTGCAAACATGCGTCAGGGGGTGTAAAACAACGTAAAGTCATGGATTAGATAGCCTTGATGTCGTAATTTCTGCCTCGGAGGTATTTAAACAATGAATAAAATCCTGTTAGTTGATGATGACCGAGAGCTCACATCTCTTTTAAAGGAGTTGCTCGACATGGAAGGTTTCAACGTCCTGGTTGCCCATGATGGCGAGCAGGCGCTGAGTCTCCTTGACGACAGCATCGATTTACTTTTGCTCGACGTCATGATGCCGAAGAAAAACGGTATTGATACGTTGAAAGAGCTTCGCCAGACACACCAGACCCCCGTCATTATGCTGACCGCACGCGGCAGCGAGCTTGACCGCGTACTCGGCCTTGAGCTGGGTGCGGATGACTATTTACCTAAGCCGTTCAACGACCGTGAACTGGTGGCCCGTATTCGCGCGATCCTGCGCCGCTCTCACTGGAGCGAGCAGCAGCAGAATACCGACAACAGCTCACCTACGCTGGAAGTGGACTCCCTGAGCCTGAACCCGGGCCGCCAGGAAGCGAGCTTCGACGGTGAAACGCTGGAGCTAACCGGCACCGAGTTCACCCTGCTGTATCTGCTGGCGCAGCATCTCGGCCAGGTGGTGTCGCGTGAACACTTAAGCCAGGAAGTGCTCGGCAAACGCCTCACCCCGTTTGACCGCGCCATCGACATGCACATCTCTAACCTGCGCCGTAAGCTGCCGGAGCGTAAAGACGGTCACCCATGGTTTAAAACCCTGCGTGGTCGCGGTTATCTGATGGTTTCCGCTTCATGATAGGCAGCTTAACCGCCCGCATCTTCGCCATCTTCTGGCTGACGCTGGCACTGGTTTTAATGCTCGTTTTGATGTTGCCAAAACTCGACTCACGCCAGATGACGGAGCTGCTCGACAGCGAGCAACGTCAGGGCGTGATGATCGAGCAGCACGTGGAAGCGGAGCTGGCAAACGATCCGCCGAACGATTTAATGTGGTGGCGCAGGCTGTTTCGCGCTATCGACAAGTGGGCGCCCCCCGGACAACGTCTTTTACTGGTCACCAGTGAAGGCCGCGTGATTGGGGCCGATCGCAATGAAATGCAGATTATCCGCAACTTTATTGGCCAGGCGGATAATGCCGATCACCCACAGAAAAAGAAATATGGTCGGGTAGAGATGGTCGGTCCTTTCTCGGTGCGGGATGGGGAAGACAATTACCAGCTCTATCTGATTCGCCCTGCGAGCAGTTCCCAGTCCGACTTTATCAACCTGCTGTTTGACCGTCCGCTTTTGCTGTTGATTGTCACGATGCTGGTCAGTTCCCCGCTGCTGTTATGGCTGGCGTGGAGCCTGGCGAAACCGGCGCGTAAGCTGAAAAATGCGGCGGACGAAGTGGCGCAGGGCAACCTGAGGCAGCATCCGGAGCTGGAATCCGGGCCGCAGGAGTTCCTGGCCGCCGGAACCAGTTTTAACCAGATGGTCTCTGCTCTTGACCGCATGATGACCGCGCAGCAACGCCTGCTGTCGGATATCTCCCACGAGCTGCGGACGCCGCTCACGCGCTTACAGCTGGGTACCGCCCTGCTGCGCCGCCGCAGCGGCGAGAGCAAAGAGCTGGAGCGTATTGAGACGGAAGCGCATCGCCTGGACAGCATGATCAACGATCTGCTGGTGATGTCGCGCAATCAGCAGAAAAACGCGCTGGTGAGCGAAACGGTGAAAGCCAATCACCTCTGGCATGAGGTGCTGGACAACGCGGCGTTCGAAGCGGAGCAGATGGGCAAATCGTTCACCGTCAACTTCCCGCCGGGCCCGTGGCCGCTCTACGGTAACCCCAACACGCTGGAAAGCGCGCTGGAGAATATCGTGCGTAACGCCCTGCGCTATTCGCACACGAAGATTGAAGTGGCGTTTTCGGTGGATAAAGACGGGATTACCGTCATTGTCGATGACGATGGTCCTGGCGTCAGCCCGGAAGATCGCGAGCAGATTTTCCGTCCGTTCTACCGCACCGACGAGGCGCGCGACCGTGAATCTGGTGGTACGGGGCTAGGTCTGGCGATTGTTGAAACCGCCATGCAACAGCACCGTGGCTGGGTGAAAGCCGATGACAGCCCGCTGGGCGGGCTGAGGTTAACGCTATGGCTGCCGCTGTATAAGCGTTCGTAACCGTATGTGCCGGGTGGCGGCTTCGCCTTACCCGGCCTACTTTCTACGGAACCTCTTTCCCCCACAATCTCCGCGAACTGCTCTCGATCTTGCCGCTTAACCGCCGCTTCTGCATCGTTCTGGTCCAGCTGGTGGATAATCCCGCCGCTGACAGCAGGCGGTGATACTGCTCGTCATCAAACGGCATATGCCAGGCAATTGCGCAGGCCTCGTATACCGACACCTCACTCAAGCGCGAAGCCAGCTCAAGCGGCGCATCCGCCGAAACCTGTCCCGCCTGCACAACGCGATACAGCCAGCCGGTTTTACCCGCGTTTTGCAGCTGGGCCGACATATCCTGAATGCCGAAATGGTAATTAAGCTTAAAGCACGGTGAGCGCGGCTGGGTGACCTGAATCAAAGCATCGCCCCAGCGGTAAATATCGCCGATAAAGACGTTCTTCTCCGTCAGCCCCTCCGTTGAGAGATTTTCGCCAAACGCGGGGGCAACGAAGAGGTCCGCCTGTTCAGGAAATTCGGCTTTCCAGTGCTGATAGTGCTCGCGCGGATAGTGGCACAGCGCGCGATCGGGCCCGCCGTGGATTTTCTTTTCAGCCTGCTGGTCACCCGCAAGCCCGAGATCGGTCAACGTCAGCTCACCGTCGACCTGCACTTTGGCGATGGCGCTCGGGCGGCTGCCTTCGTACTCCCTTACCTTGCCTGTAAACACATTCACCGGGTAATGCATCTCCACTCCTTCAGATACAAAAAAAGCGAGTCATCAGACTCGCTTCTCACAGGCGTCAATGCAACCTTATTTTTTAGCGGCGAAACGCGCTGCTGCTTCGTCCCAGTTCACTACATCCCAGAAGGCTTTGATGTAGTCAGGGCGACGGTTCTGGAACTTCAGGTAGTAAGCGTGTTCCCACACGTCCAGACCCAGAATTGGGAAGCCGGATGCGCCAGAGATAGCTTCACCCATCAGCGGGGAGTCCTGGTTAGCGGTAGAAACGACCGCCAGTTTGTCACCTTTCAGGACCAGCCACGCCCAGCCAGAGCCGAAACGGGTTGCAGCGGCTTTTTCGAATTCCGCTTTGAAGTTGTCAACGGAACCGAAGTCACGCTCGATAGCCGCTTTCAGGTCGCCCTGAAGGGTGGTGCCGGTTTTCAGGCCTTTCCAGAACAGGCTGTGGTTAGCGTGACCGCCCGCGTTGTTGCGCAGCACGGTTTTCTTGTCTGCCGGCAGCTGGTCCAGTTTGGTGATCAGCTCTTCAACAGGCAGATTAGCGAACTCTGGCAGGCTTTCCAGCGCAGCATTCGCGTTGTTCACATAGGTCTGGTGGTGTTTAGTGTGATGGATTTCCATCGTCTGCTTGTCGAAATGCGGTTCCAGTGCGTCGTAGGCATACGGCAGGGATGGCAGTGTATAACTCATAATCCTCTCCATTATTGTCGGGCGGCACAGCTGTTAATGCCGCGTAAGCAGTTGGTTCATTATAGTTAATTAAATGATATTGAAAATGATTATCAATGCCGTAGTTTTTATAAGGTTATTAGATTTTTGATAAATGACAAAATTGTGAGTCTGCTCACGTGCTTAACGTGCTGATTGCCATCCTGAACAAAAGTGCGGCAACCTTCTGAAGGTTCCCAAACCGCCTCATTTTTACACTCATCAAGTCGGCGGGAAGCCTCCGGCTATAAAAACGATGAGGATGTAAAAATGAATCATGCGATTACGATGGGTATTTTCTGGCATTTGATAGGCGCGGCCAGTGCAGCCTGTTTCTATGCCCCGTTTAAAAAGGTGAAAGGCTGGTCATGGGAAACCATGTGGTCCGTTGGCGGCACCGTGTCCTGGCTGATTTTGCCGTGGACAATCAGCGCCATGCTGCTGCCCGATTTCTGGGGCTACTTCTCCTCCTTCAACGCCTCCACCCTGCTGCCGGTATTCCTGTTCGGCGCGATGTGGGGCATCGGTAATATCAACTACGGCCTCACCATGCGCTACCTAGGCATGTCGATGGGGATTGGCATCGCGATTGGCATTACGCTGATTGTTGGCACCCTGATGACGCCAATCCTCAACGGCCACTTCGACGTGCTGATCAACACTCAGGGCGGGCGAATGACGCTGCTGGGCGTGCTGGTGGCGGTGATCGGCGTGGGCATCGTCACCCGCGCAGGCCAGCTGAAAGAACGCAAGATGGGCATCAAAGCCGAAGAGTTCAACCTGAAGAAAGGGCTGCTGCTGGCGGTGATGTGCGGCGTCTTCTCGGCGGGCATGTCGTTCGCCATGAACGCCGCCAAACCGATGCACGACGCCGCTGCGGCGCTGGGCGTCGATCCGCTGTACGCTGCCCTGCCAAGCTACGTGGTGATCATGGGCGGCGGCGCGCTGGTAAACCTCGGCTTCTGCTTCATTCGTCTGGCAAAGGTGAAGAACCTGTCGGTAAAAGCCGACTTCTCGCTGGCAAAACCGCTGATCGTCACCAACGTCCTGCTCTCCGCCCTCGGCGGTCTGATGTGGTATCTGCAATTCTTCTTCTACGCCTGGGGTCACGCCAGTATTCCGGCGCAGTATGACTACATGAGCTGGATGCTGCACATGAGCTTCTACGTGCTGTGCGGCGGGCTTGTTGGGCTGGTGCTGAAAGAGTGGAACAACGCCGGGCGTCGTCCGGTTGGCGTGCTGAGCCTGGGCTGTGTGGTGATTATCATTGCGGCCAATATCGTCGGCCTCGGCATGGCGAACTGATTACGCTGCCTTTCGACTGCGATGACGCCACTGAACCGGCGTCATCCCCACCTCACGGTTAAACACCACCGAAAAGTAGTTACTGTCCTCAAAGCCGCAGCGCATCGCCACTTCACTCACCATCAGCTCCGTATGCTGTAACAGGTACTGGGCGTGGCAGATGCGCAGCTGGCGCAGATAGTGGTTGACCGTCATCCCCGTCTGGGTGCGGAACTGCTGGCGCAGCGCGCGCTCGCTGCACTGCTCCTGCTCGCAGAATTTTTCCAGCACGAAACTCTTGTTCAGACTGCCCGCAAGCCGGGTGATGAGCTTATCCAGCAGCGCTTCCTGTGTGGTAGCAGAGGGATTATCCGTAGCGTAACGATGCCGCTTCAGGGTCATCACCAGCTGGGCAAAAAGCAGCTCCGACATCTGGTTTGCCACCGGATCGCTCTTCTGGCTCTCCTGCTCCAGCTGGGAAATCGTCTGGCGCACCTGAGCCATGCCGTTGCTGCTTAAGCGCCAGTGCGGTTCGCCTCTGGCATCATGAAAACCGGGGATATTGCCCGCCCAGTCGACATTCAGTTTAAGTCTGTCGGGGCAGTAGATGACGTTCTGCAACACCAGATCGTTAACCGAGGCGTAGGAGTGTTTGTCTTCAGCGCGGATGTAGAACAGGTCTCCGCGCGTGATGCGGTAGGGGCGGTCGTTGAGGACGTGCAGGCCGTTGCCTCGCCATACCAGCACCAGCTCGCAAAACTCGTGGGTGTGCTCGGCAAAGACGTTTTGCGGGTAGCGGTCGGCCACCGCGACGGCCTGACTCGCGGAGGCAAAAAAATCATCTTTGCGAAGAATGAGCTGAGCAGCCACACCACAACCTCTACGGCGAATAACCGGACATTATTAGCCTTTTTGCAGCAAAAAAACGGTGACTGCCCTCGCGTTACTGAAGCAACGCGTCTTTCCCCTGACGAATATCGCGCGGCGACCAGTTAAACTCCCGGCGAAAAAGCGTCGAAAAGTGGTTACTGTCGCCGAATCCGCAGCGATAGGCGATATCGGTGACGCTTTCGTCGGTATGACGTAAAAGGTGCCGCGCTTTGATCAGGCGCAGACGGTTGAGGTAGCGCTGCGGCGTCAGCCCGGTATGCTGCTTGAGCTGACGATGCAGCGTGCGCAGCGAGAGCGAAAAGTCATCCGCCAGCGTTTCCCAGCAGACATCTTCGGCAAAATGATCTTCCAGCCAGGCCATCAGCTGATTCAGGCGCGCGTCGTTATTTTCCAGCCCTTCCACCAGGCTGCTGCGCCGCAGCAGCACCAGCAGCTGCATAAACAGCAGCTCGCGGGTAGCAATGGCGTGCGTCTCCTGTCCATCCTCGCTCTGCTCCATCTGGCTCACCAGCTGACGCACCTGCTGCAACGTGGACTGATTCACCCGCCAGTGCGAGGGGTAGTGACCGTCCTTCTCCTGCGGCAACAGCTGATTCAGCCCGGAGAGAAACTGGAACGCATCCGGAGAACGATAGAGCACATTGGTCAGGCAAAGGTTGTCGGTATGTTCATACAGGTGCCTGTCGTGATCGCGCACGAAGCACACCGTACCGCCGCTGATGGTATACGGCTGACCGTTAAACACGTGGATGCCCGTTCCGTGCTCAACAATCACAATTTCATGAAAATCATGATGATGCTCCGGGAACGCAGCCTGAGGCAGCCGTGGCTCAATCGCGACCGGCGAAGCCCCCGAAGGAAAAAAATCGACGCTGTGCAGTACGGTCATAACGGCCCCCACCAATGAGAAAAGTTCTCAAAATAGTAATTAAGGCCTTCCACGCTCACCTTAAATTTTTGACAGCAAACCGCGCAAAAGCTGTCGGTTTTTCAAGAAACAGGCGGAAAAATCAGGAAATGCGGTCAGCGTCACACTGCCTGCAAACCCCGCCATTACTGGAAACTGTGAACTCCCTCACGTTCATCTTTGCTTTCTTGCCAGCGCGAGATTTGGGCTGTCAGTGGCGAGAAGGTGGCTATTTCTTCCCTTTCTTACACTCCTCGCTAATGACTTAAGAAAGGACCCGACCATGACTTTTCGCCATTGTGTGGCTGTCGATTTAGGCGCATCCAGCGGCCGTGTAATGCTCGCCACCTGGGACTGCGACCTGCACACCCTTACGCTTCGCGAAATGCACCGTTTCGCCAATTGTCTGCAAAAACAGGACGGTTTTGTTACCTGGGATATCGACGCCCTGGAAGCAGAGATCCGCACCGGACTTCACAACGTCTGCGAAGACGGTATTCGCATCGACAGTATCGGCATTGATACCTGGGGTGTGGATTACGTACTGCTGGACAGTCACGGCGAACGCGTCGGCCTGCCCGTCTCCTACCGCGACAGCCGCACCGATGGGCTAATGGCGCACGCCATCGCCCAGCTTGGCAAGGAGAACATCTATGGTCGCAGCGGCATTCAGTTTCTGCCGTTTAACACGCTGTATCAGCTGCGCGCGCTGGTTGAGCAACAGCCAGAGCTGGTCGAAAAGGTGGCGCATGCGCTGCTGATCCCGGACTACTTAAGCTACCGTCTGACAGGCAACATGAACTGGGAATACACCAACGCCACCACCACGCAGCTGGTTAACATCAACACCGATAACTGGGATGAACATCTGCTGGCCTGGACGGGCGCCTCGCCGTCCTGGTTCGGCGCGCCAACCCATCCGGGCAATGTGATCGGCCACTGGCTTTGCCCGCAGGGGAATGAGATCCCTGTTGTCGCCGTTGCCAGTCACGACACCGCCAGCGCGGTCATTGCCTCGCCGCTCGCCGGCAAAGATGCGGCGTACCTCTCTTCCGGCACCTGGTCGCTGATGGGCTTTGAGAGCAAAACACCCTACACCAGCGATGCCGCACTGGCGGCGAACATCACTAACGAAGGTGGCGCCGAAGGGCGCTACCGGGTGCTGAAGAACATCATGGGCCTGTGGCTTCTCCAGCGGGTGCTGAAAGAGCAGAACATCAACGACCTGCCCGCGCTTATCGCGGAAACCGAAACGCTGAAGGCCTGCACCTTCCTGATTAACCCGAACGACGACCGCTTTATCAATCCGGCGCACATGAGCGCTGAAATCCAGGCCGCCTGTTTTGAAGCGGGGCAGCCGGTACCTTCCCGCCCCGCCGAGCTGGCGCGCTGCATTTTTGACAGTCTCGCCCTGCTCTATGCCGACATCCTGAGCGAGCTGGCTGACCTTCGCGGCAAACCGTTCACGCAGCTGCATATCGTGGGCGGCGGCTGCCAGAACCAGCTGCTGAACCAGCTCTGCGCGGATGCCTGCGGCATTACCGTGGTGGCAGGTCCGATTGAAGCCTCCACGCTCGGCAATATCGGCATTCAGCTGATGACCCTGGACGAACTTTCAAACGTCGACGATTTCCGTTCGGTGGTGACGGCGAATAACAGCCTGACCACCTTCACCCCCCATCCCTGCCATGAAATTGCCCGCTACCGGGCGCAGTTTCAGCAAAAACGACTGACTAAGGAGCTTTGCGCATGACCACTCAACTTGAACAAGCCTGGGACCTGGCTAAACAGCGTTTCGCCGCCGTCGGCGTGGATGTCGAAGAGGCGCTGCGCCAGCTCGACCGTCTGCCCGTCTCCATGCACTGCTGGCAGGGTGATGACGTTGCTGGCTTCGAGAACCCGGGCGGTTCCCTGACGGGGGGGATTCAGGCCACGGGTAACTATCCGGGCAAAGCGCGCAACGCCACCGAACTGCGTGCGGATCTGGAGCTGGCGCTGAGCCTGATCCCCGGGCCAAAGCGCCTGAATCTGCACGCCATTTATCTCGAATCCGACGAGCCGGTGGCGCGTAATGAAATCAAACCGGAGCACTTTACGAACTGGGTGGCGTGGGCGAAAGCCAACAAGCTGGGCCTGGACTTTAACCCCTCCTGCTTCTCGCACCCGCTGAGCGCGGACGGCTTTACCCTTGCGCACGCCAACGACGAAATCCGCCAGTTCTGGATCGACCATGTCAAAGCCAGCCGCCGCGTTTCTGCGTATTTCGGCGAGCAGCTTGGCACACCGTCGGTGATGAACATCTGGATCCCGGACGGCATGAAGGATATCACCGTAGACCGACTGGCCCCGCGCCAGCGCCTGCTGGCCGCGCTGGATGAAGCCATCAGCGAGAAGCTGGACCCGGCGCACCACATCGACGCCGTCGAGAGCAAGCTGTTCGGCATTGGCGCAGAGAGCTACACCGTGGGCTCAAACGAGTTCTACATGGGTTATGCCACCAGCCGCCAGACCGCGCTGTGCCTGGATGCCGGCCACTTCCACCCAACCGAGGTGATCTCCGACAAGATCTCCGCCGCCATGCTCTTCGTGCCGCGCCTGCTGCTGCACGTCAGCCGTCCGGTGCGCTGGGACAGCGACCACGTGGTGCTGCTGGATGACGAAACCCAGGCGATTGCCAGCGAAATCATCCGCCACGACCTCTTCGACCGCGTACACATTGGCCTCGACTTCTTCGACGCCTCCATCAACCGCATCGCGGCGTGGGTTATCGGCACCCGCAACATGAAGAAAGCCCTGCTGCGCGCGCTGCTGGAGCCTGTCGCCGCCCTGAAACAGCTGGAAGAAAACGGCGACTACACCGCGCGCCTGGCGCTGCTGGAAGAGCAGAAATCCCTGCCGTGGCAGGCGGTGTGGGAGATGTACTGCCAGCTTCACGATGCGCCTGCGGGCAGCCAGTGGCTGGACAACGTGCGGGCATATGAGAAAGACGTTCTTGCCGCTCGTCAGTAAAAAACATTGCCCGGCGGCGCGTTGCTTGCCGGGCCTACAGGTAAAAGTAGGCCGGGTAAGCGCAGCGCCACCCGGCATTTTCAAAGGAAACACAGTATGCAGACCATCACCACCTCCTGGTTCGTCCAGGGCATGATCAAAGCCACCTCCGACGCCTGGCTGAAGGGCTGGGACGAGCGCAACGGCGGCAACCTGACGCTACGCCTGGACGACGCGGATATCGAGCCATTTGCCGCCGATTTCCACCAGAAGCCGCGCTATATCGCCCTGAGCCAGCCGATGCCGCTGCTCGCCAACACGCCGTTTATCGTCACCGGTTCCGGGAAGTTCTTCCGCAACGTTCAGCTCGACCCGCAGGCCAACCTCGGCGTAGTGAAAGTGGATAGCGACGGCGCGGGCTACCACATTCTGTGGGGGCTGACGGATGAGGCGGTGCCAACCTCTGAGCTGCCGGCGCACTTCCTCTCCCACTGCGAGCGCATCAAGGCGACCAATGGCAAGGACCGCGTGATCATGCACTGCCACGCCACCAACCTGATCGCCCTGACCTACGTGCTGGAAAATAATTCTGATTTCTTCACCCGCAAACTGTGGGAAGGCAGCACCGAGTGTCTGGTGGTGTTCCCGGACGGCATCGGCATTCTGCCGTGGATGGTGCCGGGCACCGACGAAATCGGCCAGGCAACCGCGACGGACATGCAGAAACATTCACTGGTGCTGTGGCCGTTCCACGGCGTCTTCGGCAGCGGCCCGACGCTGGATGAAACCTTCGGCCTGATCGACACCGCCGAGAAATCCGCGGAAGTGCTGGTAAAGGTCTATTCCATGGGCGGCATGAAGCAGACCATCACCCGGGAAGAACTGATCGCCCTGGGTAAACGCTTTGGCGTCACCCCCATGCAGTCGGCGTTAGATTTGTACCAATAACAACATCGCGCCCCGCTCACCGAGACGGGGCGAAAACCACCTGCAATCCCTACAACTAACTCAAGTCAGTGGAGTAAAAGCAATGAAAATAAAAGCAAGCTTGATCCTCACCGTTGCCGCTCTGGCGTTGTCCGGTTCCGCTTTAGCAGAAGTGAAAATCGCCCTGGTGGCGAAGTCCTTAGGGAATGGATTCTTCGAGGCAGCGAACGTCGGCGCGCAGGAGGCGGCCAAAGAGTTAGGCGATGTAAAAGTGATTTATACCGGCCCGACCACCACCACGGCGGAAGCGCAGATCGAGGTGCTGAACGGGCTGATCGCCCAAGGCGTTGATGCGATCGCGATTTCCGCGAACGATCCGGACGCCGTCGTGCCGGTGCTGAAAAAAGCGATGCAGCGCGGCATCAAGGTTGTGTCGTGGGATTCCGGCGTGGCGAAAGCCGGGCGTCAGATCCACCTCAACCCGTCCAATAACGCCCTGATTGGCGAAACTAACGTCAAGCTCGCCGCCGATGCCCTGAAAGCGCTGAACGTGGAGAAAGGCGATGTGGCGGTGCTGAGCGCCACGCCAACCTCCACCAACCAGAACACCTGGATTGCGGAGATGAAAAAGGTGCTGCCGAAGTACCCGTCCGTCAATCTGGTGACCGTGGCCTACGGGGACGATCTCTCTGACAAGAGCTACCGCGAAGCGGTCGGCCTGCTGAAAACCTATCCTGATCTGAAAGTGATCGTTTCACCGTCGTCCGTCGGCATTGTCGCTGCGGCGCAGGCGGTGAAGGACCAGGACAAGATTGGCAAAGTGTACGTCACCGGTTTAGGCCTGCCGTCTGAGATGGCGGGCGCGGTGAAGTCCGGCGCAAGCAAGAGCTTTGCCATCTGGAACCCGATTGACCTGGGCTATGCCGCAACCTACCTGGCGGATGACCTGGTGAAAGGCACCGCCACGAAAGGCGAGGCCAGCATGGGCAAGCTGGGCAAAGTGAAGCTGGATGCCGACGGCAACGGCGCGATGGCCGAGCCGTTCGTTTACGATGCCAGCAATATTGATAAGTTCTCAAAAATCTTTTGATGCGATTTGTAGGCCGGATAAGCGTAGCGCCATCCGGCAAAAGGCGGGTGGCGCTGCCGCTTACCCGCCCTACAAATTCCCCTGTCCAGGAGAACTATCATGACCCCATTGCTACAGCTTTCTGGCATCACCAAGGTGTTCCCCGGCGTGCGTGCTCTTGAGAACGTGCAGCTTGCGCTGTGGCCCGGCAAAGTGACGGCGCTTATCGGCGAAAACGGCGCGGGCAAGTCGACGCTGGTCAAAGTGATGACCGGCATATACCAGCCCGACGAGGGCGAAATTCTCTACAAGGCGATCCCCGTTCACCTTCCGACGCCGGAGTCGGCGCATAAAATGGGCATCACCGCCATTCACCAGGAAACCGTCCTGTTCGATGAACTCTCGGTCACCGAAAATATCTTTGTCGGTCAGTACCTTCACAAAGGCTTCCTGAAAAAGCTCGACTGGCCGGAAATGCACCGCCGGGCGCAGGCTATTCTCGCCCGCCTTGAGGTGCAAATCGACCCGCGCGCAACGCTGAAAACCCTGAGCATCGCCCAGCGTCACATGGTGGCGATTGCCCGCGCGCTGTCGTTTGAGGCGCAGGTGGTGATCCTCGATGAACCCACGGCGGCGCTGTCACAGCATGAAATCCTCGAGTTTTACCAGATTGTGGAGCGCTTAAAGCAGGAGGGAAAAGCCATCCTGTTTATCTCCCACAAGTTCGACGAGATTTTTGAGCTGGCCGATCACTACACCATTTTGCGCGACGGCGTGTTCGTCGGTGCAGGGGCAATAAATGAGATCACCGAGGAGCGGATGGTGTCGATGATGGTCGGGCGCGCCATTACCCAAACCTTCCCGAAAATCGACTGCGAAAAAGGCGAGACGGTGCTGGAGGTGAAAAACCTCTGCCATCCGACCGAGTTTGCGCATATCTCGTTCTCCCTGCGTAAAGGGGAGATCCTCGGCTTTTACGGGCTGGTGGGTGCCGGGCGTACCGAGCTGATGCAGGCGCTTTCCGGCGTCACGCGGCCATCGTCCGGGGAAATTATCCTCAACGGACAGCCCCGGCGCTTCCGCCAGCCTGCGGATGCGATCAAGGCCGGTATCGTCTGTGTGCCGGAAGAAAGGCAGAAACAGGGGGCGATTATCGCCCTGCCGATTGCCCAGAACATCAGCCTGCCTCAGCTCAGCAGGCTCAATCCGAACGGCGTACTGCACGACGACCGCGAATGGAAGCTGGCAGACGAATACGCCAGGCGCCTGCAAGTGAAAGCCTTCAGCTGGAAGCAGGCGGTGGAGACCCTCTCTGGCGGCAACCAGCAAAAGGTGGTGATCGGCAAATGGCTGGCGACGCACCCTGACGTGATCATCCTCGATGAGCCAACAAAAGGCATCGATATCGGCTCAAAGGCAGCCGTGCATCAGTTTATGTCCGAGCTGGTCAGTCAGGGGCTGGCGGTGATTATGGTCTCGTCCGAACTGCCGGAAGTGATGGGCATGGCGGATCGCATTATCGTCATGCACGAGGGGCTGATGGTGGCCGAATACCAGGCGGGAGACGCGACGGCGGAAACCATCGTCAGCGCCGCCAGCGGTGCAAAACAGGAGGCGGCATAAATGCTTAGCTCACTCTTAAAACACCGCGAGGCGCTGCTTGGCGCGGTGATTGTCCTGATGGTCGTCGCCATTGGCAGCCGCGTGCCATCGTTTATCGCACCGGGAAACCTGGTGGAGATGTTTAACGACACCGCCATTCTGATCGTCCTCGCGCTCGGGCAGATGATGGTGCTGCTCACTAAAGGCATCGACCTGTCGATGGCGGCTAATCTGGCCCTGACCGGGATGATTGTCGCCCTGATTAATTTCCATTACCCGGACGTGCCCGTCTGGGCGCTGCTGATCCTTGCCAGCGCGCTTGGGCTGCTGATGGGCGCAATAAACGGCCTGCTGGTGTGGAAACTGGGCATTCCGGCGATTGTGGTCACGCTCGGCACCATGAGCATCTACCGCGGAATGATCTTTTTGCTCTCCGGCGGCGGCTGGGTGAACTCCAACCAGATGGGTGCAGACTTCCTCGGCCTGCCGCGTGCGTCAGTGCTGGGCCTGCCGGTGCTGAGCTGGTGCGCCATCGCCGTACTGCTGCTGGTGGGCTACTTCCTGCGCTACAGTCGCACCGGACGGGCGCTCTACACCGCCGGCGGGAACGCCACGGCAGCGTACTACACCGGGATCAACGCCGGGAAAATGCAGTTCATCAGCTTCTGCCTTTCCGGTCTGCTGGCCGGGTTCTGCGGCTACCTGTGGATATCACGCTTTGCCGTTGCGTATGTTGACGTCGCTAACGGTTTTGAATTGCAGGTGGTGGCAGCCTGTGTGATTGGCGGGATCAGCACCATGGGCGGCACCGGCCGCGTGCTCGGCTGTCTGTTCGGGGCGCTGTTCCTTGGCGTCATCAACAACGCCCTGCCGGTGATCGGCGTCTCCCCGTTCTGGCAGATGGCGATTTCCGGCTCGGTCATTGTCATCGCTGTGCTGCTGAACGAGCGCGGCAACAGGCGCAAAGGCAGGCTGATCCTGCGCGACGCGGCGCTGGCACGTCAGAAACTGGCGGTGAAACCATGAGCAAAATGATGACATCTGAAGAGTTCAAACCCACTTCTGCGCCGGGCATCTTCCAGCGCCTGCTGTGCTGGGAGGGCTTCCTGCTGGCGGTGACGCTGGCGGTGTTTGTGGTGAACGCGCTCGCCTCGCCCTACTTCCTCAATATCTGGAACCTCTCCGACGCGACGTTCAACTTCACGGAAAAAGCGATCATTGTGTTGCCGATGGCGATGCTGATTATCGCCCGGGAAATTGACCTGTCTGTGGCCTCCACCATCGCGCTCAGCTCCACGGTGATGGGCTTTTGCGCGGCGGCGGGCGTCGATACGCCGCTGCTGGTGTGCGTGGGATTAGGCGTCGGGCTACTGTGCGGGCTGTTCAACGGCATTCTGGTGACGCGCTTTAACCTGTCGTCCATCGTCATCACCATCGGCACCATGAGCCTGTACCGCGGGATCACCTACATCCTGCTCGGGGACCAGGCGCTGAACAGCTACCCGGAGAGCTTCGCCTGGTTCGGCCAGGGCTACGTCTGGGGCGCGCTGTCGTTTGAGTTCGCGCTGTTTATCGTGCTGGCCGCTCTGTTTGCCTTTGTGCTGCACCGCACCAATTTTGGCCGCCGCACCTACGCCATCGGCAACAACCCGACCGGCGCGTGGTACTCCGGCATCAACGTGAAGCGCCACAACCTGATCCTGTTTGCGCTGGTAGGACTGATGTCCGGCCTGGCGTCGGTGCTGCTCACCTCGCGTCTGGGCAGTACCCGCCCGACCATCGCGATGGGCTGGGAGCTGGCGGTGGTGACGATGGCGGTGCTCGGCGGCGTCAATATTCTCGGTGGGTCCGGCAGCATGGTGGGCGTGATTATCGCCGCCTTCCTGATGGGGCTGGTGACCTTCGGCCTGAGCCTGCTCAACGTGCCCGGCATCGTGATGTCGGTGATTATCGGCGCGATGCTGATCGTGGTGATTTCGCTGCCGATTATTACCCGCCGGATGATGCAGCGAAGACGGATCTCATAGCCGGGTGGCACTGCGTTTACCCGGCCTACTTAACCGTAGGCCCGCGCAAGCGCAGCGCCGCCGGGCATAAAAATCACAGTAATTAAGGAGAATTATCATGAGCTTTATGTTGGCACTCCCCAAAATCAGCCTGCACGGCGCGGGCGCGATCGGCGATATGGTCAATCTGGTGGCAAACAAACAGTGGGGAAAAGCGCTGATTGTCACCGACGGCCAGCTGGTGAAACTTGGCCTGCTCGACAGTTTGTTTTCCGCGCTCGACGCCCATCAGATGTCGTATCACCTGTTCGATGAGGTATTCCCGAATCCGACGGAAGCGCTGGTGCAAAAAGGCTATGCGGCATATCAGGATGCGGAGTGTGATTACCTGATTGCCTTTGGCGGCGGCAGCCCGATTGATACCGCCAAGGCGATCAAAATCCTCACCGCCAACCCAGGTCCGTCAACCGATTACTCCGGCGTCGGCAAGGTGAAAAACGCGGGCGTACCGCTTGTGGCGATCAACACCACCGCAGGCACGGCAGCAGAGATGACCAGCAACGCGGTGATCATCGACTCCGCGCGCCAGGTGAAGGAGGTGATAATCGATCCGAACATCATCCCGGATATCGCCGTGGACGATGCCAGCGTGATGCTCGATATTCCCGCCTCCGTGACCGCCGCAACCGGCATGGATGCGTTGACTCATGCGATTGAAGCCTACGTGTCCGTCGGCGCGCACCCGCTGACCGATGCTAACGCGCTGGAAGCGATTCGCCTGATCAACCTGTGGCTGCCGAAAGCGGTCGACGATGGTCACAACCTGGAAGCGCGCGAGCAGATGGCCTTTGGTCAGTATCTGGCGGGCATGGCGTTTAACAGCGCCGGTCTGGGGCTGGTGCACGCCCTGGCGCACCAGCCGGGCGCGACGCACAACCTGCCGCACGGCGTGTGCAACGCCATTCTGCTGCCGATCATCGAAAACTTTAACCGCCCGAACGCGGTCGCACGTTTCGCCCGCGTGGCGCAGGCGATGGGCGTTGACACGCGCGGCATGAGCGATGAAGCGGCCAGCATGTCGGCCATTCAGGCGATTCGCGACCTGAGCGCTCGCGTCGGCATTCCGTCCGGATTTAGCCAGCTCGGCGTCACCAAAGCCGATATTGAAGGCTGGCTGGATAAAGCCCTCGCCGACCCGTGCGCGCCGTGCAACCCGCGCACCGCCAGCCGCGATGAGGTCCGCGAGCTGTACCTGGAGGCTTTATGATCCGCAAAGCGTTTGTGATGCAGGTAAACCCGGACGCGCACGAGGAGTACGCACGTCGCCACAACCCGATCTGGCCTGAGCTGGAGGCGGTACTGAAAGCCCATGGCGCGCACCACTACGCCATTTACCTCGACAAAACCCGCAACCTGCTGTTTGCGACGGTGGAGATTGAATCGGAGGAGCGCTGGAACGCGGTGGCAAACACCGATGTCTGCCAGCGCTGGTGGAAGTATATGGGTGACGTTATGCCGTCGAACTCGGATAACAGCCCGGTGAGTTCGGCGCTGAAAGAGGTGTTTTACCTGGACTGATGTGTTAACGCTGCTGCCCCCGAGGCGGCAGCAATCTCCCGCCTGCCACTCAGCGTAAACGCCGACACCACCGTGATCGCCAGCACGAAGCAGCCCAGTATCAGATACGTCTCCTGGAAGCCGACCCGGTCATACATATTTCCGGCAAAGGCGGAGAGGAAGATCGCCGCCGACTGTTTGGCAAACTGGAAGCCAATCAGGTAGATGGTGGCCGACAGGCGCGTATCAAACACCCCGGTGATGTACTTGAATGCCCCCACCAGCAGGAACGGGACTTCCAGCGCGTGCAGCATCTTCAGGGCAATCACCTCCACGGCAGTGGTGGCAAACGACGAGCCGATAATGCGCGTCGCCATGATCACCCCGGCAATCAGCAGCGTGTTTTTCGCGCCGATGCGGTTAATGATCCACGGCGAGCAGAACATAATGATCGCGTTACAGATTTCCCCCGCCGTGGTGGCGAAACCAAAGGCACGGGTCCCCTCCTGCGGCGTGGCGAAGAAGGTTTTGAAGAAGGTGGCAAACTGCTGGTCGAAGACGTCATACACGCAGGCCACGCCAATCACGTACAGGATGAACATCCACATTCTGCGCTGGCGGAACAGGGTAAAGACGGTTTTAGCGGTGATCTGCGGCTGATTCGCGCCCAGGGCGTTCATCACCTGCGCCGTCTGGTTAGGCTTCGGTTTCGCGACCACCAGCAGCAGCATCAGCAACAGCGCCGCGGCCGACCCCATCCAGAAGACGTACGACGGATCGATGCCGAACAGGATGCCGCCCGTTGAGGCGCACAGCCCCCAGCCGAGACAGCCGAACATACGCGCCTTGCCGTACTCAAAAAAGCTGTTGCGGCTTACGCGCTCAATATAGGCCTCAATCGCCCCCGACCCCGCTGAGAAGACAAAGCCGATATACAACCCACCGCTCAGCGCCCCCAGCCAGATATTGGTTTTCAGCAGCGGGGCGAAGACGTACAGGAAGAACGGCGCGAACAGGAACAGCAGCACCGAGATGATCCAAAGCAGGTGTTTTTTCAGCCCCAGCTTGTCCGAAATGACCCCCAGCACCGGCTGGAAGGCAATGGCCGACAGCGAGATGCAGGAGAAAACAATCCCGGTATGGGTTTTGTTCAGGCCGATGATGTCCGACAGCCAGATCGGCAGGAACGGAAAGCAGGTGGCCATGATGAAGAAGTAGAGAAAGAAGAACAGCCCGAAGATCCAGAAATTAGGGTTGTCTTTGTGGGTACAGGTTGTTGTGTTCATTATTTTTATCCTCAACGGAGGGCCGGTTGCCCGGCCCGTCACCCTTACACGCGTTCCACACCAATCAGAATGGCGGTTTCCGGATCCAGAATCGGCAGTGCAATACCCGCCTGCATCAGCCACTCACCGCTTACCGTTTGCGGCGCGTTCATCCACGCCGGCAGCTTACGCATGGTGTGCCCGCCCTCGCCCGTAATCTGGATGTTCGGGTGATCGAGCAGCGTGATGCGGTACAGCGCGCTGGCGTCTAACCCCGGCATGCGCAGCGGCATCATCAGGGTGTAATCCGGCATCGCGAGCTGGCTGACCAAAAACAGCCCCTGCGTCTTATCTTCGCTCACTATACCCTGCGCCAGGGTGGTGGCGTCCGGCATATCCACGCGCCACTGGGTGCCGTGATGAATGACCTCTCGCCACCGCTTGTGCAGCGCGGCGTAATGGCGATAGCCTTCACGCTCCTGCGCATCGACGGTGAGCGGATCCAGCTCCAGCCCCATGTGACCAAACAGCGCTGTTAGCCCGCGGAACTGAATGCTGTGCTGGCGGAAGGTGGCGTGACATTTATGATGACCGATATGCGCCCCCATCACCTCCGGCGGGAAGAAGTAGCTCATGCCGCGCTGGATAGTGTTGCGCTCCAGCGCGTCGTTGTTGTCGGACGCCCAGAAGCGGTGGCAGCGGGTCAGCACTTCATAATCGATTCGCCCGCCGCCGGAGGAGCAGGATTCAAACTCAATGTGCGGGAAGCGCTCGCCCAGCACGTCCAGCAGGCGATAAAACTGGCGCGTCTGGGCGTCGGCGGCGGCTTTGCCCTTGTGCCCTGGCTGCACCAGCTCGCGGTTCATATCCCATTTCACGTAGTCGACCGCGTGTTCGCCCAGCAGCCAGCTCATGCGTTCGACCAGATATTCAAAGGCCTGCGGAATATTGAGATTGAGCACCAGCTGGTGTCGCCCGGTCGCCTGGGCGTAGCCCGGCAGCGCCAGCACCCAGTCAGGGTGCGCGCGATACAGATCGGAATCCGGGTTAATCATCTCCGGCTCAACCCAGATACCAAACTCCATGCCGAGCTGTTTAACGTGATCGATTACCGGCTTTAGGCCGTTCGGGTATTTTTTCTCGTCCAGATACCAGTCGCCCAGCGCGGCGTGGTCGTCGTTGCGGCCTTTGAACCAGCCGTCGTCAATGATAAAGCGCTCCACACCCAGCGCTGCGGCCTCGTCGGCCATGCGCATGATGTAGTCCGGGTCGTGGTTGAAGTAGATCCCCTCCCAGGTGTTGAGGTGCACCGGGCGCGGTTTATCTTCCGGGAAGCGGATAACATTGTCGCGCAGGTAGCGGTGGAACTGCTGGCTCATGCCGTTCAGCCCGTGCGGGGAGTGACTGGCATACAGGCGCGGCGTCCAGAGCGTTTCCCCTTCTTCAATCGCCATTTCACCCGGCAGGTAGAGCGCTTCGGCCTGCATATAGCGGCGGCCATCGGTTTTCGCCTCTGCGCGCAGGCGGTGGTTACCACTCCAGCCCAGATGTATACCCCAGACGTTGCCGTGCATTTCACTGAATGACGGCGTACCTGAAATCAGCGCCGGGAAATGTTCATGGGAGGTTTTACCCCGACGGTTTTCAATCACAAAGCTGTCATGTTCAAGCATCACGCGGTGCGGCTGAAACTCCCTGATCCAGCGTCCGTGGAAGGCCATCACCTCCTGCGCGCGTTCGGCCACCGGCAGCGTCACGGCAAATCGATCCACCTGCCACGCCTGCATTTTCAGGTTGGTTAACCCATGACGCACCACCAGTACGCCGCTGGCATCCAGCGTTATTTCACTGGTCAGGCGCAGGCCTGCATGCTCGTCTTCAGCAGTGATTGTCAGGGCGTTTAACGCCTGCTGCACCTGCGTGGTTTTAAATACCGGCGATCCGTCCAGCCCTTGGCGGTGCCCCTCGATGCCCGGCGAGCCAAACAGCCCATGCCCCAGCTCTGCCATCAGCGTGACGGGGGAGTCGACGTCCAGCCTGCCATTAGCAACCGGGCGCGCAATACTCAGCACATCCTGCGGCGAAAAGTGCTGAAGGTGTGCCCCCCAGTAGAAAATTTCGGCGAACGGGTGGGTTTTTACCACCACGTCAACCGTATTGCTTTCAAGTCGAAAAATGGAATCTTGCATCAGACATCTCCTGTCATCGGGATGTCCTGAGTGTTGATCCGAAACGTTTCGGATACAAACCAAAACGTTTCGGATCTGTGATCGGGTTTGGAATTTTTGGTGTAATCAGGCCGTCTGGCCTGGGGAGAATTCTGGCTGCCAGAGCACCTGAAGGGTGTCAATGTCGTCGCCATTAATCAGCTGGCGCACCATATCGGCAATCTGTTTCCCGACACCCTGACGGGTAGACTGGATCACCGCCGCGACGTCGATATCGACAATGCTGTCCTGCGGTAAGCCGTCATAGACCACCAGCGAAACGGCATTTTCACCGGTTAAGCGCCCCATCTGCGCCAGGGCCATCGCTGCGCCGTCGCCGTGGGTGTTGCAGTCGGTAATGATGGCCGTGGGCGGCTGCGGCAGGGAGAGAAGTTCTTGCGTGGTGGCATACCCCACGCGACGCGAAGGGGGCATGGCGCGCAGCCATTCGCTGGAAAGTCCGGCTTCCCGCAGCGCGTCCAGGTAGCCCTGGCGGCGCTGGGTGATGAATGCCTGGTTGTTGCTTTCGCCCAGCAGCGCAATGCGCTGATGGCCTTTCTCGATCAGCCAGCGGGTGGCCTGATATGTGCCGGCATAGTTGTCGAAATCGAACCACGCGTACGGCTGCGGGAGCTGGCTGCGGCCGAGCGCCAGGAACGGGAACCCGGCGGCCTGTAGCTGCTCAAGACGCGGATCGTGATCCAGCGTATGCGCCACAATCAGCGCATCCACGCGTCGGCTCTGCACCATGCGCATATAGCTGTGTTTGTCCGCCAGATCGTCGTCAGCGATGAGCAGCAGGTCAATCTCATGTCGCGCCAGTTCGTGGCTAATTTCGCCGACCATGTCCATAAAAACGCTGTTATTGAGCGGAACAGGATGCACCGGAAACACCAGCCCGACGGCGTCGATTTTGCCCATCTTCAGGCGACGGGCAAAGGTATTTGGTCGGTAGCCACGGCGCTGGGCCTCCGCTTCCACGCGGGCGCGCGTCTCAGCAGAAACGTCGTCATATCCGTTGAGGGCGCGGCTGACGGTGGTAACAGACAGCCCCAGTTCTTTGGCAATGGCTTTAAGCGACATGATTTTCCGTATCTTTGTTAGTTTTGTTCCGCCACCAGCAGCGCGTGCGTATCTGGCTCCAGCGCCTTAAAGATATGCGGCTGGTCAGCGGGGTAGCAAATGTAATCTCCCGGGCCGAGCTCTTCCGCCGCGTCGATCAGGCCGACCATCGCCCGCCCCTGGGTCACGATAATATGCTCAACCGAACCAGGCGGATGGGGCTGGGAAATACGGTCTGCCCCCGGCTGAGTCAGCAGCAGATAGATATCACGACGCGCGCCAGGCGGACACGCCGCGAGCAAAATCGCCTCGTAGTTCGCCTGCCCGGCGACGACTTTTGTGCCCTCGCCGCGGCGGATCACCTGCGTGACGGGTTGCTGCGGCTCCAGTAACCGAGCAAACGGAATATCCAGCGCCACGCAAAGCGACCACAGCGTTTCCAGGCTAGGATTGCCGTTGCCAGACTCCAGTTGAGAAAGCGTGGATTTGGCGATCCCGGCACGGCGGGCAATTTCTGCCAGTGAGAGCCCGGTTCGCAGGCGCTCTCGCACCAGACTTTTGGCGATCACGCTGATTGGCTGCGTCATAATAACGGCCTCTTTCTCTCTATAACGAACGAATCGTTCGTCTTGTAAAACGTTTCTGATGCGTTCATTATAATGGAAACACGTTCGATATGGCTAAAATGGTATGAAGAATCACCTCTCTTGCCTGAAAGGCGACACGATAAAAGCGATCGTCCTGGTCTGCCTCGCGGTGGGCGTGGTCGGCATGTCTTATGGCTCACTGGCGATGGCCTACGGTTTCCCGCTGTGGGTGCCGTTTGTCCTCTCCCTCACGGTGCTGGCAGGCGCATCCGAGTTTATGTTTATCGGCATCGTGGCGAGCGGCGGCAATCCGCTGGCAGCGGCAGCGGCCGGTTTACTGGTTAACGCGCGCCATGTGCCGTTCGGCGTTACGGTGCGTGAACTGGTGGGCAAGCGCGGCCTGAGCTTTCTGGGCTGTCATATCATGAATGATGAAAGTGTGGTGTTCGGCCTGTCGCAAAAAACCGCCGAGCAGCGTAAAGCGGCCTACTGGCTGTGCGGCCTGGGCGTGGCAATCATCTGGCCGCTGGGGGCGGTGCTGGGCGCGATAGTCGGCAAGCTGCTGCCGGACCCGGAAACCATCGGGCTGGACGCGGTGTTCCCGGCAATCCTGCTGGCGTTAGTGGTGCCGGCATTTAAAAACCGTACCACGCTGATCCGCGCCTGTAGCGGCGCAGTGTTGTCGCTGGCCGCCGTACCGTTTGCGCCGGTTGGCCTGCCGGTGCTGCTCTCTTTGCTCGGCCTTGCCGCGAGAAAAAAATAATGGAAAACATGACGGTTTTTATTCTCGGCATCGCCATTCTTTCTGCCGGAACCTATCTGATGCGTCTCGGCGGGGCGAAACTCGGTAGCCGGCTGGCGCTTTCTGAACGGTCGCAGGCGCTGCTTTCAGACGCGGCAACCGTTTTGTTGTTCTCCGTCGCGCTGGCAACAACGTTTTATGAAGGGGACCATTTTGCCGGGATGGCGCGCGTACTGGGGGTGGGGTTCGCGGTGTTTCTGGCCTGGCGCAAAATGCCGTTAATTGTGGTGATCGTCGCGGCGGCGGTGGTGACGGCGCTGCTGCGTCTGGCGGGGATCCACTAAGAAAAATGCCCGACAGAACAGCGCTGCCGGGCATCTGAGGGGTTAATGCGCAGGAAGCGTATCGACGTTAAGCGTCAGCGTTTCTTCAAAATCCGTGGTGTTAGTAACGCTAAACGCCTTGTCAGAGAGATAGGTCGTGATCATCATGGTGGCGACAAACTGCTCGCCCGCCACTTCTGTACCGTTTACGGCAGCCAGCGCTTTTTCCGGCTTTAGCGTCACCTGAGAAGCGCCTCCCTGAACGGCTACCGCGCCAATATCGACCGCGGCCAGCTGCACGGGGTTCCCGTCTACCCGCCCATCTTTAAATTCGATTTTCATCGCGCCGTTATCCGTAAAACGATACGCCAGGTTCTGTCGGGCAATCCCGTCTACGGAGAGGCGCATTTTGCGCGCATCCGGACACAGCACCGAAACCTGAACTTCACGCGTCACAGAAGCATAACCGTTATACACTTTGCCAATATGCTCAGCGGACGTTTGCCGCATATCCTCTTTACGGTAGCGCCCGTAATCGACTTTCTTCACCGCCGACATCATTTCACAGGCGCCGTCATCGGCCTGCGCCATTCCCGAAAGTCCCGCTGCGCCGCAGAGCAGCATAAGCATCAGCGCGTATTGACGAACGTTATTCAGAGACATTTCCCTGTCACCTCTTCATAGAATTTATTCGGTTCTGCCTCCGGCAGGGTGTACGTCAGCCTGCAACGCCCTTCATCCAGCTTCGCATACAGCTGCTGGCTGGCAGAGATATCGTTCAGGAAGATCACGCCGTCTTCTGGCGCACTCGTCACATACTCCCCTGCCGCGTCCACAATCGAGACACCTTCCGGCAGCGGCGTACCGTCCGCACGGCGTATACTGAGCAGCACGCGGCGCTGGCTTAACGTCGCAAACTCCCACTTCGCCACAGCGCCGTGAGACGCTTTGATCGCTGTTCTGCCATTTCTTACGTCCAGATTGCCTGGCAGGCTTTCCGTGTTGATCTCTATCGTGCTTTCACGGAACGGCGACAGCGCAGGAATAATCGCCTGGCCCCATTTATCGGTCCATACCGCGCCGCGCGGGGTACCTATCTCGATACCAGCCACCGGTTTATCCAGTCTGGCAATGGCGTACGTATCGGTCACGCGGTAAGGCGAGAAGGTCACCCCGTCGCTGTGGGCGACAATCCCGCCGCTTAATGCTGCTGAGTAGTTGGTATTGCTGTCGTTATCTCCTCCTGCCGCCAGCGCCAGGTTGGTGTAATGCAGATTACTGTTCAGCGAGCTGTCCCAGCTGGTGGTGTTCTCTTCCTGGTCCTGAGTGACCCCCACCGTGTACTGGTTCTCAGCGTTGAGCGAGCCCATTGCCCGCGTGCCGTAAGAACGCTTACCTTCGCTCTCGCGATACCAGGAGCTGGTTGTCACGCCTGAGCGTCCCAGCGGGATCGACACGTTTACGTAAAACTGATCGTTGTCGCTGCTGTCGTGCCGGCTGACATCCGACTCCCAGTTCACGCTCACGTTGAAGTATTTAAAAGTCTGTGACCACGACGAGATAAACCGGCGACTGTCATAGTCGCTGTTCCAGCTCTCGTTGCGATAATAGCTGAGGGAAAAGCGGCCCAGCGTGGTACTCGACCAGTTGATACCGACGCTGGTGTCGTATTTGGTTTGCGACATATCGTCATCGTCGCCGTAAAGTTCCGCCATCTCGCGATAGTCCGGTGTGCCATAGCTACCGCCCAGCGAAAGCCCAATGCCCCACGGCAGGGAGTAACCCAGATCCAGCGTCGTTTTGTTGCCGTCAGTTTGCGTCTGGTTGTCTATTGACGCCAGAAAACCCAACGAGGCATACAGGTTCTGCATCGGTATGGTATCGAGGTTGCCGGAGAAGCCATAATAGTGGTTATCCGCCATCACCATACCGGCCAGGAAATTGACACGCTTATTGACAGACCAGCCGTTGTTGGCGGACACCACCCACGGATTTTCAAAGCGTGAGTCCATGTCTTCAACGCGGCCCATAGCCAGCGTAAAGCCCGGGGCACGGCCTATATGATTGCTGCGGAACGTACTTGCCGAGACAGTGAATCGGTTTTCGCTGCCGTCAGTCTCGGTGACCGTTACGTTCAGGTCGGTGTTGAGGTTCGCCAGCGGCACGTCCTCCAGGTTGAACGGACCGGCAGGAACCAGCGTTGAGTAAATAAGCTGTCCGCCCTGGCGGATATCGACGCGCGCCTGCGGATTACGGGCAATACCGCTGACTTCGACGCCCGTCCCCACCTGAGGAGTGAGTGCGGTATCCGGCATCATCTGGACCCCGTAAATTCCCGGAATACTGAAGCGGCTGTTGGCGATGTTAATCTGGCCACCCTGCACCATCACGCCATAATCGGTAAAGGTACGCTGGGCATAGGTGTAGAGGGAGTCAACCTCAAAATCCTGATCGCTGCCGTCGCTAATGAACTGCGTGCTGCGCACAATCCAGTCTCCGGCATTAAAGCCCATTTCAAAGGTCGACTGGAAACGGTCAGCGTTCTCATCATCATAGTGATTATGGGTGCCAAACATGGAGTAATTCAGCATGGCTGCACGTCCGCCACGCACCTCGGCGAACTGTCGGCCATAATCAGGGTCGATCGCTTCAGGCGGTACAACAACCGATATTTCATCAATATCCGGCGAAGTCTGAATCGTTGATCCGGACCAGTAGTGATAAATCTTCGGGCAGGTGCCTCTTTTCGTCTGTTTAATCAGGCCCGCGTTTTCCAGAAACGCTTTATCAATACAGGGCGTTCCTTCCTCATCAAATTTCACGGGCATAATATTGCGCTGCTTACCATTAATATTAACCGTCACATTATGGTAGCCAGGGGTAAAACGGGGAGTGAGGGAATAGTAATCCGCAATGGCCGGATCAAGCCCGTTATTTTTTAAAGCATCGCTGTCAAATATGGCTCGCGCCAGTTCCAGAGATTCATTCGCATTAGAGGAAATCTCAGCCCGAATATTAAATGCCAGCACGCTAAGGCAAAACACGAGCATTCCCTTTTTACAGGAACCGTTTAACATAACTACTCCATGTTTGTTAAGTGATTTTATTGCTGAAGGTCGGCGATATAATTCCCTGCCTTATAGCCATAACGCGTTGCCGGATAGATTTCGATTTGTTTTTCGGATGCTGATATTTTGGCTGGGGCGCTGGCCGTCATTTTTTCGCCAGGAAGAATGTAAGTCTTAGCTAATGTCGCGATCGTACCCGAGGCCATTAATTTCACCTTTTGCTCCAGTCGGACGACATAAGGCGTATTATTCTCAACCGTGACATTGCCATTTTTTATCTGCCAGGTGAGTGCCTTCCAGGGTTCAATATTTACCGCCAGGCCAGCCGGGTGAATAATGACGGGAAGGTTCTGGCTAAACACCACTTTAACTTTATTTTTTTCACGCTGAGGGATAGCGGTAAAAATGACACGCTTAAAATGTTCCACCTTCAGCGGCTCATTACTGTTTTTCAGCACAAAACGCACGCGCTGGGTTTTACCCGCATCTACGCGCACAACCGGCTGCGTGGCAATCAGACCCGGTTTGGGGTCGTCCGGGAGATCAATAATTTTGGTGTACAGCAGCTGTGCTTCAGCATCGGTGTTTTTAACATCCATGCTGGCCCCCTGCTTGTCTTCATTGACAATAAGCAGCGAGGTATCCGGCACCATCCCGGCAGCCATACCGTTGAATGAGGCCAGCAGGCAGGCACAGATCAGCGTTCTCTTTAAAAGCAGCATAATATTAGTCCATTAATATTGGTATAGGACACCCCACCGAAGTGAGGTGTCAGGTATTTCATGATACGTGGGGGTGATTACAGATAAACCAGCTCAACGTTGGTTAAGCCGTCCAGGGTGGCTTCATCCGTGATATTTAAATCGTTGGTTGGGTTAATCATCGCGGCAATGCCCACGTTGAAGTTAATTTTAGTTTGTGCAACAGGTGCAATTGTACCGGTCGCTTGATCTGTGAAGGAATAAATCTCACTCTTATCTGCTTTCACCTGTAAATAGCGAACCCCGCTTTTAACTCCCCATGATGCACCGTTATCGCTGGTGAAGATTGGATAAAGGTTTACACCGTCTCCGTTGGTCGTCGCCCCGTCGGTCTTTTGGATACCCATTGAATAAGCGCCAATTTTCTTATCGCCATACATCCCCAGGCCAGCCGTAAAACCCACGCTGGTAGGGAAATCCGAATCAATAAAGTTCACCGGAATAGTCTCCGTAGGCGCAGAATCCACATGCGAATCGTTAAAGGTCACGCCAACGCGGGTCGCTTCTTCACAGGTAATAGAAATAGGGATAATTTTAACATCCGCCAGAGGGGTTGGGGTGGTGGAATTCAGACTAGCCACCTTCATGGTACCGAAATCAGCAATACCGCCACCGCTAATAAATGCCGGTGTACAGGAAGACGGAACAATTTTCCCCGTAACCTGAATATCAACACTGGAAGCCGCCATTGCTGAAGACGCCGCTACTGCCAGTACAGATGCCAGCACTCCTTTTTTAAACATCGCGTTCATTTAATTTCCTTATATGAGTTAAATACAAAATAAACCAAAAGAGAAATATTTGGTTTTAGGGGTAAAGATTTAATATTGTTTTTGAAACTATCATCATGAATAACCGGGGTCAATGACTCCGAATCTCTTTAGGATTAAAGCCTGAGGATTTCCTTATTATTTGGGATCAATTATTGATTATTTATATAATAAATCCCGAAATACAGTCTGAAAGACATGAAATCATACATTATTGAAATGAATTAAAAGAACTGGTCAGACCTTATATTTAGATCATGTATGAGATTGCTGATTTTTAAGTAAGGGTAACTCAACCGGACGGAACATTATAGTTATTATTCAACCAATAAGAAATATCCCGGAGGATATGGCTATTTTCTGTCAGGTTGAAAATACAGGCGGTTTGTACAGGAAGGCGGGATAAAACAGGGGAGCAGAATGAAACCTGTCCCTGCTCCGAAAAGCAAGGGACAGCGGCTATATGACTTATTTGTTCAGTTCAGCGGTCATGTGTACGCGGTTACCGGTGAATGCCTGGGTAATTTTGTAGGATGACGCGCCCGCTTCCTGAGCCTGTGCGGCGATTTTAGCTTCTGCACCATCCAGCGTAGAGGCGGATGCAGTCACAGTCTGCGCAGCGAAAGAACCGAAAGAAGCAGCCAGAGCGATTACAGCGACAAAAGTTTTGATGCTTTTCATGAGATAAACCTTTTCGTTAAGTTGTTTAGATAAGGCACCGTGCCTTGATGAGATAAATACTAGCCCTCATCATGAACAACTAAAAGCGGAAGGTTTTGCTATACTCATTCAAAATTACTGATTAACAATTACTCGCTGCGGATGGGTGTAAATTGTCGCCCTGCCCGGCTTGCAGAACCCCACCAGCGTCAGGTTGCAGCGCTCTGCCACTTCGACCGCCAGCGTTGTCGCAGCCGACACCGCAAACAGGATCTCCACGCCGCACATGGCCGCTTTCTGCACCATTTCATAGCTGGCGCGGCTGGAAACGAGCGCGGCCCCTTGCTGCCAGACGGCATCTTCACGCGCGCGACGGCCCAGCAGCTTATCCAGCGCCACATGGCGGCCTACATCTTCATGACCTCCGACGATCTCGCCCGACGGGAGCACCCACGCCGCAGCATGTGTACAGCCGCTCAGCTGACCTATGGGCTGGACATCATTGAGGTGCTCCAGGGCTTTGTCGAGGTTACCGAGGTTGAAGGTCTGGGTAAACGGCAGCGGCGCGACGGGCTTACCGATATCGTTAAGCTGTTCAACACCGCACACGCCACAGCCGGTGCGTCCGGCCAGCGCCCGGCGGCGCTCTTTCAGCCCCATAAAGCGGCGACTGGAGAGTTCGATTTGTACTTCAAGGCCATTACAGGCCTGAACCACATCCATACCGTAGATCTCCTGCGGATGCGCAATGATGCCTTCCGAGAGGGAAAAACCTATGGCGAACAGTTCCAGATCTTTCGGCGAAGCCATCATCACCACATGCGAAATCCCGTTGTAAACCAGGGCAACGGGGACCTCTTCCGCCAGAAAATCCGGCGTGGCATGTGAAATGTGAGGCGGTCTGTGTACCGACAGTTCCACAATGCCCGCAGGCAGTGGCGACACGTGGGCAGCACGGTTTTGTTTAGACACAACGGTATTCCTGAACAACCACGGAAGTGAGCCTGCTATTGCAACACAAACGGCAGGCCTTACGCATAGTATGGATCAACTTTTCAGCAACCATTCTCCTACTCAATACGGAGGGGTGCAACCGATCAGCTGCTACACCTCTTTAACATGTACAGGATAAAATGTGATTGATATCACATTTTATAATCAATGCCGTGATAATACGTTCACTTTGTTTTAACCCCGTTAGAACAGGCGTACCGACATTGTGGTATTCTGGGCTTATCCCTCGGAGAAATGAGGGATTAATGCAAATTTTTCTCCTTTGCGGTTAATTCTCAACCGCAAAGTAAAACTACATAGCAATGTCGTAATGAACCAAGGAGTGACCCATGCAGGTCAGCAGAAGGCAGTTCTTTAAGATCTGCGCTGGCGGTATGGCAGGCACCACGGCGGCGGCACTGGGCTTTGCGCCCGGTGTAGCGCTGGCGGAAACACGGCAGTATAAACTGCTGCGCACCCGCGAAACCCGTAACACCTGTACGTACTGCTCCGTCGGCTGTGGGCTGTTAATGTATAGCCTCGGCGACGGTGCGAAAAACGCCAAAGCATCCATTTTCCACATCGAAGGCGATCCGGATCACCCGGTCAACCGTGGTGCGCTGTGTCCGAAAGGGGCCGGTCTGGTAGATTTTATCCACTCCGAAAGCCGCCTGAAGTTTCCTGAGTATCGCGCTCCCGGCTCTGACAAATGGCAGCAAATCAGCTGGGAGGAAGCGTTCGATCGCATCGCTAAGCTGATGAAAGAAGACCGCGATGCCAACTTTATCGCGAAGAATGCCGAAGGCACCACCGTTAACCGCTGGCTCTCCACCGGCATGCTGTGTGCTTCTGCGTCCAGTAACGAAACCGGCTATTTAACCCAGAAATTTACGCGCGCACTCGGTATGCTCGCGGTCGACAACCAGGCGCGTGTCTGACACGGACCAACGGTAGCAAGTCTTGCTCCAACATTTGGTCGCGGTGCGATGACCAACCACTGGGTCGACATCAAAAACGCCAACCTCATTGTGGTGATGGGCGGTAACGCCGCTGAAGCGCACCCTGTCGGGTTCCGCTGGGCGATGGAAGCCAAAATCCACAACGGCGCGAAGCTGATTGTGATCGATCCCCGCTTTACGCGTACAGCGTCAGTGGCGGATTTCTACACCCCTATTCGTTCAGGTACTGACATCACTTTCCTGTCAGGCGTATTGCTGTACCTGATGACCAACGAAAAATACAACCGCGAGTACACCGAAGCCTATACCAACGCCAGCCTGATCGTGCGTGAGGATTACCACTTCGAAGATGGCCTGTTCAGCGGTTATGACGCCGAAAAACGCAAATACGACAAAACCAGCTGGAACTACGAGCTGGACGAAAACGGCTTTGCGAAGCGCGACACCACCCTGCAACACCCGCGCTGCGTGTGGAACCTGCTGAAAGAGCACGTGTCCCGCTATACGCCGGAGGTTGTCGAAAACATCTGTGGGACGCCGAAAGCGGATTTCCTGAAGGTGTGCGAGCTGATAGCGGAAACCAGCGCGAAAGATAAAACCGCGTCGTTCCTGTATGCGCTCGGCTGGACGCAGCACTCCATCGGCGCGCAGAACATCCGCACCATGGCGATGGTTCAGCTGCTCCTCGGCAACATGGGGATGGCAGGCGGCGGCGTGAACGCCCTGCGCGGTCACTCCAACATTCAGGGTCTGACCGACCTCGGCCTGCTGTCTCAGAGCCTGACGGGTTACATGAACCTGCCGAGCGAGAAACAGACCGACCTGCAAACCTACCTGACGGCCAGCACGCCAAAACCGCTGCTCGAAGGCCAGGTGAACTACTGGGGCAACTATCCGAAGTTCTTCGTCTCGCTGATGAAAGCCTTCTACGGCGACAAGGCGACGGCGGAAAACAGCTGGGGCTTTGACTGGCTGCCGAAGTGGGACAAAGGTTACGACGTACTTCAGTACTTCGAAATGATGCACCAGGGCCAGGTCAACGGCTATATCTGCCAGGGCTTTAACCCGGTGGCGTCGTTCCCGAACAAGAACAAGGTTGTCGAGTCTCTGTCGAAGCTGAAGTTCCTGGTGACGATTGACCCGCTCAATACCGAAACGTCGACGTTCTGGCAGAACCACGGTGAGTCGAACGATGTCGATCCGTCGAAGATTCAGACCGAAGTGTTCCGTCTGCCGTCTACCTGCTTCGCGGAAGAGAACGGGTCTATCGTCAACTCCGGCCGCTGGTTGCAGTGGCACTGGAAAGGCGCGGATGCCCCGGGCATCGCCTTGAACGACGGCGAGATCCTGGCCGGTATCTTCTTACGTCTGCGTAAAATGTACGCGGCTGAAGGCGGCGCAACGCCTGAGCCGGTGCTGAACATGACCTGGAACTACTCGACGCCAGAGAATCCGTCTCCGGAAGAAGTGGCGATGGAGAGCAACGGTAAGGCGCTGGCGGACGTTATCGACCCGGCGACCGGTGCGGTGCTGGCGAAGAAAGGCGATCAGCTCAGCACCTTTGCGCACCTGCGCGATGACGGTACGACCTCCAGCGGCTGCTGGATCTTTGCCGGTAGCTGGACGCCAAAAGGCAACCAGATGGCCAACCGCGATAACGCCGACCCGTCGGGCCTCGGCAATACGCTGGGCTGGGCATGGGCATGGCCGCTTAACCGCCGCATCCTCTATAACCGCGCCTCAGCTGACCCGCAGGGCAACCCGTGGGATCCGAAGCGTCAGCTGCTGAAGTGGGACGGCGCGAAATGGGGCGGCGTGGATATTCCGGACTACAGCACTGCCGCACCAGGCAGCGATGTCGGGCCGTTTATCATGCAGCCTGAAGGGATGGGGCGCCTGTTTGCTATCGATAAGATGGCGGAAGGTCCGTTCCCGGAACACTACGAGCCGTTTGAGACGCCGCTGGGTACCAACCCGCTGCACCCGAACGTGGTCTCTAACCCGGCAGCCCGCATCTTCAAGGGCGATTTTGAAGCGCTGGGTAAAAAGGACAAGTTCCCGTATGTCGGCACCACTTACCGTCTGACCGAGCACTTCCACTACTGGACCAAGCACGCGTTGCTGAATGCCATCGCGCAGCCGGAGCAGTTTGTGGAGATCGGCGAGAAGCTGGCGAACAAACTCGGCATTGCCCATGGCGATACCGTGAAGGTCTCCTCTAACCGCGGCTACATCAAAGCCAAGGCGGTGGTGACCAAGCGTATTCGCACGCTGAACGTTCACGGTCAGCAGGTGGATACCATCGGCATCCCAATTCACTGGGGTTATGAGGGCGTGGCGAAGAAAGGGTTCATTGCAAACACCCTGACGCCGTTCGTCGGCGATGCGAACACGCAGACGCCGGAGTTTAAGGCCTTCCTCGTGAACGTGGAAAAGGTCTAACGGAGACGACTTATGGCTTATCAATCTCAAGACATTATCCGTCGTTCCGCGACTAACGGTTTCACGCCCGCGCCTCAGGCGCGGGACCACCAGCAGGAAGTGGCGAAGCTTATCGACGTGACCACCTGTATCGGCTGTAAAGCCTGTCAGGTGGCCTGTTCAGAGTGGAACGACATCCGTGACGAAGTGGGTCACAACGTCGGGGTGTACGACAACCCGGCGGACCTGACCGCCAAGTCCTGGACGGTAATGCGTTTCTCGGAAGTGGAGCAGAACGACAAACTGGAATGGCTTATCCGCAAAGATGGCTGTATGCACTGTGCGGATCCGGGCTGCCTGAAGGCGTGTCCGTCAGAAGGGGCTATCATTCAGTATGCCAACGGCATCGTCGACTTCCAGTCCGAGCAGTGTATTGGCTGCGGCTATTGCATCGCGGGTTGTCCGTTTGACGTGCCGCGCCTGAACCCGGAAGACAACCGCGTCTACAAATGTACGCTGTGCGTTGACCGCGTAAATGTCGGCCAGGAGCCAGCGTGCGTGAAGACCTGTCCAACTGGCGCTATCCACTTTGGCTCCAAAGAGGATATGAAAACGCTGGCGGCAGAGCGCGTGGGCGAGCTGAAAACTCGTGGTTACGATAACGCGGGCCTGTACGATCCGGCCGGGGTTGGCGGTACGCACGTGATGTACGTGCTGCACCACGCCGACAAGCCGAACCTGTATCACGGCCTGCCGGAGAACCCGGAAATCAGCGCGACCGTGAAGTTCTGGAAAGGCATCTGGAAACCGCTGGCCGCGGTCGGTTTTGCGGCCACCTTCGCAGCGAGCATCTTCCACTACGTCGGCGTTGGTCCGAACCGTGCGGAAGAGGAAGACGACAACCTGCATGAAGAGAAAGACGAGGTGCGCAAATGAGAAAACGTGACACCATCGTGCGCTACACCGCGCCGGAACGCATCAACCACTGGGTCACCGCCTTCTGCTTCATGCTGGCGGCGATAAGCGGGCTAGGGTTCTTCTTCCCGTCCTTCAACTGGCTGATGCAGATACTGGGCACGCCGCAGCTGGCGCGCATCCTTCACCCGTTCGTGGGTGTGGTGATGTTTGCCTCGTTCATCATCATGTTTTTCCGCTACTGGCACCATAACCTAATCAATCGGGATGATATCTTTTGGGCGAAGAATATTCGTAAGATCGTCGTCAACGAGGAAGTGGGTGATACCGGGCGTTATAACTTCGGCCAGAAATGCGTATTCTGGGCGGCGATTATCTTCCTGGTCCTGTTGCTGGTGAGCGGCGTGATCATCTGGCGTCCGTACTTTGCGCCTGCTTTCTCAATCCCGGTGATCCGATTCGCGCTGATGCTGCATTCATTTGCCGCAGTGGCGTTAATTGTGGTTATCATGGTGCATATTTACGCCGCCCTCTGGGTGAAAGGCACCATTACCGCGATGGTGGAAGGCTGGGTCACCAAAACGTGGGCGAAGAAACATCACCCGCGCTGGTACCGAGAAGTCCGCCAGAAACAGGAAAAGTCATCTGAATGAGTATTCGCATAATCCCGCAAGATGAGCTGGGGTCGAGCGAGAAACGTACGGCGGAGTATATTCCGCCGTTGTTATTCCCCAGACTCAAGAACCTCTACAACCGCCGCGCAGAGCGTCTGCGCGAGCTGGCAGAGAACAACCCGCTGGGCGATTTTCTGCGTTTTGCCGCGCTAGTCGCCCATGCGCAGGAAGTGGTGCTGTACGACCATCCGCTGCAAATGGACCTGACCGCACGCATCAAAGAAGCCAACGAGCAGGGCAAACCGCCGCTGGATATTCACGTCCTGCCGCGCGACAAGCACTGGCATAAGCTGCTGCATTCCCTGATCGCCGAGCTGAAGCCCGAAATGAGCGGCACGGCGCTGGCAGTCATTGAGAACCTGGAAAAAGCCTCCGATCAGGAGCTGGAAGAGATGGCGAGCGCGCTGTTTGCTTCCGACTTCTCACTGGTGAGCAGCGATAAAGCGCCGTTCATCTGGGCTGCGCTGTCGCTCTACTGGGCGCAAATGGCGAGCCTGATTCCAGGTAAAGCCCGCGCCGAATACGGCGAAGCGCGCCAGTTCTGCCCGGTGTGTGGTTCAATGCCGGTCTCCAGCATGGTGCAAATCGGCACCACTCAGGGGCTGCGCTACCTGCACTGCAACCTGTGTGAAACCGAGTGGCACGTGGTGCGCATCAAGTGCAGCAACTGCGAACAGACCCGCGATCTGAACTACTGGTCGCTGGAAAATGAAGACGCGGCGGTGAAAGCGGAGAGCTGCGGCGACTGCGGGACCTACCTGAAGATTCTGTATCAGGAAAAAGACCCGAAAGTCGAAGCCGTGGCCGACGATCTCGCCTCGCTGATTCTGGACGCGAAGATGGAGCAGGAGGGCTTTGCCCGCAGCTCGATCAACCCGTTCCTGTTCCCGGGTGAAGGGGAGTAATCTCCTGTGAGAGTGCCGGGCGGCGCGAGCTTGCCCGGCCTACACCTGGTAAGGCGTAAGGACCTCGTCAATACCCGCAAAATCTTTCGTGTTGCGAGAAATCAACGGACATTTTCTGCTCTGCGCTGTGGCCAGAATGATAGCATCAGGCAGTTTCATTCCATGCTTCTCACGTAGTAAAACGCTTCTTTCCACAATATCCCGAGACACATCAATAATTTCAAAAGCGCCCATAACGGCTGCCGTTTTCGCTTCATGACCATGCCTGCGAGCGCCCACCATTACTTCCATCCAGGTAATTAAGCTGATGGCACGATGCGACGCGGTATGCTCAATCGCATCCGCAGCTTCAACACGGTTGTTGAAGAGATCAATGAGAATATTGGTATCAAACACTGCCATGTGCTCCATGATTACCACTCCTCACGCAGCTTGCGTTCATACTCAAGCCCGTCCTCTTTTCTGTCTCCCCACAGACCAAGCGCATTTCGGATAACAGAAGAACTCTGCTGGTCGAGATACAGTTCTATCGCTTCCCGAAGCAGTTCAGCACGTGGTTGATTTCGCAATTGCTTGAGATTATCCAAACGTTGAATCACGTCATCAGACAAATCGATAAGTATTCTGCCCATATCAAGTTCCGCCAAAACGCTCATATATCACCTTAGTATATCATCTTTGGTTAATTTTCAGGCAAAATACTCTTTATCAATTTAGGGTGAAAGGACGTTTTTTAGGGAATGATCGATTTTGCGAGCCGCTTTCCACAATATGCACCTCTCAACATTTCTCTGTTTTCATCTGCTGTAAACCAGGCTATAAACTGTATAAAAACACAGTAAAAGGACGTAATCATGGCACTGGAAAAGGGTATTGATAAGCTGGTACAGGAGTTTATTGCCGCAGGACGACCTTCCTCGCGAAAGCAGAGTATTGATGACCGGAGAAGCGGATATGTCGCCAGCACAGCGCTAGCCGGGGAAACAGAAACGCGTGTCCAGGTTGAAACGCTTGTTCTTGAGGAGATGACCTTTCGGGTATTTTCGCCTTTCAATGCCCCTGAAACGTTATCTTGTGCCCTCTACTATCATGGCGGTTGTTTTGTCAGCGGTGGGTTTGAAACCCATGATAATCAGCTTCGCCAACTGGCGTTTTACGGTAACTGCCGGGTCATTGCGGTTCAGTACAGACTCGCACCCGAGAATACTTTCCCCGCTGCGCATGACGATGCAGAGAGAGCGGCAGATCTTGTCTGGCAAAATGCAGAACAATTAGGTGTGGATAAAAATCGGATTACACTTTGTGGAGACAGCGCGGGAGGTCATCTTGCGCTGGTAACGTCATTGCGGCTTAAGGCCAAAGGTCTCTGGGATCCCGCGCAGCTCATTCTTATCTATCCCATGCTCGACGCTACGGCCAGTTTTGAAAGCTATACCCTCAATGGCATGGATTACGTGATTACTCGCGATACCCTTTTGAGCGGCTATGAAATGTATCTGGCTGGAGCCGACCGTCAACATCCTGAAGTCAGCCCACTGTGGCGCAACGACTTTAGCGGTCTGCCGAAGGTCCATATTGTTACCGCGGAATATGATCCGTTACGCGACGAAGGCGAGGCGCTTTATCAGCGCCTCACGGAGCAAGGCGTGAAGTGTACCGCTCAACGATGGCGGGGTGTAATACACGGCTTCTTCCAGTTGGGTGGAATTAGCCAGTCAGCGCGAGACGTTATGCGAGATATTGCCTGGCGCATTAACCATGCCGGGCGAGAGTGAGAAGGAGACTACTCCTCCTCGTTCCCGCCCTCTTCATACGCGCCATACGGCTTCGCAGGCAGAACGATATAGGTGCCTTCAAACACCGCGCCTGGCGTTTCATCGCCGAACAGCTCCACCTGCATCTGTACGCGTGCTTTACGTCCACGCGCCAGACGGTCGAGATCGCCGCCCAGTGCGCCCAGGTCAGCAACCGCGCTCGGCTTGCCGCTGATCGGGGCGCTGTAGCGGATATGGGCATCGGCCAGAATAATGGTGCCGCCGAGATGACGTTCGCGCAGCATTAGCCAGATCAGTCCCCAGCCGGTGAGCGTGGCGAGTGAAAACAGGCTGCCGGCAAACAGGGTATGGTGCGGGTTCTGGTTGCCGGTTTCCGGCATGGTGGTAATAAATTTTTGCCCGGTATATTGCTGAATACGCACACCCATTTTTTCACTGAGCGGAATATGCTGATACCACGCCTGCTGGAGCTGCCCGCACCAGTCGGCGCGATGGAGAATATCGTCCAGCGTGGCGATGGGTTTGATCATCAAAAAGTGACGAATCGGCGTAGTTTGCGGGGCGGTGATTTCCCCCTGATTCACGAAACCAAGCTTGGCAAAGAACTCAACGGCATCTTCGCGGGCGCTACAGGTGACACGCTTGACCCCTTCCTGACGGGCAACGGATTCCAGCGTCATAGCCATCAGCGTTCCAAGGCCTTTGTCCTGCACGGAGGGATGAACGGCCATAAAGCGGATTGAAGCTTCGTTGTCGGCATTGATATACAGACGTCCCACGGCAACGAGGTTGCCCTCTTCATCAACCACCATCTGGTGGTGCGCCATCGCGTCCCAGGCGTCGCGTTCAGAGCCTTTAGGTTGATGCAGTGGCTTGCGCAGCATTTCCCAGCGGAAATGGTAATAAGCGTCTAATTCTTCTTCCGTTTGCGGTACTCGAAGGTGATACATAGCTGTACTCTCTCTTGTTACCCGCGGCCATGCCGCCAGTTGGCTCATACCTGAAGCCAGAATGTGACGGGGCCATCGTTCACCAGCGAAACCTGCATATCCGCAGCGAATCGTCCGGTTTGTGTATTCATGTCCTGTTGGCGACAGCGCTCAACAAAGTACTCGTAAAGGGCTTCTGCGCGATCCGGTGCCGCGCCCTTCGAAAAACTCGGGCGCATGCCGCGTTCGGTATCCGCGGCCAGCGTAAACTGGGAGACCACCAGCACGCTGCCGCCCGCCTGCTGAACGTTCAGGTTCATCTTGCCTTCCGCATCGCTGAAAATGCGGTAGCCCAGTACGCGCTCACACAAGCGGTTGGCTTTTTGTTCGTCGTCATACTTTTCGACACCCAGAAGCACCAAAAGTCCTGGGCCAATTTCACCCGTCACCTCATCCGCCACGGTGACGCTGGCACGGGTTACACGCTGAATCAATGCAATCATGGTTGGTCTGCTTCTTGTTGTTTTTCAGCTTCTGCTGCTTTTTTGAGTTCGCGGTAGACCCCGAGAGTGACAGTTATTTCGGCGCCAAGCAAGACGATACACCACGTCCAGTAGACCCAGACAAACAAAATGGGGATCACCGCCAGCACGCCGTAAATCAGCTGATAAGAGGGGAACATGGTGATATAAAGCGCGAATCCTTTCTTGCCCAGCTCAAAGAGCAACGCCGCGACCAGCGCACCCACCACGGCATCCCGGTTGGGTACGCGCGTGGTTGGTACCACGCTGTAGAGCAGCCAGAACGAAAGCCACGATAAAATCAGCGGGAATATACGCAGCACGTTATCGATCACGCTGTTTAAGTCGGTCGCCCAGCGCAGCGAAAGAAGGTAGGAACTGATCGCCAGGCTTGCCCCCGCCAGCAATGGGCCAAGGGTTAAAATCATCCAGTAGACGGCAAAGGAGTATACCTTCGGGCGGACTTTTTTGCTCCGCCAGATGGTGTTGAGCGCACTGTCGATGGAGTACATCAGCAGCAGCGCGGTAACAATAAGCCCACATGCCCCCACCGCCGTCATCTTGCTGGAGTTAGCGACAAACTGTTCAATGTAGTTCTGGATCACATCGCCGGTGGCAGGAATAAAGTTCGCGAAAACAAAATGGCGAAGCTGCATGCTCACATCGGCAAACATCGGAAACGCCGAAAAAAGCGCAAAGATCACCGCCACCAGCGGCACCAGCGAGAGCAAGGACACGTAAGCGAGATTGCCCGCCAGCGTGGTCATGTTGTCCTCGTCAATGCGATGCCAGAGGAGTTTCAGCCACGCCCTCAGCGGGCGCGTGTGGTGATTGGCTTTTTGATGAACGGTTTTTAGCATAACTGCTTCGCAAAGTAGTTCGGTATCGTCTCTTTTCCGGTCACCAGAATGGAGGTGATACCTAACTGATTAGCCCCTTCTATATTATCGGCGTTGTCGTCAAAAAAGACCGCATCCGCCGCCGTGAATCCTTCTTCCTGCAATACCGCCTGATAGATGCGCGCCTCAGGTTTACGCATCCCCATCTCCTGGGAGAGATACACCTTATCTGCCGCCGCGTGGATTTCCGGGTATTCATCCGGCCAGAAGGTGGTATGCAGGCGGTTGGTATTCGACAGGACGACGACACGATGCCCCTGCTCGCGCAGCTTGTGCATGATGTCGATCACTTCGGGGCGGATCGCGACAAATATGGCCTGCCAGCCGTGGGAAAACTGCTCGTAGCTTAACGAGAGACCCATTTCCTGACAGAAACGCTCTGCGAACGCTTCATCGCTGATCTCACCGCGCTCGTGCAGATGGAAAGTCTCACCCATCGCGAAATTCTGCTTTAACGTCGCCAGCGGAACACGGCTAAAATCGCTCCATGCGCCCAGCACCCGGTTAAAATCGATATCGACGATTACATTTCCTAAGTCAAAGATATAAAGCATGTTTATCTCCTTTCGCCGTGGAAAAGTAACTGTAGCGGGAAAGAGAAACTTTAGCTATGCGCCAGATTCAGCTTAGAGAAAGGAAAGGCCCGAATCGCAATATCGGGCCATAGGATTTTCAGCCAGCCTGCTGCTCTTCTCCGGAATTGACTTCGACAACCTCAACCTTGCTGGATTTGAGGTGATTTTGCAGCGCCGGGCCGGGCAGCTCATCGGTGAACAGCGCCGTCGCCTGCGCCACGTTGCCGATTTCAACCGCCGCGGAGGCGTGGTATTTCGTATGATCGGCCGCCAGTAAAATGTGACGGGAGTGAGCGATCATGGTTTTCACCACGCTGGCTTCGTTAACGTCAAATTCCATCATCGCGCCGTCGTGCTCTATCGCCCCGACGCTGGTGACCAGGTAATCTGCGCGAAATCCTGACACGAACGCCGTTGCCGCAGGACCGATAATGCCGCCGTTATGCGGGCGCAGCGTACCGCCGGGCACCATCACCTCAAAGCGCGGATTCTTATAAAGAATGTGCGCCACCCGCAGGCTGTTAGTGATGATGCGCAGATGATTATGGTTAAGCAGTGCCCGGGCAACGTGCTCCACGGTCGTCCCGATGGTGATAAAAATGGTCGAACCGTCGGGAATATAGTCCGCAATCGCTTCGGCAATCGCCCGTTTCTCTTCGGTAAGCGAGACTTCACGCTGTTCGAACGCCGTGTTGACCACGCTGGATGCCCTGCCCGCGCCGCCGTGATGACGGGTGATCAGCCCCTGCTCGCTGAGCTTACGGATATCCCGGCGCACGGTTTGCGTGGAGACATCCAGCAGCTGCGCCAGTTCATCAATGTTCATATAGCCGCGATCGGCAATCAGCGTCAGCAGCTGATCGTGACGCGGGTTGCCGGTCAGTTCGGTAAGGCTCATGGGCTGTCCTCTGAAAACCATCACGCCCCGCATTTTATACAAAAAGTGACAAAAAAGAGCGGGTTTGATCACAGTCGGGTATACCCGCGCGCCCGCCGGGCTTTGTACATTTCAGTGCTGCGACGGCGCTGGCAAAACGCACGGCGTCTGCGGCGGGTAATTTCTGCCCCAGGCTGACCGCCAGCGCACCGTGGAACACGTCGCCCGCCCCGGTGGTATCAATGACGTTCACTTCAAAACCAGGCTGATGACATAGCGTGTCGTTTTCCAGCCAGAAACAGCCGTCTCGCCCCTGTGTGACATACACATGTCCATTTGTGAGCGTTTGTGCTTTCTTAAGTGCGTTTTCGGTTTCATCCAGCTGCGTCAACCGCCGCAGTCCTGGCGCGGAGAAGGCCGCGTGGTCGCTTAAGGCAATCAGATCCGCGATGTCCTGCGGGGTGACATCCGCATCCAGCAGCGTCGGTACGCCCTGCTGGCGGGCCAGGGTAAATGCCTGTTTTGCCCCGTCATGCCAGCGCACGTCGGCTAAGACAATGTCCCACTGAGAGAAGTCGATTTCTTGCAGCCAGTCTGCCGACGCAGGGAGATCGGGGCTGGGGTAGTTGGCAATCACTCTTTCCCCACCTGCGTCCACCAGCACCGCCGATTGCGACGATCGGGCTCCCTTAACTATGCGCGTATAGCGGGTGTTCACCCCCAGGGATTCCAGCTCCGCAAGCAGTCGTCTGCCGGTATCGTCGTCCCCCACCCGGCCAATAAAATCCACTTCCGCGCCCAGTTTTGCGGCTGCCACTGCCGCCGTTGCCGCCGGGCCGCCGCCCACTTCCGTATAGTCTTTTGCGACATATTTCCCACCTTCTTTCGGTAAATCATCGAGATACCAGATGCGATCCAGCACGGTAATGCCGACACAAACGATGCGAGTCATGGTGATTCCTTCTGCGATTTCTGATGCCTTCATTTTAATTTCACCAAATGTTTAAAAAGTGACCCGTGTCAATTTTTTGACTATAAATTACAAATACGATCAAAAACAGACACCACAAACGCGCAAAAATTGACACGATGTGACAGGAGAGAGGCATGTCAGCAATCGCATTTATCGGCTTAGGACAGATGGGCGCGCCCATGGCGAAGAATCTGTTGAAACAGGGCCACCAGCTTAACGTTTTTGATGTGAACCCGCAGGCGGTTCAGGCGCTGGTAGAGAGCGGCGCCCGGGCGGCGGGAACGCCAGCGCAGGCCGTAACGGAGGCCGAATTCGTGATCACTATGCTGCCAAACGGCGACCTGGTGCGCAGCGTGCTGTTCGGCGAGCACGGCGTATGCGAAGGGTTATCCCGCGACGCGCTGGTGATTGATATGTCCACCATTCACCCGCTGCAAACCGACGCACTGATCCGCGACATGGCTGAGAAAGGCTTCAGCCTGATGGACGTGCCCGTCGGACGCACCTCTGATCATGCCATCGCCGGTACGCTGCTCCTGCTGGCGGGCGGTACGGCGCAGCAGGTTGAGCGCGCCACCCCCGTTTTAATGGCGATGGGCAATGAACTGATTAACGCCGGCGGGCCGGGAATGGGCATCCGCGTGAAGCTCATCAATAACTACATGAGCATCGCCCTGAACGCCCTTTCCGCCGAAGCCGCCGTACTGTGCGAAGCGCTTGGCCTCTCCTTTGACGTGGCGCTCAAGGTGATGAGCGGCACGCCGGCGGGTAAAGGCCACTTCACCACGTCATGGCCGAACAAGGTACTGAAAGGGGATCTTTCACCCGCCTTTATGATCGACCTTGCGCATAAGGATCTGGGGATCGCCCTCGACGTGGCCAACCAGCTCCACGTTCCGATGCCGCTGGGCGCGGCGTCCCGCGAAGTTTACAACCAGGCACGCGCCGCCGGGCGCGGGCGCGAAGACTGGACAGCCATTCTTGAACAGGTTCGCGCATCTGCCGGGCTGAAAAAATCACACTGATACGAAAGGACTGAGGAATGACGATGTACACCCTGAAAGATATCACCCGACCTTCCGGCGGTTTTGCGATGCTGGCCGTGGATCAGCGCGAAGCGATGCGCCTGATGTTTGCTGCCGCAGGCGCGCCGGTGCCGGTAACCGACCAGCACCTGACGGATTTCAAGGTCAATGCGGCGAAAATTCTGTCGCCGTACGCCTCTGCGATCCTCGTCGACCAGCAGTTCTGCTACCGCCAGATTGTCGAGCAGCAGGCCGTGGCCAAAAGCTGCGCAATGATTGTCGCCGCCGACGAGTTTATCCCGGGGAACGGCATTCCGGTCGACAGCGTGGTGATCGACAAGAACGTTGACGCGCAGGCGGTCAAACGCGATGGCGGTAAGGCGCTGAAGCTGCTGGTGCTGTGGCGCAGCGATGAAGATCCGCAGCAGCGCCTGGAAATGGTGAAAGCGTTCAATACGCTGTGCCACGACAACGGGCTGCTGAGCATTATCGAGCCGGTGGTGCGTCCCCCGCGCCGCGGCGCCGCGTTTGACCGCGAGCAGGCGATTATCGATGCGGCCAAAGAGCTGGGCGACAGCGGTGCCGACCTCTACAAAGTGGAAATGCCGCTGTTTGGTAAGGGCACGCAGCACGAGCTACTGACGGCCTCGCAGAAGCTGAACGAGAACATCGCCATGCCGTGGGTGATCCTCTCCTCCGGCGTGGACGATAAGTTATTCCCGCGTGCCGTAAGCGTCGCCATGCAGGCGGGGGCATCGGGCTTTTTAGCCGGGCGCGCCGTCTGGTCATCGGTGATTGGCCTGCCGGACACCGAGCTGATGCTGCGTGATATTTCCGTGCCAAAACTTCAGCGTCTGGGTGAGATCGTCGACGAAATGATGGCTCGCCGTTAAGAAAGGACCCGAACATGAAATGGTTTAACACCCTGAGCCATAACCGCTGGCTCGAACAAGAGACCGACCGCATTCTCGATTTCGGTAAAAACGCCGCCGTACCGACCGGCTTTGGCTGGCTGGGCAATAACGGGCAGGTGCGCAGCGATATGGGCACCCATCTGTGGATCACCGCCCGCATGCTGCACGTTTACGCGGTGGCGGCGAACATGGGGCGCCCCGGCGCGTACGCGCTGGTTGAGCACGGCATTAATGCCCTGAACGGTCCGCTGCGCGATAAACAGCACGGCGGCTGGTACGCCTGCGTAAACGATGAAGGCGTGATTGATGCGTCCAAGCAGGGCTATCAGCACTTCTTCGTCCTGCTGGGCGCGGCGAGCGCCGTCACCACCGGCCACCCGCAGGCACGCAAGCTGCTGGACGATGCCATCGAGGTGATTGAGCGCTACTTCTGGAGCGAACAGGAGCAGATGTGCCTGGAGTCCTGGGACGAAGCCTTCAGCAAGACGGAAGACTATCGCGGCGGTAACGCCAACATGCACGCCGTGGAAGCCTTCCTCATCGTCTATGACGTGACCCACGACCGTAAATGGCTCGACCGCGCCCTGCGCATCGCCTCGGTGATTATTCACGACGTGGCGCGCAAAGGGGAGTACCGCGTTAACGAGCATTTCGACACCAGCTGGAACCCGATCCGCGATTACAACATCGATAACCCTGCTCACCGCTTCCGCGCCTACGGCGGCACGCCGGGGCACTGGATCGAGTGGGGCCGCCTGATGCTGCACCTGCGTGCCGCGCTGGAAGCCCGCTTTGAAACCCCGCCGGAGTGGCTGCTGGAAGATGCGAAAGGCCTGTTTCACGCCACTATTCGCGACGCCTGGGCACCCGACGGGGCGGACGGCTTTGTCTACTCCGTGGGCTGGGACGGCAAGCCTATCGTGCGCGAACGCGTGCGCTGGCCAATCGTCGAGGCGATGGGCACGGCCTATGCCCTCTATACCGTGACCGGCGAGGCGCAGTACGAAGCCTGGTATCAGAAATGGTGGGATTACTGCATCAAGTACCTGATGGATTACGAAAACGGTTCATGGTGGCAGGAGCTGGACACCAATAACGAAGTGACCACCAAAGTCTGGGACGGCAAGCAGGATATTTACCACCTGCTGCACTGCCTGGTGATCCCCCGCCTGCCGCTGGCGCCGGGCTTAGCCCCTGCCGTCGCCGCCGGATTACTGGATAGCCTGGCCAAATAATAAAGACGGAGTTTTTATGCGTACCCTACACAATATTGACCTGAAAAATAACGAAAGTGGTTTCACCCTGCGCTGGCAGGACCGTCTGATTTTATCCCACTCTGCGGATGCCCCTTGCCTGTGGATCGGCGCAGGCGAGGCGGATATCGAGATGTTTCGTGGCAACTTCAGCATCAAAGACAAGCTCAACGAAAAGATTGCCCTGACGAACGCGACCGTTACGCAGCAAAGCACGGGCTGGGCAATCCGCTTTACCCGCGGCGACGCGGTGAGCGCGACGCTGCTGGTGGGCATGGATGCGGAGGGCCGTCTGGAGCTGAAGCTGAAAAATGACGCCGCCAGCCATAACCGCATCTGGCTGCGGCTGGCAGCTCAGCCTGACGATCATATCTACGGCTGCGGCGAGCAGTTCTCGTATTTCGATTTGCGCGGTAAACCGTTCCCGCTGTGGACCAGCGAGCAGGGCGTGGGCCGCAATAAGCAGACCTACGTCACCTGGCAGGCCGACTGCAAAGAGAACGCGGGCGGCGATTACTACTGGACCTTCTTCCCACAGCCTACCTTCGTGAGCACCCAGAAGTACTACTGCCACGTGGATAACAGCTGTTATATGAACTTCGACTTCAGCGCGCCGGACTTCCACGAGCTGGCATTCTGGGAAGATAACGCCACGCTGCGCTTCGAATGCGCAGAAACCTACGTCGATCTGCTGGAAAAACTGACCGGCCTGCTGGGGCGTCAACCGGAGCTGCCGGACTGGGTTTACGACGGCGTGACGCTGGGTATTCAGGGCGGCACCGAGGTGTGTCAGCAGAAGCTCGACGCCATGCGCGAGGGCGGCGTGAAGGTAAACGGCATCTGGGCGCAGGACTGGTCCGGCATCCGGATGACCTCCTTTGGCAAACGCGTAATGTGGAACTGGAAGTGGAACAGCGCGCTCTATCCGCAGCTTGATGAGCGGATTGCGCAGTGGAAAGAGGAAGGCGTGCAGTTCCTCTCCTATATCAACCCTTACGTCGCCAGCGATAAAGATCTCTGCGAAGAGGCGTCGAAGCGCGGCTATCTGACCAAAGATGCCGACGGCAAGGATTACCACGTTGAGTTCGGCGAGTTCTACGCGGGCGTTATCGACCTGACTAACCCGGAAGCCTACAGCTGGTACAAAGAGGTGATCAAAAAGAACCTGATCGAACTGGGCTGCGGCGGCTGGATGGCCGATTTCGGGGAATATCTGCCGACCGATACCTTCCTGCACAACGGCGTGAGCGCGGAGATCATGCATAACGCCTGGCCTGCCCTGTGGGCGAAATGTAACTACGAAGCGCTGGAGGAGACCGGCAAGCTCGGGGAGATCCTGTTCTTCATGCGCGCGGGCTACACCGGTAGCCAGAAACACTCGGTGATGATGTGGGCGGGGGATCAGAACGTCGACTGGAGCCTGGACGATGGTCTGGCGTCCGTCGTACCGGCGGCGCTGTCGCTGGCGATGACCGGGCACGGGCTGCACCACAGCGACATTGGCGGCTATACGACCCTCTTCGAGATGAAGCGCAGCAAAGAGCTGCTGCTGCGCTGGTGCGACTTCAGCGCCTTTACGCCGATGATGCGTACCCACGAGGGCAACCGCCCTGGCGATAACTGGCAGTTCGATGGCGACGCGGAAACTATCGCCCACTTCGCGCGCATGACCACCGTCTTCACCACTCTGAAGCCGTACATCAAAGCTGCGGTAGCGCAGAATGCGAAGAGCGGCCTACCGGTGATGCGCCCGCTGTTCCTGCACTACGAGGACGACGCGCGCGCCTACACGCTGAAATACCAGTACCTGTTTGGCCGCGATCTGCTGGTGGCGCCGGTTCATGAAGAGGGACGCCGCGACTGGTCGCTCTATCTGCCGCAGGACACCTGGGTCAATGCGTGGACCGGGGAAACCTGCCAGGGCGGTGCCATCACCGTTGATGCCCCGCTCGGCAAACCGCCGGTCTTCTATCGCCAGCACAGCGAATGGGCAGATCTGTTTAGCACCTTACGTCATATCTGATAAGGCTCGCCCGCGGGGAAACCTGCGGGCAGACGGAGAACAATAATGAGTCAACATACTTCTGATCCGGCAACCCTGCGCCTGCCGTTTAAAGAAAAACTCGCCTACGGGATGGGCGATCTCGGCTCTAACATCCTGCTTGATATCGGCACGCTGTATCTGCTGAAGTTCTACACCGACGTGCTGGGGCTGCCTGGCACCTACGGCGGGATTATCTTCCTGATTGCAAAGTTTTTTACCGCCTTCACCGACATGGGCACCGGGATCATGCTCGATTCCCGGCGCAAGATCGGCCCGAAAGGGAAATTCCGCCCGTTCGTGCTGTATGCAGCCTTCCCGGTAACGTTGCTGGCGATAGCTAACTTCGTCGGCACACCGTTTGAAATTACCGGTAAAACGGTGATGGCGACGGTGCTGTTCATGCTGTACGGCCTGTTCTTCAGCATGATGAACTGCTCCTACGGCGCGATGGTGCCCGCCATTACCAAAAACCCGGACGAGCGTGCTTCGCTGGCCGCCTGGCGCCAGGGCGGCGCCACGCTGGGTCTGCTGCTCTGTACGGTGGGCTTTGTCCCGGTGATGAACCTGATTGAGGGCAACGACCAGCTTGGCTACATCTTTGCCGCCACCCTCTTCTCGCTGTTCGGGTTGTTCTTTATGTGGTGGTGCTATAAAGGCGTAACCGAGCGTTACGTCGAGACGCAGCCTGCTAACCCGGCGCAGAAACCGGGGCTGTTGCAGTCGTTTCGCGCCATCGCCGGGAACCGTCCGCTGTTTATCCTGTGCATCGCTAACCTGTGCACGCTGGGCGCCTTTAACGTTAAGCTCGCCATTCAGGTCTACTACACGCAGTACGTACTGAACGACCCGATCCTGCTGTCGTACATGGGCTTCTTCAGCATGGGCTGTATTTTTATCGGCGTCTTTATGATGCCCGGCGCGGTGCGGCGCTTCGGCAAGAAAAAGGTCTACATCAGCGGGCTGACGATTTGGGTGGCGGGCGATCTGCTTAACTACTTCTTCGGCGGCGGCTCGGTGAGCTTCGTGGCGTTCTCCTGCCTGGCGTTCTTCGGCTCCGCGTTCGTGAACAGCCTGAACTGGGCGCTGGTGTCCGATACCGTGGAATACGGCGAGTGGCGCACCGGCGTACGCTCCGAGGGGACGGTCTACACCGGCTTTACCTTCTTCCGTAAGGTATCGCAGGCGCTGGCGGGCTTCTTCCCGGGGATCATGCTCACGCAGATCGGCTATGTGCCCAACGTGGTGCAATCCGCCGGCACGGTTGAAGGGCTACGGCAGCTGATATTTATCTATCCGAGTCTGCTGGCAGTCATCACCATCGTGGCGATGGGCTGCTTCTACAACCTTAACGAGAAGATGTATGTGCGCATCGTGGAAGAAATTGAGCTGCGCAAACGTACGGCATAAATGACGTGATTGAGCGCCCTGCGGGGCGCTTTGAGGATCGACCATGACACATAATACTGATCCGTTAACCCTGAAATTGAGCCTGCGAGAGAAGTGCGCCTACGGGATGGGTGATTTTGGCTCGAACCTGATGCTGTGTATTGGCACGCTGTATCTGCTAAAGTTTTACACGGACGAGCTGGGCATGCCCGCGTTCTACGGCGGCATCATTTTTCTGGTCGCCAAGTTCTTTACCGCGTTTACCGACATGCTGACCGGGGTGCTGCTGGACTCCCGGCGTAATATCGGCGCGCGGGGCAAATTCCGGCCATTCATTCTCTACGCCTCCGTTCCGGTGGCGCTGGTGGCCACGGCGCAGTTTATGGCCAACGACTTTAGCCTGACGGTGAAAACGGCCCTCGCCACCGTGCTCTTCATGATGTTTGGCCTCTGCTACAGCCTGATGAACTGCGCCTACGGTGCAATGGTTCCGGCCATCACCAAAAACCCGAACGAGCGCGCGCAGCTTGCGGCGTGGCGTCAGGGCGGCGCAACGGTAGGACTGTTGCTCTGTACTGTCGGCTTTATGCCGATTCAGGCGCTGTTCGTCAGCCAGCCCTCACTCGGCTATCTGGTGGCCGCGCTGGTGTTCGTCACCGGGGGACTGTTCTGCATGTGGTGGTGCTACAGCGGGGTGAAAGAGCGCTACGTCGAGCTTACGCCCGATCACCATAAGCCCGGCATTCTGAAATCGTTCTGCGCGATTTTCCGCAATCCGCCGCTGCTGGTGCTGTGCATCGCCAACCTGTGTACCCTCGCCGCGTTTAACATCAAGCTGGCGATTCAGGTCTATTACACCCAGTACGTGCTGAACGATCTGCATCTCCTGTCGTGGATGGGCTTTTTCAGCATGGGTTGCATTCTGATTGGCGTGTTTCTGGTGCCTGGCGCGGTGAAGCGCTTTGGCAAGAAGCCGGTCTATCTGGGCGGGCTGACGCTGTGGGCGGTGGGCGACGTGCTGAACTTCGTCTGGGGAACCAGTTCCCTGCTGTTCGTGCTCTTTTCCTGCATGGCCTTTTTCGGCACCGCGTTTGTGAACAGCCTGAACTGGGCGCTGGTGCCGGATACGGTTGATTACGGCGAGTGGAAAACCGGGATCCGCGCCGAAGGCTCGGTGTATACCGGCTATACCTTCTCGCGCAAAATCTCCGCCGCGCTCGCCGGTTTCCTGCCCGGGATTATGCTGACCCAGATTGGCTACATTCCCCATGCCGTGCAGAGCGCAGGCACGCTGCTTGGGTTGCGTCAGCTTATTTTCCTCTGGCCGTGCGGCCTGGCGATCGTTGCCGCCGTGACCATGGGGCTGTTTTATAAACTCAACGAAGCGCGCTTCGCCTTTATTATCGAGGAGATTGGAAAACGGAAAAAACAGACAGCAAATACCCCTGAGATAACCACCAACAATAAAGCGTCAGCAGTCACTTTATAACAATAAATCCGGCCAGTATGTCCTTCCTGTTTATCAGGAGGGAGGCCTTTCTGTACCTGATACATGGACAAATTATGAAAAGAATCATCACCGTACTGATCGTGTCGTCTGTGTCCTGCCCGGTTTTTGCCGGGGCCTATGTCGAAACGCGCGAAGCCTACAACACCGCCTCTGAGCTGCACGAAGTGATCCTGCGTGCGGGCTATAACTTCGATATGGGCGCGGGACTGATGTTCACCAACGCTTATAACGTGGGGAAATGGGACGAACTGAAGCACAGCTATAACGAAATTGAGGGGTGGTATCCACTCTTCAAACCGACCGACAAACTGACCTTCCAGCCCGGCGGCTTGATTAATGACAGCAGCGCAGGATCAGGTGGCGCGGTTTATTTAGATACTAACTTTAAATTTACGGACTGGTTTAATCTGACGTTCCGCTATCGCTATAACCATAACAATTACGATACGCCGGACTATAACGGGCAGATGGATAAGAACGACACACATGAATTTGCCAACTACTGGAATTTCAAAGTGACGGATGCGTTTTTCTACACCTTTGAGCCGCACTTTTTCCAGCGGGTGAATGATTACCACAGCAAAAATGGCAAAGACCATCACTGGGAAATTACCAATAAATTCAGCTATAAGATCGACAGAAACTGGCTGCCGTATCTTGAGCTACAGTGGCTGGACCGATGGAATGATTACAACCGCGAGCAGTACCGAATCCGTTTAGGGTTGCGGTATTCGTTCTAATAAAAAAAGCCGCTGATCGCTCAGCGGCTTTTTCGTTGCCGGGTGGCGCATGCGCTTACCCGGCCTACGGCATAACCGAATTACTCTTCTTTCGCACCGCGCATTGCACGTTTACGATCGTTCTCGGTCAGGTGACGTTTACGGATACGAATTGACTGAGGCGTCACTTCGACCAGTTCGTCATCATCGATGAATTCCAGAGCCTGCTCCAGGGTCATCTTGATCGGTGGAACCAGAACCGTTGCTTCGTCAGTACCGGACGCACGCATGTTGGTCAGTTTCTTACCGGTCAGGCAGTTTACCGTCAGGTCGTTAGAACGGCTGTGAATACCGATGATCTGGCCTTCGTAAACTTCAGCACCGTGACCCAGGAACAGCTTACCGCGATCCTGCAAACCGAACAGCGCAAACGCAACCGCTTTACCCTGACCGTTGGAGATCAGCACGCCGTTGTTACGCTGGCCCACTTCGCCCGGACGAACGTCGTCGTAGTGGCTGAAGGTGGAGTACAGCAGACCAGTACCGGAAGTCATGGTCATGAACTCAGAACGGAAGCCGATCAGGCCACGGCTTGGGATCACGTAGTCGAGACGTACGCGGCCTTTGCCATCTGGATTCATGTTTTTCAGGTCGCCTTTACGCTCACCCAGTGCCTGCATCACAGAACCCTGGTGCTGTTCTTCAACGTCCAGCGTTACGTTTTCGAATGGCTCTTGTTTACGGCCATCGATTTCGCGGAAGATAACTTTCGGACGGGAAACCGCCATCTCGAAACCTTCACGACGCATGTTCTCAATCAGAACAGACAGGTGCAGCTCACCACGACCCGAAACGCGGAATGCATCAGCGTCTTCGGTTTCTTCAACGCGCAGCGCAACGTTGTGCACCAGCTCTTTGTTCAGGCGGTCAAGGATCTGACGAGAGGTAACAAACTTACCTTCTTTACCACAGAACGGAGAGGTGTTGACGTTGAAGAACATGGATACGGTTGGTTCATCAACGGACAGGGCTGGCAGCGCTTCGACGTTCTGCGGATCGCAGATGGTGTCGGAGATGTTCAGTTCACCCAGACCGGTGATGGCAATGATGTCGCCCGCTTCAGCGATGTCGCTCTCGATACGCTCAAGACCCAGGTGAGTCAGAACTTTACCGACTTTACCGTTACGGGTTTTGCCTTCGCTATCGATGATAGTGACCTGCTGGTTAGGCTTCACTTTACCGCGCTTGATACGACCAATGCCGATTACGCCAACGTAGTTGTTGTAGTCGAGCTGAGAGATCTGCATTTGCAGGGTGCCTTCCAGGTCAACGTTTGGCGCAGGAACGCGGTCAACAATCGTCTGGTACAGCGGAGTCATGTCTTCCGCCATGTCTTCGTGATCCAGACCGGCGATACCGTTCAGCGCAGACGCATAAACGATAGGGAAGTCCAGCTGTTCGTCGGTCGCGTCGAGGTTAACGAACAGGTCGAATACCTGGTCAACAACCCAGTCAGGACGCGCGCCAGGACGGTCAACCTTGTTGATCACAACGATAGGTTTCAGGCCGTGGGCAAATGCTTTTTTGGTCACGAAGCGCGTTTGCGGCATAGGGCCATCAAATGCGTCAACCACCAGCAGCACGGAATCCACCATGGACATCACGCGCTCAACTTCACCACCGAAGTCGGCGTGCCCTGGGGTATCAACGATGTTGATACGGTAGTCATTCCATTTGATAGCGGTGTTTTTGGCGAGGATGGTAATCCCACGCTCTTTCTCCAAATCGTTGGAGTCCATCACACGCTCTTGAGTTTCGGCACGAGCATCAAACGTACCGGACTGCTGTAGCAGCTTATCAACCAGGGTAGTTTTACCATGGTCGACGTGCGCGATGATGGCGATATTACGCAATTTTTCGATCACAACTTTGCCTCAGGCATTTAGAAATAGCGCGTTATTGTACACGGATTAATCGCACTACAAAACAGGATCACAAACATCCCCCGCAAACAAGTATTGCAGAGATGCTTTGTGATCGCTTTCACGGAGCGGTAAAAGGGCACTTTAACGTAAATTGCACCAATATGGTGCTCGATGTTCACACAGAAGCACTATAATGGTGCAACAAATCCAATGTGGTGCAGCCCTTCTGCACTATGGTGCGCATGATAACGCCTTTTTGGGGTGTTTTAAAAGTTGGCACAGATTTCGCTTTACAGAAATACAGTAAAAATATGGCAGCCCAGCCGATTTGAAGACCTCGTTACCACGACGACAATGACCAATCTGGAGAGTTAAGTATGTCCGCTGAACACGTTTTGACGATGCTGAACGAACATGAAGTGAAGTTTGTTGATCTGCGCTTCACCGATACCAAAGGTAAAGAACAGCACGTCACGATCCCTGCTCATCAGGTGAACGCCGAATTCTTTGAAGAAGGCAAAATGTTTGACGGCTCCTCCATTGGCGGCTGGAAAGGCATTAACGAATCCGACATGGTTCTGATGCCAGATGCAACCACTGCGCTCATTGACCCGTTCTACGAAGAACCTACGCTGATCATCCGCTGCGATATCCTGGAACCTGGCACGCTGCAAGGCTATGACCGTGACCCACGCTCCATCGCAAAACGCGCTGAAGAGTACCTGCGTTCTACCGGTATCGCAGACACCGTTCTGTTCGGGCCAGAGCCAGAGTTCTTCCTGTTCGATGACATCCGTTTTGGTGCTTCCATTTCTGGTTCCCACGTCGCTATCGATGACATCGAAGGCGCATGGAACTCTTCCACCAAATACGAAGGTGGTAACAAAGGTCACCGTCCGGGCGTGAAAGGCGGTTACTTCCCGGTTCCTCCGGTCGATTCTTCACAGGACATCCGTTCTACCATGTGTCTGATCATGGAAGAGATGGGCCTGGTTGTTGAAGCGCACCACCACGAAGTGGCAACGGCTGGCCAGAACGAAATCGCAACCCGCTTCAACACCATGACTAAGAAAGCGGATGAGATTCAGATCTACAAATACGTTGTGCACAACGTTGCGCACCGTTTCGGTAAAACCGCGACCTTCATGCCAAAACCCATGTTCGGCGACAACGGTTCCGGCATGCACTGCCACATGTCCCTGTCCAAGAACGGCACCAACCTGTTCTCTGGCGACAAATACGCGGGTCTGTCTGAGCAGGCGCTGCACTACATCGGCGGTGTTATCAAACACGCTAAAGCGATCAACGCCCTGGCGAACCCGACCACCAACTCCTACAAGCGTCTGGTCCCAGGCTACGAAGCACCGGTGATGCTGGCTTACTCTGCCCGTAACCGTTCTGCTTCTATCCGTATCCCGGTGGTGGCGTCTCCGAAAGCGCGTCGTATCGAAGTGCGCTTCCCGGACCCGGCGGCTAACCCATACCTGTGCTTCGCAGCACTGCTGATGGCCGGTCTGGACGGTATCAAGAACAAGATCCACCCGGGCGAAGCCATGGACAAAAACCTGTACGACCTGCCGCCAGAAGAAGCGAAAGAGATCCCACAGGTTGCTGGCTCTCTGGAAGAAGCCCTGCAAGCGCTGGACGCAGACCGTGAGTTCCTGACCGCTGGCGGGGTGTTCACCGATGAAGCTATCGACGCTTACATCGCGCTGCGTACCGAAGAAAACGACCGCGTTCGCATGACGCCGCACCCGGTTGAGTTCGAACTGTACTACAGCGTTTAATTGATTTGTTTTACCCGGCGCATACGCGTCGGGAGTAGTTGCCGTGGAAACTTTAGCCCATCTTCGGATGGGCTTTTTTCTCCACCAACAACCTGATCTCACGCGCTTTTTACCTCTAAAACGCTATACTGCACTAAAATAGTGCAACGACTCCAGGAGACTGCTGAATGGCAACTGGCACGCTGCCCGATGCTGGGCAGATCCTCAATTCTTTGATTAACAGTATTTTGCTGGTCGACGACGAGCTGGCGGTGCATTACGCCAACCCGGCGGCGCAGCAGCTGCTCGCTCAAAGCGCCCGTAAACTGTTTGGCACGCCGCTGCCGGAACTGCTGAGCTATTTCTCGCTGAATATTGGCCTGATGCAGGAGAGTTTGCAGGCGGGTCAGGGCTTCACCGATAACGAAGTGACGCTGGTGATTGACGGACGCTCGCATATTTTGTCCCTCACCGCACAGCGCCTGCCAGATGGCATGATTCTGCTGGAAATGGCGCCGATGGATAACCAGCGTCGTCTCAGCCAGGAGCAGCTACAGCATGCTCAGCAGATTGCGGCGCGCGACCTGGTACGCGGGCTGGCTCATGAAATTAAAAACCCGCTGGGCGGCTTACGCGGTGCGGCACAGCTTTTGACCAAAGCGCTGCCTGACCCTGCCCTGGCGGAGTATACCAACGTCATTATCGAGCAGGCGGACCGTCTGCGTAATCTGGTCGATCGCCTGCTCGGGCCGCAGCAGCCGGGGATGCATGTTTCAGAAAGCATTCACAAGGTCGCGGAGCGGGTGGTGAAACTCGTCTCTATGGAGCTGCCGGATAACGTCACGCTGGTGCGTGATTACGACCCAAGCCTGCCGGAGCTGGCGCACGATCCGGACCAGATTGAACAGGTGCTGTTGAACATTGTGCGTAACGCGTTGCAGGCGCTGGGCCCGGAGGGTGGCGAAATTATTCTGCGTACCCGCACCGCGTTCCAGCTGACGCTGCACGGCGTGCGTTATCGTCTGGCGGCACGTATTGATGTGGAAGATAACGGGCCGGGGATCCCGCCGCATCTCCAGGACACCCTGTTCTACCCGATGGTCAGCGGTCGCGAAGGCGGCACCGGGCTGGGGTTATCCATAGCCCGTAATTTGATTGACCAACACTCCGGCAAAATTGAATTTACCAGTTGGCCGGGACATACCGAGTTTTCGGTTTTCCTGCCGATTAAAAAATAAAGGTGACGTTTATGCAACGAGGGATAGTCTGGGTAGTCGATGACGATAGCTCCATCCGTTGGGTGCTTGAACGCGCGCTCACAGGAGCGGGATTAAGCTGCACGACGTTTGAGAGCGGCAGCGAGGTGCTCGACGCACTCACCACCAAAACGCCGGACGTTCTGCTCTCGGATATTCGCATGCCGGGCATGGACGGACTGGCGCTCTTAAAGCAGATCAAACAGCGCCACCCTATGCTTCCGGTCATCATAATGACCGCTCACTCCGACCTGGATGCCGCCGTTAGCGCCTACCAGCAGGGGGCGTTTGATTATCTGCCAAAACCGTTTGATATCGACGAAGCCGTTGCCCTGGTCGAACGCGCCATCAGCCACTATCAGGAGCAACAGCAGCCCCGTCACGCGCCGGATTTCGGGCCTACGACGGACATCATCGGTGAAGCGCCAGCCATGCAGGACGTGTTTCGCATCATCGGGCGTCTGTCGCGCTCGTCTATCAGCGTCTTGATTAACGGTGAATCAGGGACCGGTAAAGAGCTGGTTGCGCACGCCCTGCATCGCCACAGCCCGCGGGCGAAAGCGCCCTTTATCGCCCTGAACATGGCGGCGATCCCCAAAGATTTGATTGAATCTGAGCTGTTCGGCCACGAAAAAGGGGCGTTTACCGGGGCAAATACCATTCGTCAGGGACGCTTTGAACAGGCTGACGGCGGAACGCTATTCCTGGATGAAATCGGCGATATGCCGCTGGATGTTCAGACCCGACTGCTGCGCGTGCTGGCAGATGGCCAGTTTTACCGCGTGGGCGGCTATGCGCCGGTGAAGGTGGACGTGCGTATTATTGCCGCGACGCACCAGAACCTGGAGCTGCGCGTGCAGGAGGGGAAATTCCGTGAGGATTTATTCCATCGTCTGAACGTGATCCGCGTCCACCTCCCGCCGCTGCGCGAGCGTCGGGAAGATATCCCGCGTCTGGCGCGCCATTTCCTGCAAGTGGCGGCCCGCGAGCTGGGCGTGGAAGCCAAGCAGCTTCATCCGGAAACGGATGCCGCCCTCACCCGTCTGGCGTGGCCGGGCAACGTGCGTCAGCTGGAAAACACCTGTCGCTGGCTGACCGTGATGGCCGCCGGACAGGAAGTGTTGATTCAGGATCTCCCCGCCGAGCTGTTTGAAGCCACCGTGCCCGAAAGCACCGCCGGACATGCGCTGCCGGACAGCTGGGCGACGCTGCTGGCGCAGTGGGCAGATCGCGCGCTGCGTTCCGGTCATCAAAATCTGCTCTCCGAAGCGCAGCCTGAGATGGAGCGCACGCTGTTGACTACCGCGCTTCGTCATACCCAGGGCCACAAACAGGAAGCGGCTCGCCTGTTGGGATGGGGTCGAAACACCCTGACGCGCAAGCTGAAAGAGCTGGGAATGGAGTGATCTTACTCCGCTGTGTAAAGGTTACTAATTGAGCGCAAAGTGCCGTTATTTTGCGCTTTACTGTTCCGATGAGTTTTGTATGATCGTGCCCGGAAACAGGGGGAGCATCATGCTGGAATCATTAGTGACTTTGCTTTCGAGCGGAGCAGCAGAAAGCCACACGCCACAAACTGCCGTTGCGGCGGTATTGTGTGCGGCACTGGTTGGGCTGTTTAGCTAACGAGCTGTCGATGAAAAGCCGGGTGGCGCTTCGCTTACCCGGCCTACATCTCGCACTTAAGTAGGCCGGGTAAGGCAAAGCCGCCACCCGGCATTACAGCTCAAATCACCCGCGAGAACTGCTGTAAACGCGCCTTCTGACGCAGATAGGCATCGAAGCACATGCAGATATTACGAATCAACAGACGTCCTTTCGGCGTGACGACAACCGCACTCTCCGACACATCCACCAGCCCGTCTTTCGCCAGCGGCGCCAGAAGCTTCAGGTCTTCGGCAAAGTAATCGCTGAATTGCAGATCCCATTGCGACTCCACCTCGCGAAATTCGAGACGGAAGTTGCAGATAAGCGCCTTAATCACGTCCCGACGGATGCAGTCGTCGCGCGTTAGCGCAATGCCGCGCCACAGCGCGTTGCCGGTTTCGTCTATCTGCTGATAGTACAGCTTCAGCTCTTTCTGATTCTGGGCGTAGCAGTCGCCAATCATGCTGATGGCGGAGACGCCCATTCCGAGCAGATCGGTATCGCCCTGGGTGGTGTAGCCCTGGAAGTTACGGTGGAGAACACCTTCGCGCTGGGCAATCGCCAGCTCATCGTCAGGGCGGGCAAAGTGATCCATTCCGATAAACTGATAGCCGGTTTCGGTCAGCGAGGCGATGGTCTCCTGCAAAATGTCCAGCTTCTGCTGGGCGGAAGGCAGATCCGCATCTTTGATTTTGCGCTGAGCGGCGAACAGCGTCGGCAGGTGCGCATAGTTAAAGACGCTCAGACGGTCCGGGTTAAGCTCAGCCACGCGTTTAAGCGTGTAGGCGAAGCTCTCCGGCGTCTGCTTCGGCAGGCCGTAAATCAGGTCTATATTCGTTGAGGTAAAGCCGATTTCACGCGCATGGTTGAGTAAGGCAAAGATAAACGCTTCGTCCTGCTCGCGGTTTACCAGGCGCTGTACTTCTTTGTTGAAGTCCTGTACGCCCATACTCAGGCGGTTGAAACCTTCGGCACGTAAATGATCCAGCACATCCAGCTCGATTTCACGCGGATCGACCTCGATCGAAATTTCGGCGTCGTCGTTAAAACTAAAATTGCCGCGCAGCAGCGCCATCAGGCGGCTGATCTGCGCTTTATTCAGATAAGTTGGCGTACCACCGCCCCAGTGAAGTTGGCTGACGTGACGCCCTTTAAACAGCGGTGCGCGGTGCAGAATTTCCTGTTCGAGCGCATCGAGGTATTGATCGGCTTTGTGCTGCTGGCGGGTAACGATTTTATTGCAGCCGCAGAAGTAGCAGAGCTTATGGCAGAACGGAATATGGACGTAGAGCGACAGCGGGCGCTCGGGATAGCGCGCCACAGCTTGCTGAAAATCCGCCTCGCCGAAAGCGTCAGAAAACTCCAGCGCGGTGGGGTATGAGGTATAACGCGGCCCGGAATAGTTATATTTCTGGATCAGGGCCAAATCCCAGTCGATAGATGGTACAGACATGCTCACTCCTTCCGTTGGTGTCGCGTTCGTATACGGCGGCCCGTTCTGGTCCCGTTGCGGGACATCATTCGGGTGCGCAGCCACTTCTGTCGCCGCGACAACCGCCGTAGTTTAACGAATAACCACACCAGATAACATATAACCGGAAGGGTTATAAGCAGGACGAGTGTACCTGCCGGGTGCAAATGTTAGTTTCCACCTTTCAGCAGACGCATCATATCTTCCTGCTTTTCATCTTCCTCTTCGTCTTCTTCATCATCGTAGGACAGACCCAGCTTCTGCATCAGTTCATCAATGCGGTCCAGTTTGGCGTCCACCCAGGACTGCTCTTCAGCGGTCAGGGTTTCACCCTCTTCAAGACGTTCCAGCAGCGCATCCAGGCGCTCATCGTTCTCCAGCATATCCAGCTCAGCCTGCGGTGAAAGCATAGGTTTCTCGCTCTTTGGTTTGTGCTGCTTAGTGACCGGCGTGTCTGTCACGCCCAGTGGAATGGGAGTTTTACTGCCGATACGAGGATCTTTCTGCTGTTTGCCTTTTGCAGAAGCGCCTGCGGCACCGCCACCGTTAGCACGGCTACCCGCAGCATGGCCACGATGTTTTTTATCGCATTTGCGATCGCGCGCTTCCTGATTCAGTTCTTCGCGCGTTTTGCGGCGTGCTTTTGCAGGGCGTTTCACGCCCGCAGCGGAGGTCGGTTTTTTCATGATGTTTTATCTTTAAGTCGTTTTCTTCAGTATAGAATTGCGGCGAAATCTAGCAGAAAGCAAGCAAAGAAAAAAGGCGACAGAGCAATCTGTCGCCTTTTTTCCTGACTCACAACCCTTAACGGGTCAGACATTCCCTGTTTGCCTGCAACAAACCCTGTTTATCCCTTGGCTACTACCGTCCGTGATACGGTTCCGTTTCCTGTTAAAAACGCCTCCAGGCGCCGGTCGTCCTGACAATCCTGAGTCTTCGCCTCCTGGCGCTCCTGACCCTTATCCTTAAGTCGTTATCCTGTTGGCATCCTCGCCCTGGCACACACTTTACCTTGTTCCCTTAAACTAACAAGCTATGAAAAGGTACAAAACCGGATTTTCAGATAATTACTCATTAATAACTCTTTGAATTTTAATATTTTGAGTTTTTTAGCGCCTGCGATTTCTCTTAAATTTCTCATACGCTTTAGGGCAGATCTCTTACATTCCGTAGGGCTTTCACTTACATGTCAATGACGAAGGGAAAAGCCTTTTGCCCGCATTCAGGTATAATCCCCGCAGATTACGATTTTTGGAGACGACCACGTGACTACCTGGAACTACCAACAGACGCATTTTGTCACCAGTGCGCCCGATATTCGCCACCTGCCCTCAGACACAGGGATTGAAGTGGCATTTGCTGGCCGCTCCAATGCGGGAAAATCCAGTGCCCTGAATACGCTCACCAATCAGAAAAACCTGGCGCGTACCTCGAAAACACCTGGCCGTACTCAGCTGATTAACCTGTTTGAAGTGGCTGAAGGCAAACGCCTGGTCGATTTACCGGGCTACGGTTACGCGCAGGTACCGGAAGAGATGAAGATCAAATGGCAGCGTGCGCTGGGCGAATACCTGGAAAAACGCATGTGTCTGAAAGGTCTGGTGGTGCTGATGGATATTCGTCATCCGCTAAAAGATCTCGACCAGCAGATGATTGACTGGGCGGTGGCAAGCGATATTGCGGTGCTGGTGCTGCTGACAAAAGCGGATAAGCTGGCAAGCGGCGCGCGCAAGGCGCAGGTGAACAAGGTTCGTGAAGCGGTGCTGGCATTCAACGGTGATGTACAGGTTGAACCGTTCTCCTCGCTGAAAAAGCAGGGCGTGGATAAACTGCGACAGAAGCTCGACAGCTGGTTTAACGATCTGGAACCGGCGACTGAAGCGGAAGCAGAGTAACAACAGGCGCGGCGATGACCGCGCTTTTTTTCGCCTGAAACTTTCTTTGCCGCAATAAAAAACGCCCCAGTCATTACTGACTGGGGCGGCTAAAATATTCAGCCAAATCCGATTACGTGAAGTAAAAGGTCTGAAAGATAGAACATCTTACCTCTGTACCCTACGTCGTTAACTCTACTCTTTTTTTATCGCTGGACAAAGCACTTTTTGTAGTTTTTTTTCATTCTTTACATAGGGAATTCTAATGATCGTCACAAAACGCGCGTACTTATGTTGCTTACTTACATAAAACGCGCGTTATTCCGATAACCCTTAGTGAGCCTGATCCCAGTTTTCGCCGCTACCCACTTCCACCAGCAACGGAACGTCCAGCTTCATGCTGTTTTCCATCAGTTCATGGATCTTCTGAGAGACCGTCTCCAGATCGTCTTTATGAACTTCAAAGACCAGTTCATCGTGTACCTGCATGATCATTTTCACGCGCGGTTTCTCTTTTTCGAGCCAGGCATCGACGGCAATCATTGCGCGTTTAATGATGTCCGCCGCAGTGCCCTGCATAGGGGCGTTGATCGCAGCACGTTCAGCACCAGCCCGGCGCGCGGCGTTGCTGGATTTGATGTCCGGAAGGTAGAGACGACGGCCATCCAGCGTTTCAACGTAGCCTTTCTCTTTCGCCTGTGCGCGGGTACGTTCCATATATTCCAGCACGCCCGGATACCGCTCGAAGTAGAGATCCATATACTTCTGCGACTCTTTACGCGGGATATTGAGCTGGCGTGAAAGACCAAAGGCACTCATGCCGTAAATCAGACCGAAGTTGATCGCTTTTGCACTACGACGCTGCTCGTTTGTCACGCTCTCCAGCGGCAGCCCAAACACTTCGGCAGCGGTTGCCCGGTGGATGTCCTTCCCTTCGGCAAAGGCCGTCAGCAGGCCTTTGTCGCGTGACAGGTGCGCCATAATACGCAGTTCGATTTGCGAGTAGTCCGCGGAGACAATCAGGTAATCCTCTGGCGCAATGAAAGCCTGGCGAATACGACGGCCCTCTTCATTACGCACCGGAATGTTTTGAAGGTTGGGATCGGTTGACGAAAGTCGCCCGGTCGCCGCCACAGCCTGGTGATAGGAGGTGTGCACGCGGCCCGTTTTCGGGTTGATCATCAACGGCAGTTTGTCGGTATAGGTCGATTTCAGCTTAGCCAGACCACGGTATTGCAGAATAACTTTTGGCAGCGGATAGTCCAGCGCCAGCTCTTCCAGCACCTCTTCAGACGTTGAAGGGGCGCCACCCGGGGTTTTCTTCAGCGGCTTGATACCCTGTTTTTCAAACAGGATGGTTTGCAGCTGTTTCGGTGAAGACAGGTTAAATGCCTCGCCAGCAAGCTCATGCGCTTTCTGTTCAAGCTCGGTCAGGCGCTGCGCCAGCTCACCAGAGTGGTTATGCAGCACCGTTGGGTCGATTTTAACGCCATTGCGCTCAATGCGGGACAGCACAGGCACCAGCGGCATCTCAATGTTCTGGAACACATTCAGCGGCCCTTCGTGCTTCTGCAATTTCGGCCACATTTTGAGATGCAGCTGTAGCGTGACGTCAGCGTCTTCCGCGGCGTAGCGGCCTGCTTCTTCCAGCGCGATCTGGTTAAAGGTCAGCTGATTTTTGCCCTTCCCGGCAATTTCTTCAAAGGTGATGGTTTTGTGTTTCAGCCAACGATCGGATAAGGAATCCATATCATGGCGGCCCACCACGCTGTCCAGAATGTAAGATTCCAGCATGGTGTCAAAAGCGATACCACGCAGCTCAATGCCGTAGTTTTGCAGAATACCGCGGTCGTACTTCAGGTTTTGCCCGACCTTCAGCGCTTTCTCGTCTTCCAGAATCGGCTTCAGCAGTTCTAAGGCGCGCTCGCGGGAGATTTGCTCCGGCGCATCCAGATAGTCGTGAGCCACCGGAACATAGGCTGCAATACCCGGCTCCGTTGCGAATGACAGCCCCACCATATTGGCCGTAATGTTATCGAGGCTGTCCGTTTCGGTATCGAAAGCAAATACTGGCGCTTTTTTCAGCTTTTCAATCCAGGCGATGAGCCGTGACTCTTCAAGGATGGTTTCATAGTTGTCGAAGGAGAGCGCTACCGCCTCTTCTTCTGCCTGCTCTTCGGCATTGACAACGATGGTCTCTTTCGGCTTCGCCGCAGGTTTAGCCCCTTTCGCCTGAAGCCATTTCCCGGCTTCAACATCCGCGGTCCAGCGTTTAAATTCGTATTTTCTGAACAGGCCAAGCAGTTCGTCGGCGGCGGGTTCCTGCACTTCCAGCTGCTCGCAGGTAAGCTCCAGCTCTACGTCAGTTTTGATGGTGGCCAACTGATAGGAGAGATAAGCCACCTCTTTGTTATCGGCGAGCTTTCCGGCCATGGTTTTTGCGCCACGGAAGGTAAGACCGGCAATTTTGTCGGGTTCTGCATACAGCGTATCCAGCCCGCCCAGCCCTTGCAGCAGCGCCTGAGCTGTTTTTTCGCCTACGCCCGGTACGCCAGGAATGTTATCCGAGGAATCGCCCATCAGGGCGAGGAAATCAATAATGAGCTCTGGCGGCACGCCATATTTGGCGACCACTTCTTCCGGGCCAAGAATGGTGTTTGTCATGGTGTTGATCAGCGTGATCCCGGGCGTTACCAGCTGCGCCATGTCTTTATCACCGGTACTGATCAGAACCGGGCGGCCTGCTTTTTCCGCTTCGCGCGCCAGGGTACCAATTACGTCATCAGCTTCAACGCCTGACACCGCCAGCAGTGGCAGCCCCATCGCTTTCACCATAGCGTGCAACGGTTCAATTTGCGCACGCAGATCGTCAGGCATAGGGGGACGGTGAGATTTGTAATGCTCAAATAATTCATCGCGGAAGGTTTTACCCTTCGCATCAAACACCACGGCCGCATGGGTTGGGTGGTATTGCAGAATCAGGCTGCGAAGCATATTCAGCACGCCGTACATTGCGCCGGTAGGTTCCCCTGCGCTGTTGGTCAGAGGAGGAAACGCATGATACGCCCGATACAGGTAAGAAGAGCCATCGACGAGTATAAGTGGGTTTTCTGGGATCTGAACCATAATGTCCGTGCCTTTTATGAATTTATGGGTAAAGGATGCCACAGAAGGATGAAAACATCAGGTTTTAGCGCTTTATACAGAAAAAGATTTTGCGATCGGGAAGATCGCTCGCAAAACAAAACTGTGGATAAGTTTGTGCATATTTTTAATACAGGTGAATAACAGCTTTATAAAAGTGATACTGAAAACTTATTTATATAATAAAATCAAAGCATTGCTATAAGATCACTTAAGATCGCGCTTCACTGATGTTTATTTAGTCTATGTGGATATAAGACTTAAGCACTCTGTCTATATGCAAAAATTCGCTGCCTGGCAGGAAAAGCCGCAGCCTCCTGGTGTGAAACCGCCCTGGTCTGAGCGAATTTCTGATAAGATCGGCGCCCAGCACCGGATAGCCGGCTGCTCAATTACAGCTAACTATCTGAATAAATTCATTATGTCGAGAATACTCGCAGCGATAACATTATGGTTAAGCGTCATTTTAACTATTCTGGTTACCATCGCCTGTTCTGTGCCAATCATCGTTGCCGGAATAATTAAGCTCCTGCTGCCTGTCCCTCCGGTATGGCGCGCGGTGTCTGCTTTTTGTAATTTTATGATGTACTGCTGGTGTGAAGGGCTGGCGATCCTGCTGCATCTGAACCCCTGGCTGAAGTGGGATGTTCAGGGGCTGGAGAAGCTGAACAAAAAGAACTGGTATCTGCTGATCTGCAATCACCACAGCTGGGCCGACATCGTTGTATTGTGCGTACTGTTTCGCAAACACATTCCGATGAACAAATACTTTCTGAAACAGCAGTTGGCCTGGGTGCCTTTCATTGGTCTGGCCTGCTGGGCGCTGGATATGCCGTTTATGAAACGCTATTCACGCAGCTATTTGATTCGTCATCCGGAACGCCGCGGTAAGGACGTGGAAACCACGCGCCGTTCTTGCGAGAAGTTTCGCGCGCATCCCACCACCATTGTTAACTTCGTCGAAGGATCGCGCTTTACCGAAGAGAAGCGCCAGCAAACTCGCTCTCCTTATCAGAACCTGTTGCCGCCAAAGGCTGCGGGTATCGCAATGGCGCTCAACGTGCTGGGTGAGCAGTTCGATAAATTGTTAAACGTAACGCTCTGCTATCCGGAAAACGACAGGACGCCGTTCTACGATATGCTCAGCGGCAGGCTGACGCGTATCGTTGTCCGCGTTGATCTGGTGCCCGTCAATACTGAGCTGCACGGAGATTACGTCAACGATAAAAACTTCAAACGTCGTTTCCAGCTTTGGCTTAATACACTCTGGAAAGAGAAAGACGAGCAGATAGCGAAGATTAAATCTTCATACAAAAACGCCGGTCAGTGACCGGCGTTTTTCTTTATGTTTGTTACTTTTTCTCAACCAGGTATTTCACGGTATCAGCGTACTGTTGTACGAAGATATCCATGCTGGTCGTGTCCATACCACGCATATTCACCTGGTATTTGCCGTTAACATACATCGCCGGCACGCCCTGCAACTGGAAGTCAGCGGCAGCTTTTTCCTGCTGTGCCACGAGAGATTTCACCACGAAACTGTTCCAGGCAGCGTCGTAGTCTTCACCTTTAACACCGGCATCCACGAACACTTTACGGATATCTGCCGTAGTTTGTACGGTCTGGGTTTTCTGTACGGCTTCAAACATAGGCGCGGTGATCTTATCTTCCACACCCAGCGCAATCGCGACCGCCCATGCCTGAGTCAGATCTTTACCCAGTGGGCCAAGGAACTCAACGTGGTATTTCGTCATTTTGGTGCCTTCCGGCAGCTTTTTCTTCACGTTGTCAGAAACATGAAGTACCTGCTCAAACTCGTAGCAGTGCGGGCAGTAGAAGGAGAAGAACTCCAACACCTGAGGCTCGCCAGCAACAGGCTTGTCCAGCGTAATGTACTGCTTGCCGTCGGTAAACTGCGCAGCAGTTGCGCTAAATGCCAGAATCATACCAGCCAGCGCCAGCCAAATTTTTTTCATGATTAACTCTCTCCTGGGTGTGTCCAATTAATACATCGGCGTTAATTGCAAAGGGGGTTCCTGTAGAACCTTAACCTGCGCGGTAAATGTGGATATCTGGTTGCGCCAGTAATCCTCCCCGGTAAGCCAGGGGAAATTTCGGGGAAAAGCCGGGTCTTCCCAACGCCTGATTAACCACGCGAGATAATAAACAAATCGCATCGCACGTAAAGGTTCTATCAAGGCAATTTCGTCTGAATTAAAGGGGCTAAATTCTTCATAAGCTTCAATTATGGTCTCAAGCTGCATGCGCTGCTCGGCTTTATCACCGTTGAGCAGCATCCACAGATCCTGCACCGCGGGTCCCATACGTGCGTCATCAAGATCGACAAATAGTGGGCCATCGCGCCAGAGAATATTCCCGGCGTGGCAGTCACCGTGCAGGCGCAGAGTAGTAATATCATCCCGCCAGCAGGCTTTTACAGCATCAATAAGCTTATCGGTCGCCGTGAGGAAATTATCCTTTAGCGCATTCGGGATCAGCGCCGATGTTTCGAATACCTGTCGCGGCTCAATAAGATATTCCTGAACACCAATCGTCGGACGGGCAACAAACGGTTTTTTACGTCCCGTCTGATGAATGCGCCCCAGATAGCGGGCAACCCATTCCATCTGATCAATATTATCTGCCTCAAACTGTCTTCCGCCCAGGCTCGGAAATACCGCGTAGTAAAAGCCCTGATGGGTCAGCAGCGTTTGGTTATTGAATTTAATGGGTGCCGCAACGGGAACATCGTCATCCAGCAGATCGTGGGCAAACTGATGCTCTTCCTGAATTTGTTCTGCGGACCAGCGCTGTGGACGGTAAAACTTTACGACAAAGCGCTGGCGTTCTTCGTCCTGAAATTGGTAGACACGGTTTTCGTAGCTGTTTAAAGGGGTTAACCCGGAATCCACCCGAATACCCTGTTCGAACAGCGCATCCATAATGGTATCCGGGTGTAATGTCTGGAAAGTAAAAGCCTGGTCGTTCATCCGATCATCCGGAAATTATACGAATGATTCAGGATATCATCTTGTGGAGATTTCGGTGGCTCCGCTTACAAGCTTTTACTCTTTAATTACGCCTCGGGCACGCAGTAATGCGGTTTTAAAATCCTCTTCATAATCTTTCTGAATGCCAGGAATAACAGCATCTTTAGCCGAGTCACGCATTTTCAGGTGATAGATCAGGATGTCGTCAGAAAGGTCTGCCAGTTCACCATCAAAACCTGACTCTTTCGCCAGTTTCTGTAAAAATTGCATCAGATTCAGCTCTGGCTCTTTTTGCCAGGCCGGCTGGAGAAGCTCAATGACTTCATTAAGACGTTTACATTTCATGGTAGTGCTCCTTTCATTTAGAGAGACACGTTAGCAGGGTCAATCCCACAATAAAAGAGGCGATATTCGTGAATCAATGCCAGGAAATCATCGGAGTTGTTCTGGCCGGGGGCAGGGCAACGCGAATGGGCGGAAAGGATAAGGGGCTTCAGCTCCTGAACAACACACCATTATGGCAGCATGTTGCTGGTACGCTTGCAGATCAGGTGTCCTCGATGGCGATCAGCGCTAACCGACATGTTGATATTTATCAGCGCAGCGGGTATCCGGTTTATCAGGATAACCTGGTGGACTACCCCGGTCCGCTGGCGGGAATGCTTTCCGTTATGCAGCAGTCGCATGGAGAGTGGTTTCTCTTTTGTTCATGTGATACGCCCTTCATCCCGTCCTGCCTGGTTGAACGTCTGGTGCAGCGGCGCGGTGGTGCTCCCGTCGTCTGGGTACACGACGGTGAACGCGACCATCCAGCGATCGCATTGATTAATCGCTCGTTAATATCCGCGCTGGAAGATTACCTGGCCGCAGGAGAGCGACGCGTTATGGTATTTATGCGTCAGTCCGGAGGGCATTCCGTTGATTTCAGCGACATGAAATCGGCGTTTGTGAATGTAAACACGACGGAAGATTTGCAGATAATGCAGGAGAAGAAATGATACCCGTATTAGCGATCTCTGCCTGGAGTGGCACCGGGAAGACTACGCTGCTAAAAAAACTAATACCTGCACTTTGCGCCAAAGGCATTCGTCCCGGATTGATTAAGCATACGCACCATAACATGGATGTCGATAAGCCGGGGAAAGATAGCTACGAGCTGCGTAAGGCTGGCGCTGCACAAACGATGGTGGCGAGTAACCAGCGCTGGGCGTTAATGACAGAAACACCGGATGAAGCACCGCTGGATCTCGCTTATCTTGTCAGCCGGATGGATCACTCCACGCTGGATCTGGTGCTGGTTGAGGGGTTTAAGCATGAGGCCGTGCCTAAGATCTTGCTGTTCAGAAACGGCGCCGGGCATGATGTTAGCGAACTAATGCTGGATGAGCATGTGATTGCCGTGGCCAGTGACGTTGCGTTGTCGCTGGAAGTACCGGTTCTGGATTTGAATAATGTGGAGGGGATTGCAGCGTTTATTTTGGCGTGGTGTGCAGTCTGAGATCTGCCGGGTGGCGGCTTCGCCTTACCCGGCCTGCCGTTTTTCAACAAACAAACGCAAAAAGGCCATCCTTCCGGATGGCCTCTTCACGTGTTTGATGCCTGGCAGTTCCCTACTCTCACATGGGGAGACCCCACACTACCATCGG